>JABAOC010015430.1_pt1 | contig 16662 bp, 19 predicted proteins | sample 7062161 | NCBI WGS metagenome assembly JABAOC01 (sample SAMN14538625, study PRJNA623070) | marine sediment metagenome | biome: marine biome [ENVO:00000428]; feature: marine pelagic biome [ENVO:01000023]; material: deep marine sediment [ENVO:00002113] | place: India: Gulf of Khambhat ... | reverse complement strand
AGAATGTTGCCCCTTCAAGAGTCCACACCAGGAGGGAAAGACAAGAGACGATTAGTATTTCTTTTCTTTGACGTAAGACATTCAATCCCTCAATAAAAGAGTCTGCCAAGTTAAGTATTTTCTTCAGGATAGGTTCTTTAAGAAAGCCAAACAGTTTTCTAACGATTTTTCCGGTTAGCTCTTTGGAACGCATCATTGTGTAAAGGAGAATTAACACAGTCAGGAATAAGGCCCAGGCGACATAAATCATCTTTTTCAACCATTGAGGGAAAGAGTGTTGTGCAGAGGAACCTCTTCCCAGAAAAAGTATTGCTACCAACAGGAGAATGACCAGGGCAAGTCCATCAAAGACTCTCTCGACGACTATGGTAGCCAAAGAGGAACTCTTGCTAATATTTTCCTTCTTCCCATTTACATAGGCACGTATCAATTCTCCCACCCTGAGTGGCAAGAGATTATTTGCCATAAAGCCAATAAAAACTGTTGAAACTAAGTTGAATATTTTGCATTTCTTTATGGGCAAGAGAAGATATCTCCACCTTATTCCCCGCATCCAAAATCCAAACATATATGAAATTACTGCCGGTAATAGCCAGTAGTAATTAGCCATTTTCAATGCTCTTTTACCTTCTGCCACATCAAATTTCCGGAACGCGAGATAGAGAAACAGGATGCTAATTAATATCCCGATAACAACCATCCATTTAGACCTTTTCATGAAAAAGTACCTGTCACCTTTTTAGAATGGAAAAAAGTGAAATATGCCAGAGGTGGGACTTGAACCCACACGTCCCGAAGGACAACGGTTTTTGAGACCGCAGCGTATACCAATTCCGCCACTCTGGCAAAGCAAATCAATTTTACACTTAAAATACATTTACTGTCAAGATAAATATACAAATTCCATATTTTTATTGACAAAACAGACAACAGTTAGTAGAATGTCGAAGATTTTGGCAAAGGAGGTGGAATTTAGACGATGAAAAAGATTATCTTATTCACCATAGCCGCTCTTTTCCTTTTCTGTGCTTCTTCTTTTGCTCAGGTTGGATTATCGATAAAAGGGCAGGGAACTTATGGTATTCTCTTAAAACCCGACATTCAAGAGGCCGGGTTGCCGGAAGAGAAATTGACTAAGGGTGGATTCGGTTTCTCCGGCCAGCTCCTCTACCGGGTCGTGGGTAAGCTTGTATCTTTGGGAGTGGAAGCCGGTTATCTCCGTTTCTGGAAGGATGAATATACATTGTTCGGTACAAAATACAAAGAATCCCTTTCAGCAATTCCTATTCTGGGAATTATTCAACTGGAGAGTCCGCTACCGTCAGTCTCGCCCTACTTGCAGGCAGGTGCAGGAGTCTATCCTTTAACTGCAAAATTAGTAGTTTCCGGTATTAGCGTGACAGATACGGTAACCGAGTTCGGGGTTATGGCGGCAGCAGGAGTGGGGATTCCGTTAGCTCCCAGAATAGACCTGGACGTGGGCGGAAAGCTGCATATGATTTTCACAGAAGGCGAGTCTACGGTTATGCTAAATCCGGTTGCCGGAATTTTAATCAAGTTTTAAAGCGATTTCCCTGAAGCCACTCGATTCCCACCCTCTTCCCGCTTACCTTGAGCACGCAATTGCTGTGGCAATTTACCGCGATCTAATCTATCCTCTCCGTTTAATCAAGAATCTCTTTAAGAAATGTGTTTTCCGAGCCGTTTTTGAATCCAAATAAAGTTTGACTTTGCTCGGTTTGTTAAGTATAATTAAAAATACGAAAATAACGATGGAGGTAAATTTTATGGAAAAAACAGAATCTCCGAAATTATGGGAAAAGGCGGAAAAACAATTAAAAGGATTGAGTGCCAGGGCGGTGAAAATCGCCAAGGGTTTGCAAGAGGAGGCCGTTTACGGCGTAAAGATCAGCAAGCTGAAGGTCGAGGAGATGGGACTGGAAAGCAAGAAAGCGAAACTTCTCCAGGAGATAGGGGCTGAAACTCTCAGATTGGTTAAGGAAAAGAAGCTCAAAAATAGCAAGATCTCCAAATTGTGTCTTCAGATAGATAAAATAAATACAGAGATTAAAAAGAAAAAAGCTGCCTCCTCCTCGTTGAAAAAGAAGATATCTCAGGGTATTAAAAAACTGAAATCAAAAACTCAGTAAAGTAAGCACAGTCGGGGGCGTAGTTCAGTTGGGAGAACGCATCCTTGGCAGGGATGAGGTCGCCGGTTCGACTCCGGTCGCCTCCACCATTTTCAAAGCGCAAAAGAGAAAAGCAATGCGGATTATTGCGGGTAGCCTTAGAGGCAAGAAAATAAAGAGTTTGCCCGGGTTGGCTACCCGTCCACTTTTGGGAAGAGTAAAGAAGTCTCTTTTTGATATCCTGGGGGACAGGGTAGTGGGTGCGAGTTTCCTGGACCTGTATGCCGGCACGGGAAGCGTGGGAATAGAGGCACTCTCGCGGGGAGCGAAGTATGTCCTTTTTGTAGAAAAAGATGCTCGCTTGACGAGATTGATTAAGGAAAATTTGAGAAAGTGTGAACTGGAGGAGAGAACAGAGGTCGTGGAAATAGATATTTTGAGCTATATTAAAGGAGGGAGGAAATTTTCTCTGCCCGAACAATTCGATTTGATTTTCGCTGGTCCTCCTTACAGATTGAATTTGACCAGAGATACTTTGGATATAATACTCAAATTGAATCTATTGAGGAAAAATGGCTGGGTTATCTGCCAGCACCACTTTAAGGAAAAGGTGCCGGAAAAAAAGGGATTCCTATCTCTTTTTCGCAAAGAGCGGTACGGGAAAACGGTAATCAGTTTTTATAAGGCGGGCAACGATCTTTCAGGGGGCAAATAGAATGAAGAATTTTGCGATAATCGCGGATTTAAAAAGAAATAAGGTAAAATCTGCTGTCCACAAATTGACTTCTCGTCTGGAGAAAAAGAAGGCAAAAGTTCTGGTGAACGAGATTTCCCGGAAGACCGACCTGGTTATCGCTTTGGGCGGCGACGGAATCATATTGAAGGCAGCTCGCCAGGTGAGCAAACTTAAACTGCCTGTGTTAGGCGTTAACGTCGGTGGATTCGGCTTCCTGGCAGGAGCGAGGCTTGCGGATTTGTATCCCACAGTGGACTCGATTTTGCAAAAGAGATTTAGAACTGTGCAGAGAATGCTATTACGCGCCCGGGTAGTTCGTAAAGGTAAGACCGTAGGAGAATTCCTGGCTTTGAATGATGTGGTGGTAAAGAACGGAGTTACGGCGAGAGTCATAAAATTAAGACTGGAAGTAAATAACCAGTATGTTGCCACGTACGTGGGAGATGGGATAATTATTTCCACTCCTACAGGTTCCACAGCCTATTCCCTGGCTGCCAGTGGCCCCATAGTTCACCCGGATTTGTCGCTTATCATCCTCTCGCCCATTTGTCCCCATACTCTGGCTTTGCGCCCGTTGATTATCTCTTCCCGGGATGCGATTAAGATTAGGGTTGAGGCTGATCATGATGAAGTTGTTCTCACTATGGACGGGCAGGAAAACATACCGTTGAAGTTGGGAGATTCGGTGCAGGTAAGGAAAGCTAAAGAAAGATTAAGACTGGTTGTGCCGGAAAAGAAAAGTTATTACCAGGTGTTGCGGGCGAAGTTGAAGTGGGGGGAGAGGTAGCAAAGGAAAGCATGATGTTGCGGGAACTATCGATAAAGAATTTTGCTTTGATTGAAGAATTGCAGATATCTTTCGATAAGGGCCTGAATATCTTGACAGGCGAGACAGGGGCGGGAAAATCCATAATTATCGGAGCGATCGGGCTAATCCTGGGCGAGCGAGCCTCTTCCGAGGTGATCAGGAAAGGGAGTGATCTCTGTGAGGTGAGGGGGCTATTTGACATTAAGGAGAAAGTCGGGTTGAAAAAAATGCTTGCTGAGAAAGGCCTGTTGAGTGGCGGGGAAGAAGAGTTCACCCTGAAAAGGGAACTGAGTCGACAAGGGAGGGGTCGCTGTTTCCTGAATGGACAGATTGTTACCCTGGGGATGTTGGAAGAGATCGGCAACTATTTAGTGGATGTGCACGGGCAGCATGAACACCAGGCCCTGCTCAAGCCCAGCGTGGCCAGGGACCTCCTGGATGAATTTGGCGTATTGATGAAGCTCAGAAAGAAAACCGAACAGACCTATCGTAAGTTTCGCGAGAAGTCAGGTGAACTGGAAGAATTGCGCGCCTCGGAGAAAGAACGGGAACGGCAGATGGACCTTTATCGATTCCAGATAGAAGAGATTGAGCAGGCTAATCTCAATGTCGAGGAAGAAGAAGTTCTGGAAAAAGAATACAAAGTCTTGAGTAATGCGGAAAAGCTGGACCAGTTGAGCCAGGAGCTTTATCACCATCTTTACGAAGGGGCGGGCTCGGTTACGGAGAAGATGGCCCTGGCGGAGAAAGGACTGGAAAAGATTGTTGCTGTCGATCAAACGCTGAAGGATGAGTTAAAGGAGTTGAGCGAGGTAAAGTATCGAATAGATGAAACGGCTATAGCGATAAGAGATTATAGAAGAAAAATAGAGTTTACTCCCCAGAGACTGGAAGAGATAATAGAAAGAAAAGAGCTGATTAATAAACTCAAGAGAAAATACGGAAATACGATAAGAGAAATTCTAAACTACAAAAAAGAGACGCGGATTAAATTGGACAAACTGGCTAACAGTGCCAGAAGTATGGAAGAGATCACGGTTGAGGTAGAGAGACTGCAGGAAGAACTTGCCCGGGAGGCGAGAAAGCTTTCCGGCGAAAGAAAAATAGCCGGGGACAAGTTAAAGAAGAAAGTGGAACGGGAACTCAAGGAACTGGGAATGGGAAGAGCGAGATTCGATGTGGAGATTACTCAAGGGGAAATAAAGTCGAGCGGAATGGATGAAGTCAGGTTTCTGGTTGCTCCCAATGTGGGAGAGGATTTAAAGCCTATAAATCAGATTGCTTCCGGTGGCGAAATATCGCGCATAATGTTGGCGCTGAAGACCATTCTGGCACAAGCGGATCAGATAGCGACCCTGATATTTGATGAGATCGACGTAGCCATCGGGGGAAGAATTGCCCAGGTTGTGGGTAAAAAGATGAGAGCCCTGTTTCCCAATCATCAGGTTATCTGCGTTACCCACCTTCCACAAATTGCGGTTTTCGCATCGAACCATTATCACGTGGGGAAAATGGTTAGTGGTGGACGCACCAGGACAATGATTTCTCTTCTGGACAGGAAGGGAAAAGAAAGCGAGATTGCGCGCATGCTGGGTGGGGAGCGCTTAACGGAGATAACTTTGAAACACGCCAGAGAAATGATAAGAGAAGGACAGGCCTGAGAATGGGTAAGATTATAATAGACATTGAGCAATGCAAAGGTTGCAGGTTATGCGTAATATCCTGCCCCAGGCAGCTCATAAAGTTATCAGAAAAATTGAACCCGGCCGGTTACCATCCGGCTGAGTTTATTGATAATGGGGAATGTAACAGTTGCGGTTTGTGCTATCAGATGTGTCCCGATGTGGCAATTGAGGTTTGGAAAGAGTGAAAAGTCTGGATGAAGGGATAGTCTTCGGAGTCGCTCGGTAAGATGCACAGATTGAATCTGTGCCTCCTGTCATCCTGAACTTGTTTCAGGATCTCTTTCCCGTCGCAAGAGATGCCGAAACGAGTTCGGCATGACATTACTTTACCGGTGAAACTTTAGTTTCCCACTCCTACTTGACATTTGTAGGCATGGTTTTCCCGATTGAAAATCGGGATGCGTAAATTGATTTTTTTGGGGTTATTGAGAGATGGAAGATAGGGTTTTGATGAAGGGGAATCACGCCGTGGGTGAGGGAGGGATACAGGCAGGCTGCCAGGCCTATTTCGGCTATCCTATCACTCCCCAGAACGAGCTAACCCAGTATATGGCCGAAAGAATGATAGAAGAGGGGCGGGTATTTATCCAGGCGGAAAGCGAGATAGCGGCAATTAATATGGTCTTTGGCGCTTCTCTGGCAGGGGCGAGGGCAATGACTTCCTCTTCTTCTCCCGGAATAAGCTTGAAACAGGAAGGCATCTCCTATATGGCGGGTTGCGAACTGCCCGGGGTAATAGTAAACGTGCAAAGGGGCGGGCCCGGTCTGGGTAATATCGCAGGAGCCCAGAGTGACTATTTTCAGGCGACAAAAGGAGGCGGGCACGGAGATTACCACTTGATTGTGCTTGCTCCTGCGTCGGTTCAGGAAATGTACGATTTGACCGGGGAAGCTTTCAATTTGGCTGACAAATACAGAAATCCCGTAATCGTCCTTGCCGACGGTATACTGGGGCAGATGCTCGAACCGGTGCAGATTACTAACAAGGGTGCGAAATCGAATTTGAATGTTAAGAAAGATTGGATTCTGGATGGTTGTAAAGGGAGAAGGCCCCGTATGATTCGTTCCTTATTGATGGATGAAGGAGTACTGGAAGAGCACAACATGAAACTGAATAAGAAATATGAAATGATGAAGAAAACGGAAGTAAGAGTGGAGACGAATGATCTCCGGGATGCTCAAGTGGCGCTGGTGGGCTATGGCACTTCTGCCCGGATATGTAAGGAGGCTGTGGATATCGCCCGGCGGAAAGGAATAAGAGCGGGGCTGCTCAGGCCGATCACGCTGTGGCCTTTTCCCGAAAAAGTTATTGCGGAAAATGCAGATAGATTAAAAGCATTTCTGGTTGTAGAAATGAGCCTGGGACAGATGGTTGAGGACGTGCGCCTGGCGGCTAACGGCAGATGCCCGGTATATTTTTACGGAAAGCCCGGAGGGGGCATTCCGGAAGTGGACGTGATCGTAGAAAGGATTGAGAAAATATTAGAATGAAGAAAATATTTTCGCGACCACAAAGTCTGACAGCAAAAAGAAATCTTTATTGTTCCGGTTGCGGGCACGGGATTGTCCATCGGCTGATTGCCGAAGTTGTCGATGAGCTGGGGATAAGAGAGAAGACAATTGGCATTGCGCCGGTAGGATGCGCTGTATTTGCTTATGATTATTGGAATTTCGACGTTACCGAGGCAGCTCACGGAAGACCTCCTGCTGTGGCTACGGGAATCAAGAGAGTCCTTCCCGATAGAATTGTTTTTACCTATCAGGGCGACGGAGACCTGGCTGCAATCGGCACCGCGGAAACGGTCCACGCTGCCAACCGGGGAGAGAATATTACCGTCATATTCATCAATAATGCCGTCTATGGTATGACCGGCGGTCAAATGGCTCCCACGACGGTTATTGCTCAGAAGACCACCACCACTCCCCGGGGAAGAGACCCCAAGATTGCCGGCTATCCCATCAGGATTTCGGAAGCCCTGGCACAGCTGGAGGGCTCTGTCTACGTTGAAAGAGTAACCGTCAATAGCCCCAAGAATACCATTAAGGCAAAAAGAGCCATTAAGAAGGCATTTCAGAACCAGATAGAGAATAAAGGGTTTTCCCTGGTGGAAGTACTCTCTATGTGTCCCACGGGATGGGGAGTCAACCCCACGGAAGCAGTGAAGTGGATTGAAGAGAACCTGATACCTGCTTTTCCCCTGGGAGTAATAAAAGACAAAAACTCAACAGCAAAGGGAGATTTATGAAGGAAGAGATAATTGTGGCTGGCTACGGTGGGCAGGGAATAATGTTTGCCGGAACTCTTCTCGCCCACGCGGCAATGGAAGAAGGACTCAATGTAACTTACTTTCCTTCTTACGGAGCGGAAATGCGCGGGGGCACGGCTAATTGCAAAGTGATTATTTCCGATAAGATCATAGGTTCTCCCATAGTGAGCAATCCCTCCACTCTTCTGGCAATGAACGAGGTTTCTCTGGAAAAGTTTGCTTCCCGGGTTAGAAAAGGAGGATTGATAGTAGTAAATTCGTCCTTATTGAAGAAAGAAATAAAAGCCGATGACGTCGAAATCTTAAATGTTCCGGCCACGGAGCTGGCAGAGAAGTTGGGGAACGGTAGAGTGGCTAATATGGTGATTTTGGGAGCGTACGTAAACAGAAAAAAATTAGTTTCTCTGGAGCGAACTATGGACTCTTTAAGTAAAGTGCTGGGCGAGGGTAAAAAGGACCTGCTTAAACTGAATAGAAAAGCGCTCAGGAAAGGAGAAGAATACAGATGATTCGAAAGGCCAAAATTTCCGACATCAAAGAGATACAGAAATTGATAAATTTTTATGCCCAGCGGGAAGAGATGTTACCCAGGGCGTTAAACGAACTCTATGAAAACCTGAGGGATTTTTTGGTTTTTGAGGAGGGAGGAGAAATTTTAGGTTGTTGTGCTCTACACGTGTCCTGGGAAGACCTTGGTGAAATCAAATCTCTGGCGGTTAAGTCGGGAAATACGGGGAAGGGAATTGGCAGAAAACTTATGGAGGAATGTCTCAAGGAGACAAAGGAACTGGGAATAAATAGGGTTTTTGCCCTGACCTATAAGCCGGAATATTTTGAGAAAGCGGGTTTCAAAAAGATAGAAAAAGACGAGTTACCACATAAGATTTGGAGCGAGTGTATTAATTGTCCGAAATTTCCTGATTGCGACGAAGTAGCCATGCTAAAAGAAACAAAATAAAAAAGTGACAGGTACTTTTTTGCGTGCACCAGCCACAACCGGGGCGAGGGAGAAGATTTTGCGAAGAAAAAGTTTGTTGCTTTTATTAATTTTATTATTCGTTTGCTCTACAGCCGCGCCAGTTCCGGGCAAGACGCATCTAGAGTTGGCGAACGAGTACGCCCGGCAAAGCGAGCGATATTTTCAAGAAGCGGTAAATGAGTACAATTTGGCATTAAAGGATGCTGAGTCCGACCCCAATGAGGTGCGCTTTCTCCTGGGCAGGCTTTATTACCNNATGTGGAAGCGATTAAGCAGTTATCCCGGGTTTACGAAAAGGATAAAGAAAATTTTGCCGCTGCAAAACTTCTTGCCCTCTCGCATTTTATTCAGGGAGATTATACGGAGGCTCTGGCCATTTTCGACAAATGGGAAAAACCCGGGGATGACGAATTCCTGTATTTCTATGGACAGACTTGTGAAAAGCAGAATCTCTTTGACCAGGCGATTAAGGTTTATGGAAAGGTCGGGGGCGGAGAATACAAACTTCTTGCTGCGCGGCGAATTGCAGCAATTAATGCTGAGATTGGCGTCTCGAGAGTAGATGAAATAGAAGATAAATTCGTACGAGATTTAATTATGAACGCTCCCGGGCAGGAAGATTATCCCAATGCCGGAGCAATAATTCTTTTGGACAAAGGAAAATTTGAAATTTTGCCTGATTTTACCGCCAGGGATGAGGTTCATTTCATAGTGAAGATATTGAACGACCGGGGAAAGCATTACGGAGAAGTGGAATTGAATTACGATTCCACATACGAGAAGGTGGAGCTGGAATACGCGCGGACGATACGGCCCGACGGCACCATTGTGCCGGTTGGCGATAAGCATATCCGCGATGTTTCCAGGTATCTGAACTATCCTTTATATAGTAATGCCCGGGTTAAGATTCTCTCCATGCCGGAAGTCGCTGAAGGCTCGATTATTGAATATAAGGCAAAATGGCACATCAACAAGCTGGTTAATAAAAAAGATTTTTCTCACCACTATGGCATTCAGGGATACGAGCCCTATCTTAATCAGAATCTCACCGTGATAGTTCCCGAAGATTATAAATTCAATTTTAAAGCTTATAATCCGGGTTATACAAACTACAAGGTGGATTTCTCTCCGGAAATTAAGGAAGCAGGCGATAAGAGAATCTACACCTGGGAATTCAAGGATGCGCCGGAAATCATTGTGGAGCCATCAATGCCTCCCTGGCAGGAAATTGTGCCCAGCCTTTCTCTCTCTTCATTTGACAGATGGGAGGATATATACGATTGGTGGTGGAACGTGGCAAAGGATAAGGTGGATGTCGATAAAGAAATAAAGAGAAAAGTGAAAGAACTGATTGAGGGCAAGAAGAGCGAAGAAGAGAAGGCCAGGGCAATCTATCACTGGGTAGCCTCTAAAGTCAGGTATGTGGCTGTAGAATACGGTGAGGCGGGGTTCGAGCCCCACTCTGCCATTGAAATTTTCAAAAACAAGTATGGCGATTGCAAGGATCAAGCTATTCTGCTAATTGCCATGTTAAAATTTGCCGGAATTTCGGCTCATCCGGTGCTGATTGGCACCAGAGGCTGCTGGGTTCTGGATGAAGAGTTTCCGGTATTGACTTTTAACCATGCTATAGCGGCGGCAGAAGTCAACGGAAAGACGGTCTTCCTGGACCCCACGGCGGAAACAGCCTCTTTTGGAGATTTTCCTCCCTCGGATCAGGATAGAAAAGTCCTGGTGTTTTATGAAAAAGGAGGAAGAATCGAGAAGACTCCCCTTTTGCCTGCGGAACATAACAAGGTCTCCCGAACGATGGAAATCAAAATTCTTGATGACGAAACCATATCTGCCACCCGCGAGGTCAGGACTTGCGGGATGTACGACCAGGGTCAAAGAGCCTGGCTTAAGTATACCAAGCCTGTTCTGATCCGGGAGCAGTTCAAGGAGAGAATAAATACAATTACTCCGGGAGGAGAACTTCTGAATTACGCGGTAAGCGAGGTGGAGAATCTCAACCAGCCAGTGGAAATCAGAATGGAGTTTAAGGGGCCTAAATTTCTGACCAGAGCCGGAAAGAATAGACTCCTTCCGAAATTGGGAAGCCTGTCAGCGTCTTTAGTATCCAGGGATAGAAGGAATTTTCCCCTGGATTTTAGAGCGCTTAACGAAAATGTGAGGGAAATTAGAGTAGAATTACCCGCTCACCTGAATGTAAAGTTTCTTCCCCCGCCGGTTATTAAGGATACTCCATGGTTTAGCTATCTTAATAGGTATACTTTTTCTAACGGGTTAATCAACTTCGAAGAAAGATTGATAGACAAGAAGACCAGGGTCTTCGTGGAGGACTACCCGGAATTCAAGGAAATTTTCGAAGAACTCGCCAGGCAAACTGATAAGCAAGTAATTTTGGAGGAGCTTACCCGATAGATTCCCCCCTAAATCGCTTAATCTATCCTAAAGCCGTTCAAAATCGTTTAAATTTACTTGACAGCAACTGGCCAATTTTGTATACTCTTCCTGAAAACGGGGAATATTCCGAAAAGGCAATCTATTCCGAGAGGGTAGAGCGCAAAGCTCGGGGACCAATGTTCTAGTGGTGGTTCCCATTCAGTCTGCCGAGTTGCCGAAAAAAAAGGTAACTCGGCTTTTGTTATGATAGCTGCCATTGACAGTGGAAGATATTAACAGCTTCTCCCACAAGGAGGTCGCGGATGGCATATACTTTACGCAATAACGACGAATTCCTGACAGCGAAAGAGGCAGCGAAACTCCTCAAGGTAACTGTGGGTACGATTAAGAATTACATTTACCGGGGAGAGCTAAAATCTTTCAAAACTCCCGGTGGTCAGCACCGCATCTCAAAATTGAATCTGTTTGAAGTAATGGGTCATAGAATAAAAGAGGTCAAAAGAGAACCACGCTTTAAGGAGACGAAGAAATTTCCTGACCAGTTTTACACAGATTCTCTTGGGGTCATAAGGGTTCTGCTGGGGGCCATAGAAATTATAGATACTTATACACAGGGCCATTCGGCCAGAGTTGCCAAGTATTCCTTATCTATCGCTAAGAAACTCGGCCTTTCGCCGAAAGAGATCAGGAATATAGAATTATCGGCTCTTCTTCACGATGTGGGCAAGATTGCCGTGGGAAGTGCGATTCTGGGAAAACCGGGAAGGTTGAATGAGAGGGAATCCTTTATGGTGCGAAAGCACGCAGTCGTGGGAGAAGGCATTGTGGAACAGATAGAATTTCTACAGGGAACCAGATCCTTGATTCGGCACCACCATGAGAGATACGATGGTCGGGGATACCCTGATGGTTTGTCGGGGAAAGAGATTCCTTTGGGAGCACGGATAATCTCGGTAGCCGAAGCATACGATTCCATCACTTCCGGATGTCCCTACCGCGAGGCCTTGCCTTCCAAAGAAGCGGTAAAGGAATTGAAGAGAAGCGCTGGTAGCCAGTTTGACCCGGCGATCGTTGAGACTTTTGTCGCAGCTTTGACTGTCTGACCATACATCACCGTACGATAGACCAAAAACAGGGCTTTTTTGGAGACCTGAAGAAAGTGCTTGACTTTTTTGGGAAAATAGTATAATATTAAAAATGAGGTAAAAATAAGTTAGCGGTTGGAGAAGGTTGAAGCAAAAGGATATCGACAGTTTATTGAGTGACTATTCGTCTTTTGAAAGAAGAGTGTGGAAGGTCACATCTACAATTCCCGCCGGACAAACCCGCACGTATCAGTGGGTTGCTCGTCGAATTGGAAATCCTCAAGCAGCAAGGGCCGTAGGTAAAGCCTTATCCAGAAATCCCCTTCCCGTTGTAATTCCCTGTCATCGGGTAATTCGCAAGGATGGAAGTCTGGGGGGATACTCTCTGGGAGAAAGAAAGAAGCAGGCGTTGTTAAGGAAGGAAGCTCTGAAGTCGAAGAGCTAGTTTAGAAAGAAAGGAAGGTAAAAATGAAAGGGAAAGTAAAGTGGTTCAATGAATCTAAAGGTTATGGGTTCATTGAGAAGGAAGACGGTTCAGGCGATGTGTTCGTGCATTTTTCAGCCATTCAGTCAGAAGGGTTTAAAACCCTCCACGAAGGTGAAGTGGTTGAATTTGACATCGTTGATTCAGACAAAGGTCCCAAAGCAGTGAATGTAACGAAATCGTAAGATACATTTGCCAAATAACCGAAAAACCAAAAAACCCTGGCTTTTTTAAGCCAGGGTTTTTTATTTTTGTAGACATTTTTTTATTGATAATTTCAGGAAATTATGTTATAAGATACTAAAAACTTACCGGGTAATAGAAATGGCAAAAGACCTAGAGATAATAAGCAGGGGAACAGTAGAGATTATTTCTCCTGAGGAACTGAAACAGAGATTGAACAGGGGAAAGCCTATGAGGGTGAAATTCGGCGCTGACCCCACGGCTCCCGATATTCATTTGGGCCATACTGTGGTTCTGCAAAAATTGAAGCAGTTTCAGGACCTGGGCCATAAGATCGTTTTCATAATAGGCGATTTTACCGCGCGCATAGGAGACCCTTCAGGGAGGTCCGAGGCGAGGAAGCCACTTAGTGACGAGGAAATAAAAAAGAATGCAAAGACTTATCAAGAACAAGTATTTAAGATTCTGGATAAAAAGAAGACAGAGGTGGTTTTTAATAGTAAATGGCTTGATAGTATGAGTTCGGCGGATGTTCTGGAGCTTTCTTCCCATTCCACGGTTGCCCAGATGTTGGCCAGAGCAGATTTTAAGGAAAGATTCAATCGCGAAATAGATGTAAGCATTCTGGAATTTCTTTATCCTCTGCTTCAAGCATACGATTCGATTCAGGTGAAAGCTGACGTGGAAATCGGAGGAACGGACCAAAAATTTAATCTGTTGATGGGGCGTCAGCTACAGAGAGATTTCAATCAGAACCCCCAGGTGATAATAACTATGCCCCTTCTGGAAGGCACGGACGGCGTGAGGAAAATGAGCAAAAGTTACGATAATTATATTGGCATAACCGAGCCTCCCGGGGAGATTTATGGAAAGATTATGAGTATCTCCGACGAATCGATGCTCAGGTACTATGAATTATTGACAGGGGAAAATTTGGAAGATGTCAAGAGAATGCATCCGCGACAGGCAAAAGCTAACCTGGCAAAAGGAATCGTGGAAACATATTATGGAGAAACTAAAGCAGAAAAAGCTAAAGAAGAATTTGAAAGAGTCTTTGTGGAGAGGGAATTGCCCGAAGAGATAAAACAAATTAGAATTCGCGAGAAGAAAATATGGGTTGTAGATTTATTGGTAAAGTCTGACCTGGCTACAAGTAAAAACGAGGCGAAAAGACTTATCAGCCAGGGGAGCGTAAGAATAAACATGAAAAGGATAAAAGATTCCGATATGGATTTGTTGGTAGATAAGGAGTATATAATACAGGTGGGAAAAAGGAAATTTAGAAAAATAATACAGGGATAATTTTGCCAAAAGGAGATGGAAAATGCCTAAAGGAAGAAGACGCAAATTACAGAAAATCCGCACTCACAAGCGGAAAAAATACCTGAGAAAAATGCGTCATAAGAAGAAAAGGTAGTTTGACAGAACTGACTCAGTTTACTACAATTGAAGAGGAGAATGGTTTGGTCGGAGTCCTCCCGAAAGGGAGGAAAAGCGTCATTATGGAATATCTCGAGAAAAAGGAGAAAGGATAAATGAAAGAGGAAATACATCCTAAATATTTCGAAACGACAATTACCTGTGCCTGCGGAAACGTGATTCATACTCGCTCAACAGTGAAGAATATTCGCGTGGAGATCTGTTCTGCTTGCCACCCGTTTTTCACCGGTAAGCAAAAATTGGTGGATACGGCAGGGCGGGTGGAAAAGTTCAAACAGAGATATACTAAGACAGCCGGAAAAACGGTGCGCAGAAAACCAAAAGCCAAGAAGGCAGCTGTCAAAAAGAAAAAAAAGAAGAAGTCCGCATAGCCAGAATACGGTGAATCCGGGCGAGAATCCGGAAGGATATTCTTGCCCGGTTGAGAGGAGCCCCGGAAAGCGGGGTATCTTTTTTGGTGGGGTTCTGAGAGAAAGTGGGGAGTGTATATGAATATCGGTGGCCAGGCAGTAATTGAAGGGGTAATGATAAGTTCCCCGCGCTACTTTGCCGTTGCCTTGCGCTCCCAGGACGGAAAGATTATAGTAAAGAAAGAAGCAAAAAGCAAATGGGCTAATAGGCCATTTTTCTCGAAAATCCCTCTCTTGAGAGGAGTATTTGTCCTCTTAGACACATTGGTTATTGGCATAAAAAGTCTGACATTTTCTGCGGGTGTTTTCTCCCGGGAAAAGATAGATGAGGATGGTAACCGGCAGGGGGAAGAATTCAAGTTTAATCCCTGGATGTTAGCGGGCACGGTAGTTTTCTCCTTGGTTGCGGGGCTCTTTATTTTCTTCGTTTTGCCGCTGGGGATTACGGAATACCTGCGACGCAGCGTATTGATGTTTGAAAGTCATTTTCTTTTCAACCTGGTTGACGGGGCAATCAGAATCTCCATTTTTCTTTTATATATTCTGGGGATATCTTTGCTTAAGGATATACAGAGAATATTCCAGTATCATGGCGCAGAACACAAAGTAGCTTATGCTTACGAGGCGGGCAGTGAATTGAAATTAGAAAATGCGAAAAAATATAATATCCTGCATCCTCGCTGTGGCACCAGTTTCTTATTAGTAGTAATGGTGCTGGCAATTCTTGTATTTTCACTTTTCCCAGCGGCGACGATTCTGGCGAAGTTGCTGATGAGATTGGCACTGTTACCTCTGATTGCGGGTATAGCTTATGAAACAATAAAATTGCTTGCCAGATTCAGAACTCGTACACTGGTCAAATTTCTGATTGCTCCCAATTTGTGGCTACAGAGGCTGACTACAAGGGAACCCTCGGAGAGACAGCTTGAGGTGGCTCTGGCAGCCCTGAAGGGAGTTCTGGAAGCTGAAAGAGGGGAATCCGATGCTATACATTAAACTTTTCTTTACTTTTCTAAAGATCGGACTGTTTATGTTTGGCGGCGGTTATGCCGCGATTCCCCTGGTGCAAAAAGAAGTTATCGAGATGCGAAACTGGCTGACGCCAGAGGAGTTCATTGATATTCTTGCCGTCGCTGAAATGACGCCCGGGCCAATCGCCGTAAACTCGGCTACGTTTATCGGGTATAAACTTGCTGGATTTTGGGGAGGATTATTTGCTACCATGGGTGTAGTCTTACCCGCATTCTTGATTATACTGCTTTTGGCTACATTCTTTTATACTTATAGAAGCCATCCCCTGGTGGAGGGAGCCTTCAGAGGAATCAGGCCGGCAGTAATTGGTCTTATTGCTGCAACTCTGTTCGGTTTGGCCAAAGGGGGAATGATTGTTGACTGGAAAGCCGGCATCACTGCCACCTTGGTATTTCTTGCCGTGCTTTATTTAAGGATACATCCCATATGGTTGATCATTCTTTGTGGAATGCTGGGAGTGTTGATATACTGAGAACGGAGGGTTAAGGTGATAAAGAAACTGCAAATCATTGAGACGCGCTTTGCGGAGTTGGAGAGATTGCTCAGTAACCCTGAAATAATTTCTAATAAAGAAATTTTTCAAAAATACGCGAAGGAACTCGCAGAGAAACAAGCAATTGTCAACAAATTTAGAGAATTTAAAAATATTGAAGAAAAAATCTCTTCCACCCAGGAAGTTCTGATGNNAATTGTTAATAAGTTTAGAGAGTTCAAAAATATTGAAAAGAGAATCTCTTCCACTCAGGAAGTTCTGATGAGCGAAGATGAAGAACTTGTGAAACTGGCAAAGAAGGAACTGACAGACCTTGCGATAAAAAGGAAGGAAGTGGAAAAGGAACTGAAATTATTACTTGTCGCTCCCGGCGTGGATAGAGAAAAGAATATCATCATGGAGATCCGGGCGGGAACAGGGGGGCAGGAGGCAGCTCTATTTGCCGGTGACCTGCTTCGAATGTACAGTCGGTACGCTCAAAAAAGAGGTTTTAAGGTAGAAATTTTGGACTCTCACCCAACGGAA
>JABAOC010003187.1_pt1 | contig 16668 bp, 9 predicted proteins | sample 7062161 | NCBI WGS metagenome assembly JABAOC01 (sample SAMN14538625, study PRJNA623070) | marine sediment metagenome | biome: marine biome [ENVO:00000428]; feature: marine pelagic biome [ENVO:01000023]; material: deep marine sediment [ENVO:00002113] | place: India: Gulf of Khambhat ... | reverse complement strand
TCATTCGCTTTGAGCACCGCCACGGCGCTTTCGTAGGCGGTTTCCGGCGGGCAGTTAAGAGGCGTGCCGTGGAGGACGGCATTGAAAAAGTTTTCCAGATGCGGCTGGTGAGCGGGTTTGGCCATTTCCACGGGGATCGGCCATCGTCCCGCTTCAGCGGTCACCCGGACATCCAGGAAGATATTCTTGGTGTCCACCTTCTGGATAGGCGGAGCTTCGGATTTCAGGTATCCCTTTTTGACCAGTGAGTCCCACTCAGGCGCGTGCGCTTCCCGCATGGCCCAGTTCCCTCTCTGGGGAACCTCGGATATCACGAGAGAGCCGTTTTCGCCCATGAACGCTTCGTAAAATCCTCCGTGTTTGGTCGTGGTCTGGACCTGATAAAACGCGCGGGCTGTCCCGGTTTTCGTCTTGAATTCATAGATAGTCATGGCGTTATCGTACCACTGCCAGTTTGTGTAGTAGTCGATACCGCCGCTGGCCATCACAGAGGAAGGGTTCACTCCGTACACCCAGCTGAACAGATCGATCTGGTGCGAGCCCAAATCCACCAGCGGCCCGCCGCCGTATTTTTTAAACAGGCGCCAGTTCCTGAATTCGGTCATCGAGTTGTAGCCATACTTCTCCAGCTTGCTCTGGTCTATGGTGTACCTTTTGGGCCAGCCCAGCATATCGCTCTTGGCCCGGTTCCACTGGGCATACACCGCGTTCACTCGTCCCAACAGATTTTCTTGATGGATCAGACGGTCGATGGCATGGATATACCGCGGATTGCTCCGGCGTTGGTGGCCGATCTGCAGAAGCTTGCCGGTTTTTCTCGCTGTCTGGACCATGGTCCTGGCTTCAGCGAGAGAGTTGGACATCTCCTTTTCGCAGTAGACATGGAAGCCGGCCTCCATGCAGGCATTGGCGTGCTCCGCGTGCATCCAGTCCGGGGTGGCCACGATCACTGCGTCCAGGCCCTTCTCTTTGCTCAGCATGTTCCGGTAATCCTCATAAACGTTAACTTCATGTCCGTATTTCTTCAAATACCGGCTGGCATACCGCTGGCTGTATTCCCAGATATCGCAGACCGCGGCAAACCGGATCCCGGGTATGCGCAGACAAGACTCGATCAGCACACGGCCCTGTGTGCCCGCACCGATGAGCGCCACTTTGAGTTCGGCTGGCTTTTTATCTTCCTGCATTCTTCTTGAAAGAGGAGTTCCAGTCAGAGCTCTTTGGGCCAGTGCCGCACCCAGCCCGGCCGAAGCAGAGGATTTGAGAAAGTCCCTGCGGGAGAGTTTTTTCCCGTTTCCTGATTTTTTTGTTTCAGACATCTTACCCTTCTTACAAAGATATTATCTTCCGGCCGGCTTAACCGGTCATCATGGAAAAAAACGGCTGAGGATCTTTTTCAAGCTCGACCGGATTATTCTTTCATGTCTTTGTCAAATGCCACTTCGGACGGCGAAAAGTTCATCGCTTTGATGAACTCCGCGGATTCCTGGGCGCCGAATTCACGGTCCATCCCGTTATCTTCCCATTCCACGGACAGCGGGCCTTCGTATCCGATGTCGTTCAGCTCCCGGATGATCTCTTCAAAATTCACATCCCCGTGGCCCAAAGACCGGAAATTCCACCCCCGTCTCAGGTCACCGAATGCCAGGTGGGAGCCGAGGATTCCCGCTTTTCCATCCAGGGTCACAGCCACATCCTTCATGTGGGTGTGGTAAATCTTATCCGCAAATTCCCGGATGAACAGATGGGGCTCCATTCCCTGCCAGAGCAGATGGCTTGGGTCAAAATTCAGGCCCAGAGTCGGCCGGTTTTCGAAAACTTCCATCAGCTTTTGTGTTGTGTAGAAGTCAAAGGCGATCTCTGTGGGATGGACCTCGAGGCCGAATCTTACTCCGCATTTGTCGAACTCGTCGAAGATCGGCGTCCAGAGTTTACGGATCGTCTTGAAGCCCTGTTCGACCATCTCATCGCTTGTCGGCGGGAAAGAATACCAGAATTTCCAGATCGGGGATCCCATGAACCCGTTCACCACCCCGCAGCCCATGTTCTTGGCTGCGTTGGCCGTGGCTTTCATCTCTTCGGCGGCCCATTCCCGGATTCCCTCCGGTTTGCCTTTGACTTCGTCCGGAACAAACACATCCAGCCGTTCGTCATACCGGTCGCCGACACACTGGCCGGCGAGATGCGCGCCCAGAGCCCAGCATTTCAGTTTGTGGTTTTCCAGCGTCTTTTTTTTCTCGGCCACGTATCCTTTATCTGAGGCGGCCTTGTGAACCTCCATGTGGTCTCCCCAGCAGGCGATTTCCAGGCCGTCATAGCCCCAGCCGCTGGCCTTTGTACAGATATCTTCAAAGGGCAAATCCGCCCATTGCCCTGTAAATAATGTCACAGGTCTCGCCATAATCTCCTCCTTTTATATTGTATCATTTAATATTTCTACGGGCGTTTCATTTTCCTTAAACAATCGGATCAGGCAGGAGGATCAAAAACACGCTGACTTTCCTCGCTGGGGAAAGTCAGCTCGATTCAGTCTTCGCTCTCCTCTCGGAGAACCGAGAGGAACCATGTCCGCTCATCCCTCATACGGTTTTTTCATCCTCCTGTGTGATCCTGTTTTGAAGGCAATAATTTTACACATGTTGCAGAACTTGAATGTTTCAAAAGTCGATCCAGGCGGCTTCTTTTTTGGAGCTTTCCACACACTTTTCTATAAACTTCACGCCCCGCACACCCTCATCAACTCCGGGGAAGTCGAGTTCTTCCTTGGATAAGGATTCTCCATTCAGTTTCTTGCTCAAGGCGGTGATGAAGGTGGAATAGATGTTGGCAAAGGCTTCGAAATAGCCTTCCNNGCATGGGGGTAGAGGTCATCCCGGCCCCGGGAGATGATCTCGGTCGGTTTGTCCAGGTAGGAAATCCGGGCATAGTTGGGATCTTCCTGCGCCCATTCCAGGGAGCCTTGGGTTCCGTATATCCTGATTCTGAGACCGTTGTCATGGCCTACAGCGATCTGGGAACTCCAGTAAAGGCCTTTGGCTCCGCTGTCATAATTTATGAGGATGGACGCGTTGTCATCCAAAACTCTTCCCTCCACGAAGGTGTCCAGCCGCGCGGAGAGAGATTGGATCTTCAGGCCGGTCAAATAGGAGGCCATGTTCTCGATATGACTTCCGATATCCCCAACACAGTTGGATATTCCTGTCTGCTCCGGGTCGGTTCTCCAGGCCGCCTGTTTCTGCCCGGTTTTTTCGAGGAAAGTGGCCAGCCAGTCCTGCGGGTACTCTGCGTTGACAAAACGGATCTGTCCCAGGTCTCCTTTAGAAATCATTTCCCGCAGGTGTTTGACGACGGGATAGCCGGTGTAGGTGTAGGTGACGCAGAAGAGCAGATCTTTTTCAGCGGAGAGACGTTCGAGTTCTTCCGCATCCTTGCTGTCTGTGGTCAGGGGTTTGTCACAGACGACGTGGATCCCGTTCTGGAGCGCCAGCTGGGCTATCGGAAAATGTGAATTGTTCGGTGTAACGATGATGATGAAGTCGATTTTGTCCTTGCGCTTGGCTTCGGCCTCGATCATCTCTTCGAAAGATTTGTAGAGGCGTTCCTTGTCCAGTCCGAGCATTTCTCCGGTCACAAGTGTATTCTTGTAATCTCGGGAAAAACAGCCGGCAGTCAATTCGGCCTGGCCGTCCATGGCCACCGCTTTTCGGTGAACTTCGCCGATAAAGGCCTCCTGGCCGCCGCCGACCATGCCGTATTGGAGTTTGGAAGTCTTTTTTCCGGAATCACTCCCTTCTATCATAGGTTCACCTCCTTTATGATGCAGAGAAAAGTCAAGAAATCAGCCTTTCAAAGACGGCTATATACTAATCCAAAACGCTCAATTTTTCAAAAATCATTCTGGCACTGAGGAGTCGTTCCCCACGGTACCATCTCTATTGATAAAGATGAAGGACAGTTGAATTAGCTCGATGATGCGGCAACATTTCTTGAGTGTCATTGCGAGCGCAGCGCGGCAACCCCATAAGATAGATGCTTTTTTAAGAGATTGCCACGTCACTTTGTTCCTCGCAATGACATTATCCTAATTCGATATATAGAACAAACGTGCTACCTAATTACTCGCCATACACAGGCGTCACAGAACAAGAGGAAAAACCTTAAGAACGTCCCTTTTTTTCTATTTTATTTTTTGAGTTTTTTTCTGATCTGTTGAACGGCTTGCTCGGCTTCCTCCTCCACTCCTTTCTCTCTCAGGAGAGACTCGGCCAGCTTCAGGGCATCCGGGCAGGCGAACTGAGGAAGGATCCCGAGGATGAGCTTCTGTTCTTCCGGCCGTCCCGCCCAAGCGAGCGCCTCTTTCAGTGATCCCACCGCACTTTCCGGTGAACGGTAGGACTCCATTCCGATCATCCGGATGTACGCCCGCAAAGCCAGTACCTTATGAACGCGCTCCGATGATGTCTGAACAACCTGGACAAGGTCTTCCTTGGGTGTCGAAGTGGGCCAGTCGGAAAGAGCGCGAACAGCGGCATCTCGGATCTCCGGATTATCATCGGCCAGGGCGTCTCGCACTAGAGGCAGGGAGCTGTCATCTCCGATCTTTCCCAGGACTCTAACCAGGGCCGCCCTCTTTTTCACGTTTTTGATGGATGGGAGCATGGCCCTGACGGCATTGGCCCGGCCGATCGGGTCAGTTCTTTGGCCGGCCACTTGGGCGATAGTGCTCTCTAATTCTTGTTGTTCCCTTTCTCCGGGAGCGTCGATTAAAAGCTGGAGCAGTCTTGGCAAGTCTGAAATCGAAGAGACGTCTTTCAGAGACCTTATCGCCGCCAAGCGAATCCTTGAGTTCGAAGAACGGGCTCTGGAAAAAAGGAAGTTTTTTCCGTCGGAAATGCGGCGCTCCCCGACGCTCCTGATCAACTCTTCCTGGATATTCGGGTCAGTGAGTTTGATCAAACTCAATAATATCGCCTGGTCGACACCTTCTGAATGAAGGCCCCAGAGGCTGATGCGCGCGGCCCTCTGTTCTTCTCCTTGAGACTTAGCGGCATGATTGACCAGAATTTCCACTGTGGACGAATCTCCGACACTTTCCAGGGCCTGTAAAGCGGCAATCCTGACCATTGTGTTTTTGCTGTGTGTGGCTTTGACTGCGGAGTCACGCGCTGCGTTTTCTCTGTAATGAGACAGGACCTCGAGCAGTTGAACCTGGCTGTCTTCCGGCAGGGCGGGCAGGATTTGGCACACTTCAAGGATATTTGTACCGTCAAATACACCACGGACCATGCGAATGGCTGGAAGATACAGCTCTTTCTCTTTACCCTTGAGGATATCGATGATCATCTTCCTGGCTTCGTTTCCAGAAGCGGCGATCTTGCACTTCACTGCCGCCTGGAGTATCGGTGTCGTCAATCTCTGAGAAAGGACCTTATCGCAGAGCTTTATGGCCGTCTTCCGGTCTCTGCGGGAATTATACTGTTCGGCGCATTTCAAAAGCGAAGAAGCGATTTGAGATTGCAGTTCCCCTGAGGTTTTGCCGAGAGCTTTGGTGAGAGCTGTGGATGCTTCGGGAGTCGCGATATTCCCCAGAGCCACTGCGGCGGAAAAAGCTGCGGAGGCATCAGAGTCGCGCAATAGCTTTTCTAAAACCGGAACAGCCTCCGGATTTTTCCGCTGTCCTAAGGAAGATATGATACCGATCCTGACCTGGCCTTCGCTTCGGTCTATTCCCTGGATCAGCGCCCTGTCGGCTGAGGTTCCGGGGATTTTTTCAAGCGCGTAGCGGGCGATATCCGATGTCTCCTGGTTCAAAAGCATTTTTTCCAGGATCGGGACGGATACGGATGTCCCGATCTCTCTCAGATGGCGGCAAACCGCCATTTTTGCCGCTAATGTGGCATCCGAATCCAGAAATTCGGCCAGCTGCTCTTCGCACTGTCTTATGGATTCGGGTGAATGGCGGTGAGCGCGGACATAATCCCTGAGCTGGGAAAGGATCTCCTCGTCCTCTCCGTAGTCATATACGGACACTTTCTGAAGGATTTCCTTCAACGAAGGAGGATGGGAATTCTCCCATCGTCTCACATCGTCGGGCGTGGCCGTATCTCTGTAGACACCGGGGAAATCTCCTGGTATTTTTTGGGTGACTTTTCCGGTCGCCGCCCATTCGGCTCCCCGCTGGAATGTCACGATAAAACCAACGCATTCCATGGACGGGGGAGGAATTTCTCCCCCGGCATGCCCGAGAACAGTGTGAAAGATCCGTCCTTTTCCGTAGCGGATGGTCAAAAGGATCGGCTCATCCCTCCCTGTTCCGTTCTGCAGAGGAGAGCTGTAGGCTGTGGCCAGGACGTGCATGTTTTTACCGGGTCCGCGCATCAAACTGTACAGCTCATCCCTGGCATGCACCCATCTCGGCGGAAGCCCCCGCGTGATAGGATGAGACGTGTCGCGGTTGATGACCAGGAAAGCGTGCTGGGTGCCGTGGTAACCGCCGATTCCCGGACTGGTGTCTTGTATGATTTTTCCGTCTTCCCAGTAGAAATACGGGCCGGCGTTCTCATTCCGGCTTCCCCAGCCTCCAAGGCCTGTGATCTCGTTATATTCTTTCCACTGAGTGAAGGAGTTGTCTGCAGAATGATAGACCACCACTCCTCCGCCAGACTGCACATACTCCACGAAGGCCTTTTGGACAGCTCCCGACCAGTTGTCGCCGTTGTAGTTGAGGACGACTAGCTGGTAAGACGAAAAATCAGGAGAAAAATCGTCCATATTGCTCCCGGAAGGAGGGCTTGTGGCCACATCCGCTTCAAACAGACCGGTATCCTCTAAGATCTGCTTTAATATTGGGGTGCTCGTTTTCCAGTCATGGTTGTTCTGGCCGGTGACGATCAAGGCCTTCATCGTGGGAGTGTTTGGAGTTTCCAGCGGGGAAGAGAAGGAAAACAATAAAAATATTCCCAGAAAAAATGCCCCAAACATCAATTTTTTTGTTTTCTGTGCGTTCATTTTATTCCTCTTCATCATTGCCGATCCTCCTCATCTGCTGAGCTGCCAGGGGCTGCGGTAGGCGCGGCCCAGCAAACGCGTGGCTTCAGGGTCGTTGATGATGGTTTCTGTTTCCGGGTTGAAACGGATTTTACGCCCCAGTTCGATGGCGATCACTCCCAGATGCCCGACACTGGCCGACCGGTGCGCGACTTCGATCGGTGTGATGGTCTGACGGCGGTTCTTGACACAGTCCAGAAAATTCTGGTAGTGGTCCCGGCTCTTGTACAGCCGGGTTTCCTCAGGGCCGATGAATTCGTTCAGAATATGCGGGGGATTCGCTTCCAGCCCTCCCCGGTTGACCCATATCCAGCCGTACTCTCCGATCCATTTGGTTCCCCCACGAATCTCCCGGTGCCCTCCGGCGATCACCATCGGAGTCCCGTCCGCATACTTGGCTTCAAGATAATAGCGTGTGGGGCTGTTCCAGATCCCGCGGCGTTTGAATTCTCCGTACCCCTCGATCTCCACCGGGCCCGTGGAGTCGAAACCAAGGCCCCAGTGGGCGATGTCCACGTGGTGCCCGACCCAGTCCATCAGCTGGCCGCCCCCCAGGTCCATGACCCAGCGCCAGTTTTTATGCACTCGCGCGGGACAATACGGCGCAAAGGGTGCGGGTCCGATCCAGAAGTCGTAATCGAGGTGCGCAGGAGGAGGCTCTATGGCCTCCTGGCCGGCTGTGCGTCCGAAGTCTGTATGCCCGGAAGGCAGACCGACTTCCACTTTGAGGATTTTGCCGATGCGGCCGTTGCGGACGAGCTCGCAGGCCTGATGAAAATTCGCCACAGAACGCTGCCAGCTTCCAGTCTGCCAGATGCGGCCGTATCGCTTGACCGCATCGCACATGGCCCGCCCCTCCAGAAGGTCATGAGACAGAGGTTTTTCTCCATAGATGTCAAAACCGGCCCCCGCGCTGGCAATGACAGGGATGGCATGCCAGTGGTCGGGCAGGGCGATGGAGATCGCATCGATGTCCTTGCGCTGACAGAGTTCCCGGAAATCGCGGTAGACCGCACAATCGGTATTCCCGTATTTTGTGTTGACGATGTCCCTGGCCTTCATCAGGTTTTGTTCATCCACATCACAGACCGCCACCCAGTGGACCTCGTCTTTTTCCAGGAAATTTCTCATGTTGGGAATCCCCATCATGCCGAACCCGATGCCGGCCATGACTATGCGGTTGCTGGGCGCATTACTCCCTGTTTTTCCCAGGACAGAGGCCGGGACGATCGAAGGGAATCCCGCGGCGCCTGCGGCTGCCACAGACAGCCGTTTGAGGAATTGTCTTCTGTTGATTTTTTTCGGTTTTTGTCTCATCTGTGACCTACCCTATTCCAAAATTTATGTTTTCCCGAATTATTCCGCTCGCGAATAACCGGGCGAATGAGTGACTGCAAGATAAAAGCGCAACAGACAGTTCGACTTAATGAATCTCAGATCAAATCAGGTCTGTCTCTCCGGGCACGGCAACAGGTCGGACGGGAAGCTTTCCCATCTCGTAGGCGGGAGGGGAAAGGTCCAGCTTGGAAGTGTTCATCACCCAGTCCCAGCTCATGGCGCGCCCCGTGTAGGCGCTCATGCGGCCCATGATCGCGGTGAGTGTGCTTTCCGCAATGCGCTTGCCTTCGTTCAAGGGCTTTCCGTTCCGGATACTGGCGATCAGGTCTGTGTGTTCCTGGACATAGGGATTGGGAGATTCAGGCTCGTACGTGAATGCCTTGGCTCCTTTGATGTAGCCGTTGGCCCCATCCGTGTAGGAGAAACCCTTTGTGCCGATCACCCGTTCGGAGACGTTGTTGGTGCATCCGGGGGTCTGGCGGCACATGCTCATCACCCGGGCTCCGTTGGGATATTCATACTCGACGGCAAAATGATCGAAGATATTGCCGAACGCAGGAGCCGTGCGGACTTCCCGGCCGCCCATGCCCATGCAGTTTTCCGGATGAGACCCTATGGCCCAGTTGATGACGTCCAGATTGTGCACATGCTGTTCCACGATGTGATCCCCGGATAGCCAGGTCAGAAAGAGCCAGTTGCGGATCTGCCATTCCATGTCTGTCCAGTCCTTGGCCTTGTAATTGTACCAGTTCTCCCAGGCGCGCCCGATCCAGAGAGCTCCCATGTTCCAGTAACACTGCCCGGATACGATCTCACCGAGGTCCCCGTTGTGGACGCGCTTCATGATCTCCAGATAGTGAGCCTGATGGCGGCGCTGGGTTCCGGCCACAATGCCCAATCCCTTTTTCTTGGCCACCTCTGAGGTGGCGATAACCGACCGCACACCGATCGGATCGACAGCCACAGGCTTTTCCATGAAGATGTGCTTCCCCGCGTCTACGGCCGCTTTGAGGTGCTTGGGACGAAAATGAGGCGGGGAAGCCAGGATAACCAGATCGATGTCCGAGGCCAGGACACCTTTATAGGCGTCGAACCCGGAAAAACAGGACGCGGATTTAACCGCAAGGTTTTTTTTGTCGACTCGTTCCGTGAGCCGTTTCAAAGAGCTCTCCCAGCGGTCCTGGAAAATATCACCCAGGGCTGTGATGACCACGTTCGGTGAAGAGCGGACACAGTCGATGGCGGCGCCCGTCCCTCTTCCGCCGCAGCCGACAAGCCCGACCCGGATTTTATCCGAACCGGCGGCGAAGAGCATCCCGGTTCCAGACGCAGCGGCGGCCAGCGAGGCCGCAGAGGTCACCTTGATAAACTCGCGTCTGGAAAGATTTTGTTTTGTTTTTGTGCCTTTCATTTTTTGCATGACTCCTTTATGTTTTGGCTTTGCATTTCCGTAATTAAAAATCATCGCAGGCCCTGTAGGCCGCGATCACGGCTTTTTCTCCCTCTAGTCCTGATTTGCTTTTGCCGTGTTCCATGCACAACACGCCGTCATACCCTTTGCTATGCAGATGTTTGAAAATATTCTTGTAGTTGATCTCACCAGTCAGCGGCTCCTTGCGGCCAGGGCTGTCACCGATGTGAAAACTGGCGATCTCTTCCCAGGCCCTGTCGATGTTGGGGATCAGGTTGCCCTCGGTGATCTGCTGGTGATAGATGTCATTAACGATTTTGCAGAACGGACTGCTGACAGCCCGGCAGATCTGGTAGGACTGGGGGATTTTGGTCAGGAAAAGCCCTGGATGGTTCCAAGGATTCAGAGGCTCGATCACGATCACCAGGCCCGCGGGCTCACAGATCTCCACGCACATTTTGAGGTTTTCAACGACATTGGCGGTCTGGTAGTCCCATTCCAGGCTTTCGTCATACCGCCCCGGCACGACAAGAGTCCATTGGGCGTTCGTGCGTTTCGCGGTCTCCACCGCATCTTTCATTCTTTGAGCGAGCATCTGGCGGATTTCTTTGTCCTGAGTGACGAATGATTTGACTTTGAAGTCCGCGTAAGCCACAAACGGACCCAAAGTCATGTTCAACCGCGCCATTTCTTTAGCTATGGCGTCCTGCGTCTGAGCCGGGCGTCTCATCAGGCCGTTATCGAACATCGCGTGGAATCCCTGGTCCGCCATAAACTTGAGCTGGTCGATCGGGTCTTTGCCGGCATGTTTTTCGAACATTCCCAGGTAGGGCGCATATTTGAGCTTGAAGCCTGATGATCCGGGTTTGGAAGAAATCTTCTTTTTTCCGGCTTGGAGAGGAATTGCGGACAGGACAGCCGCAGATGCGGCCGCGCCGCCGATGAATTGCCGTCGGGAAAGCCTTCGGGGCTCAGCTGGCAGATCTTTTGTATGTTGTGACAATTTTCCCTCCTTTATGAATCGGATTGTGTCATTTTGGATACTGATCTTCGATTATAGGTCATTCCTGCCTGCACCAAACAGCATGATGGCCACTCGGGAGAGTTCTCGATTGTGCTGGAAGCTGGATGTTTGAGCGGGATTTTGTCGGTTTCTTTGTGATGAAAGATTATGAATCGAGATGTTCCACACAGCAGATCCTGTGCCCATCATGCGAGCATTCTATATAAAGGAAATTAAATTTTCAAGGTTCTCTATCAGATGGTGTTTGTGAAATACACGGCAATAGAAGAAGCGACCTTGAAGATTTAGCCTTCCTGACTCGCGCAACGAGGGAATCCGATAAAATCGGATGGCGAGTATGTATTGAGCTTGCTTAGAATTGAGGGGATAGCATAAGAAAAACACTGAATTCTGTTGAAGTGCAGAGATAGCCGAGCGAGTTACGCAGCCACCGAGTTGAGCGATGAAGGAATGGCGTTAAAAAATCTGAAGGGAGCGATTCAATTTCTGTGTATTTGAGTCATTAATTTACTCTCAACAAATGGAAGAAAATCAGTTTCAAGAGAAGTTTGTGTGGTATCTTCAGTTGGGTGAGTTCGGGGATTTATCTTTCACGTTGACTCAGGAGATACCTCATGGAATGCCACCACGGCCGCTTCCATGGCCCACATGGTGACATAAATCGCTGCTCCCTGGCGTATGCTGAGCAGCCATCTTTCGTCCTCACTGGCGAACGTCCAGGTCTTCGAGAAAGAGTCCCGGTCATTGTAATCCGGGGCATCCTCCTGACACCAGGCCTGTGCGAAATCATAGTAATCCGAGGGATTATCGAACACAGGGTCTTCCTTCTCGATATCATCGATATTCGGCTTCCAGTTCCAGAGCGCCATGTATTCGAAATTGTCGAACTCGTCTATGCTTCCCTGGTGGTAGACTCCATTGGCGTGAGAGGGCACGCACATGTCCTGAATCTGGTGCAGCAGCACTCCGAGAGTGAAATAGGCGAGCTCCGCATCGCCGTTCTGGTAGGCTTTCAGGCTGTCCTCCCAGATCAAGTCCGGACGCTCGCAGCCCGCGTTGGTTCCGATGTACCTTTCTGCACGCCGTGCGTTGAAATCCACGCCGTACTTGGTGCATTTGATCTTAAGCTCATGAATCTCCACGTTGGCTCCGTCGATCAACTCCTCGCTGTACTCCGAGAGTTCCGGGTAATCGGCTTGCAGTGATTCTATCGCCGCCTTGGTGATCAAGGAATGCGTGGGACGTGTGGGATTTTTCCAGCTGGCGCTGTCCCATGTCCCGGCGGACGCCAGGGGCTGGGATTCTCCGAAAAATGCAATACCCAGACCGAGGACGGTCACAGCGACTATCCAAACACGGATGCTGAATTGATTCATGACATGCCTCCCTTCATCATATGAATTCATGTGTTTTCTCATTTTCTGAGATTCAATATAGGCGGTTTCTGTGTGCCGCGTATTCCGATGCGGGCATTCTTCTGCTTTATTATCACATCATTCAATCCTTTTCAATGAGGTGCGGGTGCAGTCAACGTGAAGAATATTTTTCCGGTGCGATTAATCTGAAGGAAGAAAAGGCAGGTGTTTATCGTCAAATAATTGTATACGCGTATTAAAAAAAGAGATGACTATTACAAAAAGATGGACCCGGATAAACGGCAGGCGGTTTTTCATCCGGGAATTTTGTTCATCTTCGAAAGGAAAAAAGGTGTTCAACATGAATCGAAAAGTTATGCTCATTTCCCTGTTTTTCTGTTTTTCTACTTTTCTGTTTTTACCTTTTGTGGGCTCCGGGCTTTTTTCCGGGACACAGGAGGATCAAGACCTCGATGAAAGGGTTAGGAGTTTTCTGGACAGCCACAGATATTCGTGGAGAGATATGAATGTTCCGGAGTCCGACGGGAAAGTCCTGTACGACATCATCATCAAGAATAAGTACACAAAGGCGCTGGAGATCGGAACCTCAACCGGGCATTCAGGGATCTGGATCGCCTGGGCGCTCAGCAAAACCGGAGGCAAGCTGATCACGATCGAGATCGACGAGAGACGGTACAACGAGGCCCTGGAGAATTTTGAAGAGGCCGGGCTTTCGGATTATATCGATGCCAGGCTGGCCGATGCCCATGACCTCGTGCCCAAGCTCAAAGGCCCGTTTGATTTCGTGTTTTGTGATGCGGACAAGGGCTGGTATAAAAATTATCTGATCGACGTCATGCCCAAACTGGAGGTCGGGGGATGCTTCACGGCGCATAATGTTTCGGGCCGACGCGGGAGACGGCAGTATGGGATCGGAGCATTTGTCGATTATCTGGAAAGCCTGCCCAACATGGAAACCACTTACGATGACTCCAGCTGGTCCGGTATCTCGATCAGTTATAAAAAATCCGAGAAATAAACATCGCAGTTCCGATAAATATCTGGAATTCGCAGAAAACAGGAGTTTCTTTTCGATTAAAATTTTAGTAATTTAACTCTACAATTCGAGTTGATATATATGTTTAACAGGGAGGGTGACTCCCGTATCAATCAAGGAGGAGGTCCAATGAAAGATTTTAGGATTAAATCATGTGTTATGTTTGCGATTGCGCTTTTGATTTTCAGTCAGGCATTGTTCGCGAAGATCGATCCTCAGTGGTTTTCCGGATTGAGTGCCCGGAGCATCGGGCCGGCCAACATGAGCGGCCGCATAGGCGCCATAGATGCGGTCATCTCGAATCCCAATATCATCTATGTCGGGACGGCGACCGGCGGACTCTGGAAATCAGAGGACGGGGGGATCACCTGGACGCCGATCATGGACGATCAACCGGTGTCTTCGATCGGGGCTGTCGCGATCAACCAGTCCAATCCCAATATTGTCTGGATCGGAACAGGCGAGGCGACTCCCCGCAACAGCGTCGGCGTGGGCCGGGGTATCTATCTCACGATCGACGGCGGAAAGACCTGGGAATTTCTCGGTCTGGAAAAGACTGAAAAGATCAGCAAGATCTTTCTTCATCCGGATGACCCGGATGTGGCCTATGTGGGTGCGATGGGCACAACGTGGGGAGAAAATCCCGAACGGGGCGTATTCAAAACAGAAGACGGCGGAAAGACCTGGAAGAAGATCCTCTTTGTGGACAATAAAACCGGAGTCGCGGACATGGCCATGGACCCGAAAAATCCGAATAAGATCATCGCGGCCATGTGGCAACACCGTCGATGGCCCTGGTTTTTTAAATCCGGTGGGCCCGGAAGCGGCCTCTACATCACGGTGAACGGCGGAAAGACCTGGAAGAGACTCACGGATGAAGACGGGCTTCCCAAAGGAGAGCTCGGGCGCATGGGAATCGCTTTTTCTGTGAACAAACCGGAGATTGTCTATGCTCTTGTGGAAGCCGAGAAGAGCGTTCTCCTGCGTTCGACTGACGGGGGTTTCAACTGGCAGGTCGTCAACAATGAATCCGACGTGGGCAACCGTCCGTTTTACTATCACCGCATCTGGGTCAATCCCGCGAACGAGAATATTCTCTACATGCTCCATTCCCGGATGAGGATCAGCGAGGATGCGGGCAAGACCTTCAGAAGCCTGACCGGGTTTGGCCAGGCCCATTCTGATTTTCATGCCATGTGGATCCATCCCGACGGAGAAAGGATGGTCGTCGGGAATGACGGAGGTGTGGTGATCAGCTCCGACCGGGGCAAGAGCTGGCGTTTCGTGAAGAATCTTCCGCTCGGCCAGTTTTACCATGTGAGCTTCGACATGGAGATGCCTTACAACGTGTACGGAGGACTCCAGGATAACGGCTCCTGGGTGGGACCGGCCTATGTGTTGAAGGAAAGAGCGCTCTATGATTACCTGTGGAGAACAGTCGGAGGCGGCGACGGGTTCGACACCGAGCCCGACCCGGAAAAACCCGGGGCCGGATACGGCATGTCCCAGGGAGGAAACCTGTACTATTTTGACACCGCTCTCGGGACCAGCCGCGGCATCGTCCCGACCGAATCCGACGTCAAGCACCGGTACCACTGGAATGCCGGTTTTGCCGTGGACCCCTTTAAACCGGCCACCATCTATCTCGGAAGTCAATTCGTCCACCGCAGTCCGGATAAAGGGAGAACCTGGGAGATCATCAGCCCGGATTTGACCACCAATGACCCGGAGAAGCAGAAACAGGCCGAAAGCGGCGGTCTGACCCTGGATGTCACGAACGCGGAAAACCACACCACGATCCTCTGTATCGCTCCGAGCCCGGTGCAGGAAGGCGTGATCTGGGTCGGAACCGATGACGGGAACCTTCAGGTGACGAAGGACGATGGGAAGACCTGGCACCTTGTTTCTAAAGACCTGACCAGCGGGAAAAAAGGAAAGGCACCTCCGGCCACCTGGATTCCGCATGTCGAAGCCTCCAAATTCGACGCGGCCACAGCTTACGTGGTCTTCGATGACCACCGCCGGTCCAACTGGACCACGTATGTCTATGTGACCCGTGATTTCGGGAAGACCTGGAAAAGCCTGGCCACACCTGAGATCGACGGGTTTGTGCATGTGATCGAAGAAGACACGGTCGACAAGAACCTCCTCTTCCTCGGGACAGAGTTCGGCCTTTTTGTCAGCCTCGACGGAGGGAAAAGATGGATGAAGTGGACGCATGGGGTGCCCACTGTTCCGGTGCGGGACCTGACGGTACATCCCCGCGAGAATGACCTGATCATCGGCACCCACGGCCGCTCGATCTACATCATCGATGACATTTCACCTTTGAGAGAGATGACCGAAGACATGGCCCAGAAAAAACTCCATCTCTTCAAGGTCCAGGATGCTTATCAGTTTCAGCAGGGGCGTTTGGCTGCGTACCTGAGTCCAGGAGATGCGTCCTATGCCGGCCAGAACAGGAGAATGGGGGCCTGCTTCACCTACTTTCTCATCCCCAGCGAGCGCAAAACAGAGGAACAGGAATCCGAAGAGAGGGATGCGATGAGACAGCAGATGATGGCCCGGATGAGGCAGATGGGCGGAATGGGTCAGTTTGGCGGTGCGGGAATGATGCGGTCCTCTTCCCGCGTGGCCTTCATAATCGAGGACAGCGAGGGGAAAGCCGTGGCCAGATTGAACGGAACAGAGAACAAAGGGATCAACCGCGTTTACTGGAATTTCAGGGAGCAGGAGCCCCGTACGGCCGCCGCCGGACAAACAAGAGGCTTTAGGGGTGGAGGCATGACGGTCCTTCCTGGTGAATACACAGTCAAGCTTAGGTATGACGGCCAGGAAGTCAGCCAGAAATTCACCGTGAAAACCGACCCGCGCATCGAAGTGGACCTGGATGTCCTCAAGGCGAATTATGAAAGAGGCAAGAAAGCGCAGGGTTTATCGAACACGATCAATTCGGCCGGGCAGCAGATCGATGAGACGAAAAAAGCCATCCAGACGGTCGTCACGGCGGCGCGGACGGTCCGCTCTCCAAAAACCCGGGACCTGATGAAAGCGGCCCGGGCACTGGAGGCCAAGTTGAATGAACTGTCCGAGGCCCTGAATCCGACACCGCCCAAACAGGGGATCGCAGACCGATCCGCCGGACTCAGGACACAGGTGATGCGGGCTGTATCCGGAATTACAAGAGCCGGACATGAGCCTATCAGTCAGGCTGCCGAAGTGAGATATGAAAAAGTCAAAAAACGGGCTGAAGCATTCCTGGAGAAATTCAACAATGTCTATCAGACTGATGTAGAAAACTTCAAAAAACTGCTCAAAGAATCCGACTTCTCGCTGTTCAAGCCGTTCAAACCTTTGAACCTGGAAGATAAATAGGAAATACGGGGAACGTCCCCATTCACGTTTATTGGGGACTGTCCCCATTTACTTACCAAGA
>JABAOC010024573.1_pt2 | contig 16675 bp, 19 predicted proteins | sample 7062161 | NCBI WGS metagenome assembly JABAOC01 (sample SAMN14538625, study PRJNA623070) | marine sediment metagenome | biome: marine biome [ENVO:00000428]; feature: marine pelagic biome [ENVO:01000023]; material: deep marine sediment [ENVO:00002113] | place: India: Gulf of Khambhat ... | reverse complement strand
CCTTCGAAGAAATCCTGATCAACCACAATTGCACCTGATGATACAATTATATCAATCATGTTGTTTTCTATTAATTCAATAATAACTTTTTTAAGGCCAGCACTTACTAGAGATCCTGCAAGACAAAGAATAATAGTACAATCTTTGTCTTTTAACATATGTTCATAAATATTACAAGCACTTGCTAAATTTCTTGATTGAAAAGCCATATGATTAAAGGATTCAATTAATGGAGTACTATTAAATTTCTTAATATCAATATGTTCAATTCTTCTTCCAAGTAATTTTTGTTTATCTGAATTCATAATTCTCCTAAGCCGTATTTTTCAGGTCTTTTTTTATTTTTCTACAGAAAATTTTAAACCAATTACCTTACTATCCCCCTTTCACATGCATGAGTGGGCACTAGCTGAATCAATCCTTACAGCAGCAGTTGATGCTGCAAAAAAAGAGAAATTAAAAAAAATTACTGAAATTAACATAAATATTGGTGAGCTTCAGCAAATTGAACAAGACATTTTTGAATTTGCTCTAGAAGGAATTATTAAAGGGCAAGGTGGAAAACTAAAAGATGTGAAAATTAAAATTCAAACTGAAAAAAGCACATTGAAATGTAAATCTTGTGAAAATATCTGGTCTTTTAATGATATGAAAAAGAAACTAAATGAGGATGAATCAGAAGCAATACATTTTCTTCCAGAAGTAGCATTTGTTCATGCACGATGTCCTAAATGTGGAAGTCCTGATTTTGAGATAACAAAAGGCAGAGGCGTTTCAATATTATCAATTAAGGGTGAGAAATAAATATGATCAAAGGACTGGATAAGAAAAATATAAATTTTGATTTTTATGCAAATGAACTTTTAAAAAATAAAAATTTATTATCTGAATACTTAGATGGGCTTACATCAAAAAACCAAATTTATATGGAGAATTGTTTTAATGTTCTAAATGTTGTTTCTGAGAAGAATCCTGATTTTTTGTATCCTCATTGGGATTTTTTTGTAAACCATATGCAAAGTAACAATAATTATCACAAAACAACATCAATAATTATAATTTCAAACTTGACATCTGTTGATAAGAAAAAAAAATTTGAAAATACATTTCATGAATTCTATGATAATTTAAGAAGTGAAAAAACAATAGTTCCGATATATCTATTGAAATACTCTGGTAGAATTGTAAATTTTAAACCAAATCTTGAAGAGCGGATTACCAATATTTTATTAAATGTTGAACAAATCCATCCAGGTAAACAAATTGAACTCGTTAAATCAGCTGTTATTGAATCTTTTTCAAAATTTTATTCTTCATCCAAAAATAAAGAGAAAATAATCAGCTTTGTTGAAAAACAACTTAATAGTAAAAGTCCAAAGACGAAAAAAACTGCAAAAGATTTCCTTGAAAAATATTTGGAGAAATAATCTAAATGGATCCTAGACTTAGTATAATTGATAACAGGCTTTCAAAGATTAAAAGAATAATTGCTGTTGTAAGTGGCAAGGGTGGAGTTGGAAAAAGTTTGGTTGCCTCTACTCTAGCTTTAAATTTATCAAAAAAGGATTACACAGTTGGTCTTTTAGATATAGATTTATATGGTCCTTCTTCTCATATAATATTGGGTATAACAGACTACAGTTTTCCTGAGGAAAAAAAGGGTATTCTTCCCCATAAAATTGATGATATAAGCTTTATGAGTATTGTTTATTTTTCTGAAGATAAACCTGCTCCTTTACGTGGCATTGATATTACAAATATAATTATTGAACTTCTATCAATTACACTATGGGGAGAACTTGATTTTTTAATAATTGATATGCCACCAGGTATTGGAGATGAAACTTTGGATGTTATTAGACTTATAAAAAAAAGTGAATTTTTAGTGGTGACAACACCTTCAAAAGTTTCAATGGGTGCAGTTAGTAAACTTATTAATATATTAAAAGAACTAAAACTCCCAGTCATTGGATTAATTGAAAATATGAAAATGACAAAATCTAATTATATTAAAGAAATTGTAAAAAAAATGAATGTTTGTTACCTTAATTTAATTTATTTTGACAAAGATCTTGAGGATTCTATAGGAAACATTCAAAAACTAATGAATTCAAAATTTATGAATGATTTAAACAAAATAGTAGATAAAATAATTTAATATTTTATGAAAGGAAGTTATATCTTATTAATCGAATTAAATCAAGATTTAAACATTAAAATTGGTAGCCTTGGAAGTATTTTTTTTAAAAAAGGTTTTTACTCTTATATTGGCTCAGCACTAAATGGCCTTGAAAATAGAATTAAAAGACATATCAGAAAAAAGAAAAACGTTCATTGGCATATTGATTATTTTTTAAAATATGGAAAGATTGTTGATGTATTTTTTAAGGAAAGTAANNTTTTTCTAAATTCGGGTCCAGTGACTGTAAATGTAAAAGCCATCTTTTTTATGGAGATAAAATAAAAATTGTGGAGACAATCTATAGTATAAAAATGGAAAAATACCCTTTAATGCAAACACTTAAAGATTTGTAATTATTTTGGATATTCGGGAGATTATGGTTGCAATTGTTTATTCAACAATTGATGATATAAAAAAAGCTAGAAGAATTGCTCATACCTTAGTTGAAGAACAACTTGTTGCTTGTGTAAATATAATTCCAAATATCGAATCTATTTACAAGTGGAAAGGAAAAATTGAAATGGATAATGAATGCGTTCTTATTGCCAAAACTGTTGATAAGAACGTTAAAAAAACTATTACAAGAATCAAATCACTTCACTCATATGAGCTGCCTGATATTATAGTTATTCCAATTATTGGTGGATTTAAAGAATATCTTAATTATATAACAAATGAAACATCATGAAATTTATTTCTCTTGTATCTAGTGGAATTGACTCCCCTGTTGCAACATACTTAATTTCAAAAATATCAAAAGAAATAATTTTACTTCACGGTGATATAAAGCCTTTTACAGACGATAGAGAAATTAATAATTTCATACTTCTAGCAACTCATCTAAAAAAGATTTCCAAATGTTTATTTAAGGTTTATATTTCAGCTCATGGTGAAAGTCTAGAGACCTTTAAAAAAGATTGTAATAATAGATATACCTGCATATTTTGCAAAAGAATGCTTTTAAGATATGCTGAAAAAATTGCTGAAAAGCTAGAAGCCGATGCAATTGTTATGGGCGATTCTCTTGGTCAAGTTGCCTCTCAAACCCTTCATAATATAAATGTAATTGATAGTGCAGTAAAAATACCCATAATTAGACCTCTTATCGGATACGATAAAGAAGATATTGTAAAAATTGCAAAAGATATTGGAACCTATGATCTTTCAATTTTACCCTCTGATCCCTGTAAAGCAGTACCAAATAAACCTGCAACTCAGGCAAAACTTGATAAAATTTTAGATGAGGAAAAAAAGATTGATGTAGATAAACTAGTAAATAAAGTAGTTGAAAAATTAAAATTTAAATCAATTTAATACTTTTGATAACCTATTTATGCTAACTATTTAAAATAAAACCTTTTTATTATATTTTGGTACAATTCAAAACAAAAAATATTTATTAAAAATACGGTCTTTTATGTCTAAAATATCCTTAAAATCAAAAGATTTAAATACTTTCATTATATACTATATAATGTAGAATAATTATTATAGTATACAATATGTTGTATCTTATGTCTATCTGGAGAGCTTGAAATGGAGTGCCCTTATTGTCATAATTCTGAAACAAAAGTAACCGACTCCCGCGATACAGGAGCTTTGTCAATTAGAAGAAGAAGGGAGTGTCTTAAATGTAGCAGAAGATTCACAACTTACGAACATATCGAAATGACCCAACTATATGTAATTAAAAAGGATGGCAGACGTGAAAAATTTGATAGAAACAAGATAAAAATAGGCATTATGAAAGCTCTTGAAAAAAGACAAGTAAGTCATGATGAAATTGAAAAAATAGTTGATTCAATTGAAGAAAAAATAAGAAGACTTGGTAATGAAGAAATTGAAACCTCTGTAATTGGTGAATATGTAATGGATGCTTTAAAAAACACTGATCATGTGGCCTATATCAGGTTTGCATCAGTCTATAGATCATTTACTGACCTTTCATCTTTTGAAAAAGAGGTTAAAAATCTAATAAATCAATCAACTGGAGAGGTAAAAAATGATAAGAAAAATTAAAAAAAGAGATGGGAAAATAACAGATTTTAATCCAATAAAAATAACAGAAGCGATTTGGAAGGCAGCCCAAGCAGTTGGCGGAAAGGATTATAAAAAATCAACTGAACTAACAGATAAAGTATTGATAAGACTTGAAAAGGAGTTAAAAAAAGGGGAAATTCCAACTGTTGAACAAGTTCAAAATGTTGTTGAAAAGACACTGATTGAGGAGGGTCATGCAAGAACAGCAAAGGCTTATATTCTGTATAGGAAACAACATCAAGATATCCGAGAAATTGGAGGACTTCTGAAAGATATCGATGTTGTCGATGGATATTTATCAATGATGGATTGGAAGGTACAAGAGAACAGTAACATGGCCTATTCATTACAGGGATTAAATGTTTATGCAACTGAAAATATCATATCTCACTATTGGTTGAATAAAATATATCCACCAGAAATAGGAGAGGCTCATACTAATGGTCAGTTTCATATTCATGATCTTGGTACTCTTGGAGCTTATACCTATTTTGGTAAAGAAACAATAATTGCCGAGGTCGATGGAAAAATCTTGATAACATCCTTTGAGGATCTTTATAAAAATACCAATTCAAAAGAAAACCTTATTTCAGAAAAGGATGATGCATGGGCACGATATCCAAAAGAAATTGAGGTGCTTGATAAGGATGGTTGGACTAAAGTTCTGAGAGTTGTAAAAAAAGCAAAACGAATACAAATGCATTTTATAAAAAACGAAGGTGGACGATCTGTAATTGTTACTGAAGACCATCCAATGGTTCTGGGTGATGAAATTTTCAAAGAAGCAAAAGATATTATTCCTGAAGAAGATAAACTTTTAACGGTTGATATACAAGAGTTGCTTAAAAATGAAAATCTTTTTTATAAAAAATATCTTTATTTGGCTGATGAGCTTTATAAAAAAGATATTTTAGATTTTTTCATAGAAGGAATGCCACTGGAAGAATACCAAAAATTTTCAAACGACCTACAAATAAATGGAATTATTTCTACTTCAAATAATGCAGACTGTTTACCAAATAAAATAGAACTAACTGAAAATCTTGGATATCTTGTTGGATTTTATCTAGCCGAGGGCTACATGGAGCTGCATAGGATCGGAATAACTCAAAAAGATACAGTAGAAAATAAAAAGATAATTGAAAAATTTAAAAAAGGCGCAAATGAACTTGGTTGCAGAATTTATTCGATGAAAGAAAATGATCTATTAAGACTCAGAATTGTAAACTCTACCTTAGTTAATTTCCTATTCAAAGAAATATTTAATTTAACAGGAAAATGTAAAGAAAAGCATCTACCAAATGAAATACTTACATATAACCAAGATTTTATCAAAGGTGTAATTGCAGGACTGCTTGATGGAGACGGTTCAGTAAATAGCTCGAAAACTAGTCTAGAGCTTAGAACAGCATCAAGAACAATGCTTGAACAACTAGCTGTTGTTATGAACATTTTTGGTTATACTATTAGAGACAGGAATCTGGAAGGAGTTGGTTCTACAAGATATCTCAATGGCAGACTTATTACTCAAAATTATCCCTTATATGGAATAAGTTTTAGAAAAATAGATTGTTGTTTAAATTCGATTAAATACGCATCTGCTCAAACCTCTTCAAGAGCATGGAGGGCAGAAGGAGCTGGTTGGCATAAGGTCTTAAACAATGAAAAAACAGATATAATGGATGATTACATCTATGATATCACAACTGAATCAAACACTCTGATAGTAAATGGAATGTGGAACCATAACTGTGTAGGTTGGGATTTAAAAGACATATTGCTGTTAGGTTTCAAGGGAGTTGCAGGAAAAATTGAAAGTAAACCTGCAAAACACTTCGGTACTGCACTAATGCAAATTGTAAATTATCTCTATACACTTCAGGGGGAAGCAGCTGGAGCACAAGCTCTATCTAACTTTGACTCTTTGTTGGCACCTTTTATTAGATACGATGGTCTGAAATATGGTGATGTTAAACAAGAGATGCAGAAATTTTTATTCAATATGAATGTTCCTACAAGAGTAGGTTTCCAATCTTTAGCTCATGATGAACCCATAATTTATAGAAAAGATGGTAAAATAAAGGTTGAATTAATAGGAAAACTAATCGAAGAAAAATTTGGAGAAAATAGAAAATCAATAATAAATAATGTAGATGGTTATGGCAATCCTTCTAAAGATTCATTTGCAGTAATACCAAATAACAAATTTGAAGTAATGAGCTTTAACAAAAAAGGTGAGATTCAATGGAGCCCGATAAAAGCATTGATTAAACATAGGGTAATAACTAATGGATTTAAAAAAATAAGGACAGGTTCAGGTGTTCTAAAAGTTTCCCCAGCTCATTCACTCTTCAGAAGCAATAGCAATCACATTAAACCTGTCATGGCAAAAGAACTAGAATGTGCTAAACCAAATTCAACATTAAATGGAAATAACCACATACTAGCAGTTAACAAACTCAAACAAAATATTTTAGGTAATAATGACAGAATTGATTTATTTGATTTGATAGAAGAAATCCCTGAAAAAATAAAAAAACGAATATTTATTCAGGCAAAGGATGTACCATCAATAAAGCAAAAAATTGGTAACTTATATGGTTCATTAAAGGAATTTCTTTATAAAAATGGAAGATCTGACAAATCCACTTTGTATGAAGGTTTTAGAAATAATATTGTTACTTTTGAAACCTATATTAAATATTCGGATGAATTAAGAAGTGATGCAAAGATTTACATAAAACCATATAACGAAAACCTTTATGATAGATATCTAAGTGGAGAGAAACTTAAGAATTTCGTAAAGCTAGTCGCTTGGTTTATAACAGAAGGAAAAGCATCTCATTCAGGAATTGTGATTTCACAGAGAAAAAGTAAAAGCAAGGAAATCCTTGAAGTTGCAAAAGCATTAGGAATTAAAGCTACCATAGAAGAAACCAGAGGATATAGCAATAAAAACCATAGTAAAACAAATACAATCATTTCAAATATGAAAATGAGTGGACTATACACTTATTTACTCCCATACATAGGTGGAGCTACCTCAAAAGAAAAGACTATACCTTCTTTCATATTTGATCTGAATCCAAATTATAGAAATATTTTCTTAGAGACACTGTTCAAAGGCGATGGATATAATGATAAAAAATCGAGAAGAATAACATATTCCTCAATGTCAGATAAACTTCTAACTGGCATATCGATGCTAAGCATAGTAAACGGATGGAGAGTTCGGGTAGTTCCAAAAAATAAAGATAGAGCTGGAACCCTACTTATATATAAAAATCCTAGGAAAAAGCTTGAGATAATCATTGAGGAAACAGCTGGTGTTCCAGTTTATGAAATAAATGATTATAAAAACGGCTCAAAATGGGAATATGATATTTCAGTGGACATCAATGGTTGCGAAGAAAATTTTGTTGGAGGAACTGGTCTAGTGTTTTATCATAATTCACCATTTTCAAACATAACTTTAGATCTTACTATTCCTAGCTATTTGACAGATGAACCTGCTATCATAGGTGGAGAATTAAAAAATGAAAACTACAGTGATTTCGTTGATGAAATGGAAATGATAAACTATGCATTTGCAGAAGTCATGCATGAGGGAGATGCTAAAGGGAGACCAATGACGTTTCCCATCCCTACTTATAACATTACAAAAGATTTTGATTGGGATAATGAGGGACTTGAACCTATTTGGAAGATGACTGCTAAATATGGAATACCATATTTTTCCAATTTTATTAACAGTGATATGAATCCAGATGATGCACGAAGCATGTGCTGCAGACTTAGATTAGACAACAGAGAACTTCGAAAGCGTGGTGGAGGTTTATTTGGAGCTAATCCAAAAACTGGAAGTGTTGGTGTTGTGACAATAAACATGCCACAAATTGGATATCTAGCAAAAGATGATAATGACTNNAAACAAAGTCTTATTATTAAACGTGAAATAATCGAAAATTTCACTTTTAGCGGTCTACATCCGTATTCACGATTTTATTTATCTGATGTTAAAAAAACATTTAAGGAATACTGGAAGAATCATTTTTCGACCATTGGCTTGATTGGAATGAATGATGCTTTGTTGAACTTTATGAACAAAAGTATTGGTGATAAGGAAGGTAAAGCTTTTGCTGAGAAAGTACTTGATCATATGCGGGATAAGATAGCGGATTTTCAGGAGGAAACTGGTGATATTTTTAACCTTGAAGCAACTCCTGCGGAGGGTAGTTTAGCACCTGATGAAAGAGTAATTATCTCTCAAAGTGACCCAAGATTTAGTGCAATTGGTCCATTAATTGATTATTATCTAGAGGGGCAATAAAAACGATATTTATATGGTTGGGACTAGCGAGGTTCTTAAAATTCCATATGGGAAGTTGTTTACCTATGGGTTTAGTAGGAGGACGCAAAAAATTAAAAAATACCCGGTTACTGCCCTTGTAAGACACTTTGGTAAGTCAATGTATGAAATAACCACACGTTCTGGTAGAAAAGTAAGAGTTACCGGACAACACAGTGTTTTTTCATTGAACTCGGAGGGATCACCTGAGGAGATCTATGTAAGAGATCTTGATATTGGTACCCCTATTGCTATTCCAAAATATATTGAAATGGAATCACGCTATAAAGAGTTTAATTTATTTGAATTGTTCAAAAACTCGTCCTTTAAAAACCAACTATATGGAAAATTCCCATCTACTTTTATCGAACACCTACTCAAAGAATCAAGAATAGAAAGATGGTGTAATCAAAACTATAAATCTAAATGGAAAGATGTAAAGTATATGTGGAGGAAAAGGGGTGTTATTCCTCTGAAGTTGATTTATGATTTAGATATCAAGATACAAAAAAATGTGTTGAAAAACTCAAAATTATTCTATCGATCTTCAAAGAATACCAACCCAATTAAGGTTTTGATACCAGTTAATGAAGATCTTGGTTTTATAATTGGTTGCCTTCTTTCTGAGGGATGGTTGACTAAAAGATGTGAATTCACTAATACTGACAAGGATCTTGTAGATCAGTTTCTGAAATCTGTTGAAAAAATATTTGGTCCTAGCTCTGCTCATATTGCTAATCAAAACCGTAAGGAACCACGAAAAACTCTTTATTCTGTTACTTTGAGTAAGTCTATCGGTTTTTTCTTTAAAGAAATTTGTTTCCAAGGTAAATCTAAAGTTAAAGAAATACCGAATTTTATTTATTCATCTTCTCTTAAATGCATTACAGGTCTTTTAAGAGGTTATTATCTTGGTGACGGTTCTTTTTATAAAAATAAAGATAAACGGGATTATTCAATATGGTTATATACAAATTCTAAGGAATTATCTGAAGGTCTGAATTTACTTCTTCTTAGATCTGGGATTCTTACAAAGATCGGGGTAGATAAAAAAACAAATTATAATTCAAAGTGGAACGATAATTATGTTATATCTATTACTGGTGCTGATAATTTAAGTACGTTTTTCAAAAAAATACTTAAAAAGGATTTTAGCACAGACAATGCTCATTCGGGAAGAGAAATTTTACCTAATATCCCTAAAATTCTAAAACAATTAATGCAGAAATATAACATTAAACCATCTGATATAAATATTCATAAAGACAGTTTTAATAGAAATATTAGAATCAACAGAATTAGCATTCAATATCTTAGAAAAATCATTGAGAAACTTTCGATCTATGTAGAAGAAAAAGATGAAACATTTGAAAAACTTAGAACAATGATTAACTCTGATATATATTGGGATGAAATTAAGGAAATTAAAAAACTAAAACCCACTAAATATGTTTACGATTTTGAAGTTGATATAAAGGATGATCTTGTCAACAATTTCCTTGGTGGAAGTGGACTGGTTTGTTTGCACAATACAAGTTATCGTATTGCAAGAATTGATAAAGCCCAATATCCTGATATTAGAATTTATAATCAGGAAAAATATAACGGTGGAAATGGCGGTAAAGGAGTAGAACCTTATTATACAAATTCTACACAGTTACCTGTTGGTTATACAAGTGATGTTTTTGAAGCTTTAGATTTGCAAGACTCCCTACAATCAAAATATACCGGTGGAACCGTTTTGCATATCTTCCTTGGAGAAGAACCCTCTTTTGGTGCTGTTAGAAAGCTGGTACGTAAGATTGCAGAGAATTATCATTTACCATATTATACTCTAACTCCAACCTTTAGCGTATGTCCAAATCACGGATATATTGCCGGTAAACATAAAACATGTCCTATTTGTGTTAGGGATAAAATAATTACAGCATGTGAGGTATATTCTCGAGTTGTAGGTTATTTAAGGCCTGTAAATCAATGGAACAAAGGCAAACAGCAGGAATTTTCAGATCGTAAAACATTTGATATGATGGAAAAAGTTATGGTTAAGAAATGAACATAGGTGGTCTTCAAAAAACATCACTTTTGGATTACCCTGATACAATTAGTGCAATAATTTGGACAGTTGGATGTAATTTCCGTTGTCCTTTTTGTTATAACAAAGACCTTGTTTTAGGTAATGTTGAAAATATTTCCGAAAAAGATATTTTCTCATTTCTTGAAAAAAGAAAAGGCTTGCTTGAAGGATTGGTAATTTCCGGTGGAGAACCACTTATGCAAAAGGACATTGTCCAGTTTATAGAAAAAGTGAAAAAACTTGGTTATAAAATAAAAATTGACACAAACGGAATGTATCCAGAAAAACTCAAAGAGCTTATTGATAAAAAACTTGTTGATTACATTGCTATGGATATTAAGGCACCTATTGATAAATATGACCAATTGTCTGGAATAAAAACAGATATAAAAAAGATTGAAAAATCAATTGAAATAATTCGTAATTCTTCTGTTGATTACGAGTTTNNTTAAAACAACTTTTGTTCCTAGTCTTTTAACAAAGGAAGATATCCTTAGTATCGGAAAATTGCTTAAAGGATCTAAAAAATACTATCTTCAACAGTTCAAAGGTGATGTTCCTCTTATTTCTTCTAAACTTGAAAATGCCAATCCATATTCAAAAGATGATTTATTTGATACTTTAGAAAAGATTAAACCTTATTTTAAATTCTGTGATATTAGAGGTATATGACAGTTTTAAGTGAAGAAATTCTTAAGGATCTTGAACTTGCAAGAAATGTGATTGCAACCGAAGATATTTCTGTAGTTGTTGTCAAATATGGAAAAATATGGAAGAAGAAAAAAGGGGATGGAGTGCGATCAATTCTAGAAACAATTATTGAGATGGGTAAAGATATTAACGGGTCAGTTATTGGAAAAAAAATTCTTGGAAAGGCATCAGCTCTTCTTTGCAGATATGCAAAGGTATCTGGTGTTTACTCTCCTCAAGGAACAAAAACCGCTATTGCTCTCTTAATCATGGGGGGAGTTCCCTGCCGGGTTGATAAGATGATTCCCTTTATTGAAAATAATGACAGTTCAGGCCTTTATATTTTTGAAAAAATGCTAAAAGAGATTAATTCACCAGATGAGGCATACGCAATTTTAAAAGAAAAACTTCTATAATAAAAAAATAAATATTAGCAATTTGATTGGGATTGTCTATGGATTATGAACTGGCAATAATTGGTGCAGGACCTGCAGGTTACACAGCAGCAATATATGCAGTAAGGGCTGGAATTAAACCTATTGTTTTTGATAAAATAGGGGGTGGTGGTCTTGCAAATGTTTCTCCAAAGATTGAAAACTATCCAGGTTTTGAAGAAATTACTGGAATGGATCTTATGGAAAAAATGCAGAAGCATACCTTGAAATACACTGATATACATTTTATTGAAGAAGTAAAAAAAATAGTGAAAAAAGGAAGTAATTTTACAATTGAAACGACAAATGAAAAATATTTAGTAAAAGCAGTTATCCTTTGTATGGGGACAGAGTATCGAAAACTTGGAATTTCTGGAGAAAAAGAGCTACAGGGAAAGGGAGTATCATATTGTGCAACTTGTGATGGTTATTTTTTTAAAGGAAAAAAAGTAGCAGTAATTGGAGGGGGTAATACTGCAGTAATTGAATCAATTTATTTGAAACAAATAGGTTGTAAAGAAGTAAACCTAATACATAGAAGAAATCAACTAAGAGCTGAAAAGGCTTATCAAGATGAAGCAATTCAAAAGGACATTAATATTATCTTTGATACACATGTTGAGAAAATTTTTGGTAAAGAAAAAATTGAATTTTTAGAGCTTCATAATGTAAAAACAGATAAAATTTCTAAACTTTTTGTTGATGGTGTATTTGTTTCCATTGGTGAAGAGCCACAAAATGCTCTTGCAAAAGAACTTGGTTGTAAACTTGATAAAAAAGGTTATGTGATAGTTGATAAAGAGCAAAGAACAAATATTAAAGGCGTTTATGCCGCAGGGGACATTACTGGTGGTTTAAGGCAGGTAATTACTGCATGTGCAGAAGGTGCAATTGCGGCTCTTTCTTCAACAGAGGTTTTAGGAAAAAAATATCCCTATTAAAACAGGTTTTTTTTTATTAAATAATCTATTAATTTTTATAATATTAATTCCATTCTATATTCTCTTTTATCTTTACTTTCACCAAAGATAGTAAATCCAAATTTTTTGTACAATCTTTGAGCAGGATAATTTTCTTTATATGTTTTTAAAATCACCTTTTTATATCCTAAATGCCTTGCTTGGTTTATTGTCCAATTCATAAGAATTGTACCATAACCTTTTCTTGTAAATCCTCTTTTTATTACTAAACCAAGACTTGGTATTTTATATCCAAATAAACGTAGAAAAGAATATCCAATTATCTGTTTATTTAGTATCATGACAAAATAATGATCGTCTTGGGATTTGCATATACTATTAATAGTTTCAAAATTAAAAGGATGAGGATGAAAAAAGTTTTTAGTTTCGCTATCGAGATCATTTAACAAATTAAAAATTTCTTTTGCATCTTTTTCTTTAACTTCTCTAATTATAGGTGAAAATTCTTGTTTATTCTTGTTCATTTAAAAACCTTATTATTATAATAAAATTCTTTTGGTTCAATAAATTCAAATGCCTTCATCATTTCCTTTATTCCAAAATCAAGATCATAATTTATTTTAAAACCAAAAGATTTAATTTTTTTAAATGAAACTTTATAATTTCTTTGATCAGGATCTGTTCCAAATTCAGCAAATTTAAGATAATAATCAACATAATCCTTGATTTTTTGGGCAACATCTTCTTTAGTTAGACAAAGTTTTTCTGATCCAACATTGTAAATTTCGTTTTTCATCTTTTCAAAATTTTCTATAGCAAAAAAAGGCTTCTAACCATATCTTTTACATGTATAAATGATCTCCAGTAGTCTTTCTCATAAACAATTAGTTCTTTATTTTTCATAGCACGGTATAAAAAATCATTAACAAGTAAATCTAATCTTATTCTAGGGGATAAACCAAAACCAGTTGAAAAACGATAGATGATATAATTGTTTGCTTTCTGTATTTCCTTTTCAGCTTCAACTTTTGTTTGTCCATATATTGTTAATGGATTAAGTAGTGTTTTTTCGGTGCAAATCCCTGGAATTTGACCATAGTTACTGCCTGATGAAGTAAAGATAATTGGGACTTTACAATGTTTTACTAAATTCTTTGTCCCAAGATAATTAATATCATGCGCAAGGTCAGGTTTGGCTTTACACGCAGGATAGCCAACAATTGCTGCTAGATGAATAACAAAATCAACATCTTTTAGTGAATCTTTCAGAACAATTGAATTTCGAATATCTCCAAAGAAAAATTCAAAATTTTGGTTACTAAAATTAGCAATAATACCATTGTATCCATAGGTTAAATTATCTAATACTCTTACTTTGTGTTTTTTCAAAAGTTCAGGAACTAAAACACTTCCGATGTAACCTGCTCCACCTGTTACTAATATTTTTATAAAATATCACCTCATGAAATTATTAATTTTATTGATTATGTAATCCTGTTGTTCAAGGGACAATATATGATGAATGGGAAGGGATAGTACTTTTTTTGATACCTCTTCTGCTTTTTCTAAGTTACTTTCATATGTTATTGCAGTTGTAACTTCATCTAAAATATAATCATCTCTATGGGTATAGTTAATTATTTCTTCTTCAAAAATTATAGAAATCGGTAACATAACAGTTCTACCTGATTTTTCTTCTCCAACTATAGTTCCTCCGACCTCATCTAGAAAAATATGTGTAAGTGTAATATTGGTAATATCTCCTTTAATATCAGATATAATTACTCTATCTCCAATATGTATTGGTCTTCTAATTGTAAGTATTAACCAAGCAACTACACCGCTAATAGGTTTCTGTAATGCCCAGCCAAGTGCAACAGTTAATAGTCCTGCGATAAAACCGAAATCACTCCATCTACCATAATATGAAGAAAATACAATTATTAATAAAAAAATGACAAACAAAAATTTTAGTAAGTCAATAAAGGTAGAAACATTTGATACTTGCTTCTTTGTTTTTACTCTTTTTAACAAACTCTTTTNNGCTACAATTATTATTAGTATAATTTGTAAGATGTTCATATATGGTTCTAAATATTGATAAATACTTGACCAAATATTAGCCATATAATCAAATATAATTAATAATTATGTACTTAATTATTTTTCATAAGCCTTTTTTTCTTTTAAACATAAAAACAGAATAATTCTGAAAAAAACTTTACAAATATCACATCATGATGTCCTTATTTCAATTGATCTGCACTTTTTATATTTCATATTGAGATGATAGATTAAATAAATGATTTCTAAAAAATGAATAAAGACTTTAAAATATCAAAAAGTTTGAGATTAGATTGATGCAGGTATTTTCTAAGAAAGCATCATTATTTTAATTCAAATTTTATTTGTTTGTTTTTGTAATTTGTTTTTATTTTATCTTCGCGTGCAAGCCATCCAAGAGCTGAATAGACATCTTGTATTTTTACCTGTGTTATTTTTGCAATTGATGATATATCAACATCACCTTTTGATTCAAGTGTTCTCCAAACTTTCCCAGCGTTTTCACCTATTTTATCTGTTAAATTTGTTTCTCCAAGTGTATAAAATAGGTTATCCCTATAAATTTTGTTTTCTCTTGCAAGCCATCCAATTCCTACATAAAAATCGTTTATGGTTAGTTTTGTATTTTTTAATAAAGAAGTTTGATTTTGTGGGCCAAACATATTTAGTGCCACCCAAATCTTTCCTGCATTTCTACCATATTCATTTATTTTATCTTTCATTAAACCCACCTTCAATTACCCAGTATCTATGAGTTAATTATATAACTTTTCATATGTACGAAGTAACTTTTCTAATCTTTTAACCTATAACGGATTGCGTCGATGTTATGCCATGTAAAAAAATCATAAACTATAATTTCATTTGTTTCTCCAATATTTCGTTCTAGCATAATACCTAGCTTATCAATACTAATTAGTTTTCCTTCATAACTTTGAGTTTCTTCTACTTTCTTTTTAAAACCGTATCTAACTAATACTATCACATTTTTATCTATAAGGTTAGTTAATTCCATTTGTTTCATTTTTTCTAACACCCTTTTTTATTTAATCCTTATTTTGAGATATTTATTTCATCTTTCCCAGCATAAAATCCTGCGACCTTCGATTGTTTCATATTCATGTTATTTTGATTTAGGTTAATTATTCTTGCATATACTACATATTTTTTAAAAACCACATATTCAAAATATTAATTAACCTTTTTTTATAAATAAAAAGTGAAGGTAGATTTTACATTAACCCACATCTCTCCAGGATTCATCTTGTTTATTTTCTTCATCAAATTCTTTTTCATCTTCAAATATTCCAAGTTGTTTTAATTCCTCTTCCTCAGATGTTTCTTCAGCAGATTTTTCTCCTTTTAATGATTTTGAAATTTTTTTCTTTTTCGGCGGCATCTTTAATCCTCCTTTTTAAATTCACTATGAAAAATTATTATATTTACTATGAATATCTTAATAAGGTTTGAGAGAAAAATACAAGGAAAAAATCTGATAAAATCTTGAAAAACACGGAATATCCTTAAAAATTTATTTTATTTAATAAGAAAATATCCTTGTTAAAGAGAAAGATAATCTGAGGAAATTTAATGGTTGAGTTTTTTGGCCTTATGGGATCAGAAATTTATGCATGGTTAGTATTACCATTTCTAATATTTTTTGCACGTGTCTGTGATGTCAGTTTAGGAACAATTAGAATAATTTTTGTATCAAAGGGAATAAAATATCTAGCGCCATTGGTAGGGTTTTTTGAAATTTTGATCTGGCTTTTAGCTATTAGTCAGATAATTCAGAATCTTACGAATGTTTACTATTATATTTTTTATGCAATTGGATTTGCTATGGGTAATTTAGTTGGAATTATTATTGATGAAAAATTATCTATAGGAACTGTTGGTGTAAGGATTATTACTCGTCAA
>JABAOC010004550.1_pt1 | contig 16682 bp, 18 predicted proteins | sample 7062161 | NCBI WGS metagenome assembly JABAOC01 (sample SAMN14538625, study PRJNA623070) | marine sediment metagenome | biome: marine biome [ENVO:00000428]; feature: marine pelagic biome [ENVO:01000023]; material: deep marine sediment [ENVO:00002113] | place: India: Gulf of Khambhat ... | reverse complement strand
TTCAATGACCCCGCGCTGGCTATTGCGCGGCTGCTGAAGGAATCGGAAGATGCGAAGGTCGTCTATCTGGACATAGACGGCCACCACGGAGACGGGGTGCAGGAGGCGTTTTACGACAACCCGCGCGTGCTGACTATCTCCTTGCACGAATCGGGCCAGAGTCTCTTCCCGGGCACCGGATTTGTCGAGGAAATCGGGACAGGTGATGGAAAAGGGTTCTCCGTCAATCTTCCACTTGCGCCATTTACCGATGACGAGACTTATCTGTGGGCATTCAATGAGATCGTGCCTCCTCTCGTGGAGGCATTCGCCCCGGATTTCCTTGTCTCTCAGTTGGGGGTGGACGCGCATTTCCTTGACCCACTGACCCATCTCTGCTTGACTACTACGGCTTATGAGAAGATCTTCGGAGAAATTCGCAGGCTGGCGCGAAAAAAATGGATAGCCTTGGGCGGCGGTGGGTATTCTCTTGATGTGGTACCAAGGGCGTGGACGCTTGCCTTTGGCTGTATGGTTGGTGAAAACCTGGCCGACAGGCCGCCGGGCAGAGAAGGCAATTTGCGAGACAAAGAAAGCCCGGCCTTGAACGCGGAGGAGGCAAGATATGTCCGCGATTTTGCCTCTCGCTCAGTGGAACAGGTGCGAGGACTCGTCTTTCCCTATCACGGATTATGAAGAAGACACGCGCGAAAACAAGAAGAGCACCGGCGGGTCTGAAGATCCGCTCTTTTCGAATGGCTGATTACGAGGCTGTGGCCGAACTCTGGGGGATCGGAAAGATGGAGATTGATCCTCCGGAACAGGTTCGCCAGCGGATGAAGCGAGACCGGGATCTGCTGCTGGTGGCGGAGCTGAAAGGAAAGCCCATAGGTAGCGTAATTGGCGGCTGGGACGGCCGGCGAGCATCGGTGTGGCGGCTGGTGGTGCATCCTGATTTTCAGAGACGCGGAGTCGCCCAGGCTCTGTTGCGTGAGGTCGAAAAGCGTCTGCGGGCGAAAGGCGCGCTCAGCGTGTTTCTTCTCACCTGGCATAAGAACGACGTCGCGCTGCGGCTTTATCATTCGTGTGGCTACCACCTCTGTGAAGGCATTGTATTCATGTACAAGGACTGCCCGAAGAGGCGGAAAGGGTCCAATACTACCAGGCGCAGGAAGAGCCGCCCCGAAGAATGAGCAGAGAATACTCCGCCGGCTGCATCGTCTTCAAGTTGAGTGATAAAGGCCCGCTTTTCGCCTTCATGCTGGATCGCTTCGGGCGGTGGACTTTCCCCAAAGGCCACATCGAAGAAGGGGAGACCGCTTTTGCTGCGGCTCGACGTGAATTGAAAGAAGAAGTGGGCCTAGCGGAGATTGAACTTACCACCTGCCTCGGAAAGAGCCGCCATTCTTTCGACAAGAACGGCGAGAGGATTGATAAGGCAACGGAGTGGTTCCTGGTCCGAGTGAAGCCGGAGGCCCAACTCAAGGCGGCCGATGCAGCCCATGTGAAGGCCGCAGAATGGCTCAGTCCTGACGAAGCGCTCTCCCGCTTAAGCTACACTGACCTCAAACCACTGCTCCACCTGGCAAACAAAATCCTCAAAAGCCTGAGAGCTTAGAGGACATCAAGAATCCTATGAGCGTCTCCGGGATTCTTCGCTTCGCTCAGAATGACAGAGGCCGTGGGCTGTTTTGGCTCAATTGTCACCCTGAGCATAAGCGAAGGGTCTCGTTCTTGTGGGCTCTCGCGTTGGTCTGCAACTATCTTTCCTTCCGACCAGCCTGACGACGTCTGGCGGGCCCCTCACGCGCGTTTCAGAGTTGCTGAAGGTAATCGCCGTATGGAGGCGGACTCCCCTTGGCGTATATGTCAGTATCGAGAAAAAGGAATTTCTGTCTCAATAGCCAAGGTACGTTTTGGTTATGGAGGCAGATAGACTCTGCTGAGTGGCAGAAGTTGTTCATAGGAGTTCAGCGATGTGTGAGTTTTGCGTGCAACACGGAGAGGGAGAGCGCTGGTATCTGAATGCCCGCAACTACGGCGAGGACCTGGCCTCTGATTTGCGGCGGCGTCGTTTTACAGAAGATTTCTTCACCGGATTTGAGGATTGGGCGCGCCGCGGCCTGCGCGGACTGGAGCAGTTATCGAAAGCGCCACGAATCGTGCAATCACTGGTGCGGTGACAGTTCACCAGAAAGATGAAAAAGGAGCACTTCGGACAGGTGCTGCCGATGGAAGAGATAGAAAAGGTCTTCAAGATAGTCAACTCGGTTGCCCGTGTCCCCTGTGTTTGCCGGGAAGTAACGCGGGGCGAAGAAGCGCGCTACTGTTTCGGTATCTCGGTCAAGCCGACTTATGAAATTATCGGGAATCCCCTGGTGGACTATGACAGCGGGCCGAACACAGCGGGAATGGAGCAGTTATCCAAGGAGGACGCACTGAACCTTATGAGGGGGTTCGAGAAGGAGGGGCTGGTGCACTCGGTGTGGACTTTCCTCACTCCTTTCATCGGAGGTATCTGCAACTGCGACCGTTCTGACTGCTTGGCGATGATTTCGACTGTCGGCCACAATATGCCCGTGATGTTCAAGGGACATTCCTTGGCCCAGATGGACTGGGATAAATGCAAGGGATGCCGCGCCTGTATGCGCCAGTGCCAATTCGGGGCGATAGGATACAGTGCAACTGCGAGCAAGTGTTTCGTGGACCAAAGCGCCTGTTACGGATGCGGAATCTGCCGGTCCGTTTGCGCGCAAGATGCCATCTCTCTCAATGACCGTACCCCGGCCAATGTCAGCGGCAGGTGACAACAAGCGTGGATAACCACAAGTGTCCTGTGAAGGGTGGCAGCCCCGGCGGAGTCTGTGCCTTACCTCTTCATCCCCAGCGCGTGCGGGCAGATCGCCCGACAGCGGTTGCATCTCTTGAGAACGTAGCCCTTCTCGTGCGGATAGTTTGAGAGCGGGCGGCAGCGACCCTGGTCTACTGTTGATCCGTCCAGCGCCTGTTGCGGGCAGGCATCAAGGCAGAGCCGGCAGTCGGCGGGACACGCCTCAGATTCAACGAGTGGGTCCGGCTCCAGCGCGGCGTCCACCAGCACCGCGGCAAGCTGGATCATGTTGCCGAAGTCCGGATTGATCAGCAGCGTGTTTTTACCAAGCTTACCCAGGCCGGCCAACTCACCCGCATGCCGCAATGAGAGTATTGCTCGGCCGTAAGAACGCTCCGACTCCCAGTACTCGTAGGGATCATCCGAAGGAATCGGCACTGTCCGCAACCCCACATCCTCCAGCCGAAGACATAAGTTCAGGGTCAGGCGATCCACATCTCTAGTAATTTCCCCGTTCACAAACGTGTAGGGGACGCAATTCTCAGCAATCAAGGTACTTGCAGGCAGGCGCTTTGCGTAAACGATGACGGATCGGGCGCGCCCGTCGATGTCGGCAGGCCTGAATCCCGCGGGTGCGCCATTGAAGCGCTCTGCGGGAGCAATTCCACAGAGGTCAGCACTCAACGACCGTACCAGTGCTTTAACATCCGGCGCTTCCACCACCATATCTTGCTCCTTCGGTGATGCAGGTTATGGAATGAAGGGCAGCTTGCCACCCAAAGCACCTTGGTGTGACAATGACAAGGGCGAAGATGGCTTGCCATCCGAAGCGCTTCAGTATGGCACGAAGGATGGTAGCCCCGGCGGGATTCGAACCCGCGATCTCATGGCTGAGAACCATGCATCCTAGGCCGCTAGACGACGGGGCCACGCCTCACAATGTTCGGCGAGAGAGCAGAAAGTGGAAAGGAGAGAGGTGATTAAGCAGTTCCTCTCAACTCACAACTTTCAACTCTCAACTGTTTTCAAATTGGCTGCGGGGCTAGGGCTCGAACCTAGAGTCCCCTGATCCAGAGTCAGGTGCGTTGCCAATTACGCTACCCCGCATCCTTCTTCGCTAAAGCTACGAAGGACAAGTCCTTGCTTCGCCGAAGGCTTCGTAGTACAAGTACTTTCTTCGCCATCCGCCTTCGCCAAGGCTTCGGCGGACATGAGGCTTCGTAGCACAAGTCCTACTTCGCCTTCGTTTCGGAAGATACCATATCCCGTTTTGAAGTGTCAATGATGAGAGGTTTCTCAAGGTTGTCGGCTCTTGGAAGCCTCTGGGAAAGTTCGGCGGGGGGCAGCGCCCCCGCCCTACAACAAATCTTCGCAGGCTAACTCGTACTTCGTAGCGAACTGAATGCTACTTCGCAGAGCAGCAGGCCTGCGGCTATCGGTTTATTTGCGTTATCCGCGCCTGTTCGATTGTCGCTCCCTTCGGCTCATGCTCAGGGCAAGCAGGCTTGAGCGTGCAACCTACAGCCGACGGTTGATGCTTATACCGAGGCCAAAGTCATCAAAATCGTCCAGAGCCGCGGTGTGAAACTGCACTGTAGAACCTACTGCAAAACGGATGCCTGCATTGAACTCTTCGCCGTCGTGCTCCACCATGAGAGTTGCGGTATTACCCACTCCTGCGGAGACACCCCAGAAGAGCCCGTCCAGCCGACCATCGCCGACCCCGGCATGGAGCGTCAGATTAAAAACTTCGCGATGAAAGACTTCTGACAACGGGACTAATGATTTGCTGATGACCAAATAGGAAGTACGGTTACGCTCATCGGCAACATCATTGATTCCCACGGCGATTTTCGGGCGGGTGAAAGACTCGCTCTGAAGGCCGAGTTTTCCGTTCAAGAGTATGTCTGCGTCCCCACCCTCCGGCCGCTCCCTCGCCGCGCCCACCTCCAGGCCCGGAAGCAGGCCGATGTTGGCCGCCAGGACCGTGTGACTTTCCCCCTTATCCCTTTCCACTGTGAATACGGCGAGATTGTATTCACCCATGTCCAGGGAGTCCGCGGTGGGTATATTGACCAGCCCGCTGTAGCCGCGGAACGAAGAACCGGCAAAGGCCGCCGCCGACAGCAGAAGCGCGCACATCAGGGAAAACAGCAGTATCGTCATAACCCGCATCTTCTCCTCCTACTCTGAGGCTGGCTAATCTTTTCCCCGGTGTAGGAGTGAACTCCTGCTGTGTCTTGTCCGGTTCGAGGAGACGGTTTCATATGGGTTTATCTAGAAAGAGAGGCCCTCCGGCTCAGGCTGGCGGGAAGGGAGCAGCAACTCCTAGGCCGGAGGGCGGAGGACTATGGGTAGGCTACATATTCCTGTGACGAAGTGAGACGAAGGGGGTTCCCTGGCTGGGAGCAAAAATTGTGCGTCAATTCGCAGAACTGCGCGGGATGCCGCTTGAGAGGATGATAGAGGCAGTGCCGAGGTGGTCACCCTGCTATGCGGGACTGGAGCAACTGCTCCAATTTCGCCTCTGAGAGGGCTTTGCCTGCGCTGATGATCTTGCCATTGAACATGATAGTAGGGGTAAGGAGGATTCCGAACTGCTCTGCCTCGGGTGAAAGGATATCGTGTTTGTGGATTTCCACAGGTATCCTGTGCTTGGCGGCGAGCCTTCTGATGATTCTTTCCGCCTGAATGCAGCGAGTGCAGGAGAAAACAGCGCCAAATTCCTCTACCCCGAAGAAAAGCCGGAATTCCAGGGGGGTCTTTTCCGCTGTTGCCGGTTCAGCCACCGCGCTGGAGGCTCCTTCAGTGGAGTCGGCGGCTGCGACCGGCGGGCGGGCGGCCTCAGGCTTCTCAATGCTCCCTGTATCCCTTCCTGTGGCCATTTCGGGGATGTTCAGATGTGGAGCACACTTGGCGATCTGCTCGCTGGAGCAGTGTTTTATCTCCCAACAGGGAATGAGGTCGAGCAGGCGGCGGATGGCGGTGGTGGTAAGGCCGTGTTCGTGCACAAGTTCCCGGATACAGCGGATCCAGACCAGATCCTGGTTCGAGTAAAGCCGCCGGCCGCCTTCGGAGCGCCGGTGAGGCCGGATAAGCCCTTCTTCTTCATACAGCCTGAGAGTGCGAGGACTCAGCCCCGCCAGTTGACAGGCTACTGACATCGGATAAAGCCCTCGATTCTTGGTAACGGCCGTTCTCATCTGCCTCATATCATCTTGAAAGATGCGCTTATGGCACAATCTTATCAAGTTGGCCGCTGCGCGTCAAGTAGTTTGGCTAAAATTAATGCCACCTTTTGTTCCCAGAATTGACCCAGTGGTTTTATACTTCCACGGTACAATTTCCACAGACTGAAGCAACGGGAGGCTTCTCCAATGTCTGAGGCAACCGCAAGCGTGAGGAGTAAACCCGAAGAGAAAAGGAGCCAACCTTCTCTCTCGGGGCAGTGTTTCGCTGAGTTTTTCGGCACTCTTATTCTCGTCTTCTTCGGAGTTGGTTCAGTGAACACTGCAGTGGCAACCGGCGCCCAGCAGGGGCTGTGGCAAGTGGCTGTGGTGTGGGGATTTGGAATCGCCCTCGCCATCTACACGGTGGGGGCGGTGAGCGGTGCGCACATCAATCCCGCCATCACCATTGCCATGGCGATCTGGCGGGGCTTTCCGGGCAAGAAGGTTGTTCCCTACATTCTGTCGCAATTGGCGGGGGCGATCTGCGGTTCACTCATTCTCTTTGCCCTCTTCCACGGTGCGATTGCTCACTTCGAGTCGGTGCAGGGGATTCTTCGCGGCGCACCGGGGAGCCAGTTGTCGGGGATGATGTTCGGGGAGTACTTCCCCAACCCGGCCATCTTCGGGACAACCCCGGAGGCCTTTGCGCAAGTCTCGATGGCGACGGCGATGTTGGCGGAGGCGATTGGAACCGCGCTGTTGGCGTGTTTCGTATTTGCTGTTACGGAGACTCGCAATCCTCTGAACCCCCGCTTTATGGCACCTTTGTTCATCGGGATGACAGTGGCCATCATCATTTCCATCGTGGCACCTCTGACCCAGGCAGCGCTAAATCCGGCGCGTGATTTCGGGCCTCGGCTGGTCTCTTATTTCTTCGGCTGGGGAGAGATTGCCATCCCCGGACCACGGAATGGTTTCTTCACGGTCTACATCCTGGCACCGATAATCGGCGCTGTGGCGGGGGCGGGGGTCTACCAATGGCTTGTCAAACCGCAGTTGGCTGGCGGTGCGGCGGAGCCCGAAAACGCGGCCTAGTCTGGTTTGCGAGAAACGCTTCGAGAACTGAGAAAAACTGTAGGAGGATGCAATGAAAGAGAATGGATTCAAAGTGGCTGTACTGCCGTGTAATGGAATTGGCAGACTGTCTTCCACGATCGTGCGGCAGGCCGGTTACAGGTTGGAGGAGTTGAGGCCCGGGCAGGTAGTAATGTTGTCGGTAAATGCTCTGGCCGTAAATGAAGAAGAAGAGATGGTTAAACTGGTGCGTTATCCGCTGTTGGTGATAGATGCCTGTCGTCCGCATTGTGCCAGCGCGCTTGTGCGGGAGCTTGGGAAGAAGCCGACGGCGAGCCTGTATGTGCCGGATGTAGCGGCGGAGATGAAGATATCGCTGGGGGGAGAAAAGCGCCGCGGCCTGGGCAAGCGAGGGAAGGATTTGGCAGAAGCTGTTGCACAGAAGGCTGCGGCCGAGGTGGATCGCATTATTGCGGACGAGATGTTGAGCACATTGTAGTGGAGTTGTAAGTTGAGGATTCAGAGTTGGGCCCGCCTTCGCCAAGGCTACGGCGGGTGAAAGTTGAGAGTTGAATCCGTCAGACTTGTGGCGGTGGAAAATTCTGAGATCATTTGAGGAGGGAATCATGGCGGAGAAAGTAACACTTCAACCTTGTCTGGCGCAGGACAGACTTTCCATAATCGCCCGACAGGCCTGTTATGTGGTGCACGAGGATTGGCGGCCGGAGCAGACGGTATTGGGTTGCGCGCCGGCCCTGAATGCCGGGGTGCAGGAGGACATTGATTTCATCAAACTCTATCCGGTAATCGCCGTCGAGTCCTGTGAAAAGGACTGTTCCACAAAACTGGTGGCGAAATCGGGAGAGAAAGCAACGGTAACCTTGCGGATGCCGGAGATATTGGCCGAGATCGGAGCAGACCCGTCTTCGGTTCCGGAGGGCCACGTGGATTGCGAACACGAAGTTGTGCAAGCGGTGGCGCAGCGGCTGCTGGCGGAGGTGGACAGGCTGCTGGCCAAGTAATTTCTTGCAATAGATAAGTTCCCCCAAGTTGAAACGAGACTCATAGAATGAAAGGAATGAAAATGCAATCCGTATCGTGTCGCGCGATACTATTATATCTGGTCGGAGTTAGTCTTATATTGGGCATTACCGGCGCAGCTTTTGCCACCCCTACGGGACTGAATAACATTCCCACTGCTGATGCAGTCTCCAAAGACCTGCTCGTATTGCAAGGATTCAGTGAATTTGGAGGAGAGCGCAGCCCAGGGTGGTTTGTGGGCGCTAAATACGGCCCCCTCGAGAATGTTGAAATCGGCATAGATGATAAAGCGGCCGGCAGCGGAACCGCGGCCGGCCCTGTCTTGCAGGGGAAGTTTCGGCTCCCCCTGAGGGAGAATTGTGCCGCAGCTCTGGGAGCGGCAAACATCTCTGATAATAGTGACCGCAATGGACATTCCTTTCCCTACTTCGTACTATCACATGACTTGGGCGAGATGAATGCTCATCTGGGTTATAGCTGGCAGAAAGCTAATCAGGCTTGGTTTGTGGGAGTGGACCGGGCGGTTACTCCAAGACTCACCTTGCGTGCGGATTGGACGGAGGTGGAAGATGGAGATGAATCCTTGGCCAGCCTGGGATTCATCAGGGAGATAGATGCGCAGTGGCTGGTCGAAGCATGGGCCTCGTTTCCGACGGCACACGGTGAGCACACGGCCTATGTCGCCAAATTTGACTATGTTGTTCCTTTGAAGTAGCCGGAGAGCACAACGCGGGACTTTCTCGGTGGTAGAATAGGCTGCGGCATATCTTCGCCGCAGCCAGGAGACCGAGGAGTCCGTTATGAAGAAAGTGTTCTTTGTCTGTGTGGGCAACTCCGCCCGCAGCCAGATGGCGGAGGCCTTTTTCAATCACCTGGCCCAAGGCAAAGCGCAGGCGTCTTCGGCGGGGACTTCGCCCGCCGGTCAGGTGGCTCCCCTCGCGGTAGAGGTGATGAACGAGGTGGACATTGACATGAGCCATCAGTACCCCAAACCTCTCACTCAAGATATGATGGAGGAGGCCGATCGTATTATCTCCATGGGCTGTGGAGTGAAGGAGACTTGCCCTGTTTCTCTGGGGGCGAAGATTGATGAGGATTGGGGGATTGATGATCCCTTTGGAAAGCCGGAAGAGATGCGAGAAATCAGAGATGAGATCCGCAGGAGGGTTAAACTTCTGCTGGAGCAACTCGGCATTCCGCACTCATCGGAATGAGGCCTCGCGTGCGAAGTATTTCTGTGAGGACATCTATCACCTTGGGATCGTAGCGAACCCCGCGGCTGGCGCAGATGCGAGCCAGCGCTTCTTGTGCGGAAAGCGGCGAACTCGCTTCATTTCCTTCCGTCAGTTCCGTATAGGCCTGAGCCACGGCCAGGATTCTCGCTCCCAATGGGATCCATTCACCCTTCATCCCGGAGGGATAACCCAGGCCGTCATAACGCTCCTGTTGATGACGGACGAGCAAGGCCACCGAGCGCAAGAATTCCACAGGCTCCAGAATCTGGCTGGCCAATTCCGCGTGGCGAGCAAAGGCCTTTCTCTGGCGTGGGCTTAGAGAGCCGCTCATACCGCTCCTGCGGGCGAGTAGATCGCGATGCAGGCCGATCTTCCCGACCTCCAGCAGATAGCCGGCGAAACGCACATGTTCCATTTCAGCCGGTGAAACCCCCATCTGCTCGGCAATCGCTGCCGCCAATTGGGCCGTTTGTCTCGACCTCGCCCCCGGGGTTGAAAGCCCCTCTTGCTTTGCGGCGGAGACCTGAGATGAGCCCCAAAGGCGCACTTCAACCAGCCCGGATAAGGTGCGCAGGGTACGCTCATAGGCCTGCCTCATTTCCAGGAAGAGCTGGTAGGAATAATAAAGGAGCCAACACGGCACAATCACCACCAGGGTGATGAAGATTATCCCCAGAGGCCGGTTGGCGCCTCCCTCTGGTAACAGTAAATGCGGCTGTTGATAGAGCAGTGCCAGCAACAGCCCCAGGCCCACGACTGATCCCTCCACCGGGAGAGACCTGGCCAGGCCGTTTCTCCATGCGGGGAGGAGCGGACGACCGCGATCGAAGGCGGTGGTGGTTTCACTCAGAAGTATCTCAATGAGCAACAGACAGACTCCTGCCAGTACGGCCGGAACCAAATCGGGGGCCGTATGAATCTCGCCCACTTCGGCTCCCAGGGCGAGGAAGATCTGCCCGGAAAACATGATAGCGATGGCGGCTTGAGCGGCGTTCAAGAGGTGGGTCGCGAATAGGCCGTTTCGCCCCTTACCTTGATAGATGCTCTCGTCACCCTTTCTTCGGGATGGAGCGGAGGTCCCTTCATCTCCCGTCTTCCGCCTATCAAAGCAAGCCTCTCGCAAGATGGAGGCGGCGCCCTGCAGCAAGGAGGCGGCTGTTCCAAGCAGTGTTGTCATCGCCGGCCCCAGAAGCACAATGGGGGCGAAGAATGCCATTGCATAGCGACGGCCGGGGCCCAGAAGGCGGCTGGTCATTCTATTGAGCAGCAGCCCCAGGAGAATGAAGAGCGTGAGATGCTGCCAGGCGAAGTAGATGGTACCCGGCTGCCGGTCGTAAGATATTGACGCCAGCCACACACAGCCCGCACCGAGGGCGATTATTGCAATCGTATAGTATCTATATATTCTCATTATGCCTTTACTGGCTGAGATATGGGTTCGAGTGCCAAGTCATCACCGTTCTCTGCGAGGGCATCTGCAAGGGCCTCAACCACGCGGGGATCGAACTGAGTTCCGGCGTTCTTGCGCAATTCGGAGATGGCTTCCTCAGCGGAGCGTTCACTCTTATAGGAACGGCGGGAGGTGATGGCTTCGAAAGAGTCTGCCACACAGAGAATACGCGCGGCGACGTCTATCTCCTCACCCTTAAGACCGTCGGGATAGCCGCTTCCATCCATGCGCTCATGATGGGCGCGAACGATACGGTCCGTACTGGGCAGCAGAGCCACCTGAATCTCATTTGCTATTTGGGCGCCGTCCATGGGGTGAGAGCGAATCACCTGCCATTCCTCGTCGGTGGGACGGCCTGGCTTGCGGATGATCGACTCCCAATCATAGCGGCATTTTCCCATGTCATGCAGTCTTGCCGCGGCCAGGAGGACTTCGACTTTTGTTTCCGGCAAACGCATCTGGCGGGCGATGAGTTCGGCGAGACGGGTCACCCGCTCGGAATGATTGCGAGTATAAGGATCATAGGCTTCGAGCGCATTGGAGAGGGCCTGAACGGTCTGGTTATATACATCCAACATCTCCATTGAACCCTTGAAGGCCCAGCGCGCTATCAATAGGGGGACGAAGAAGAGGATGAGCGCGGCGATTTTCAGGGACTCTGGCTGAATCTGGAATACTATGGCCATGAGCACTCCGAACGGGGCCACGGCGAGGAAGCGTATCGCCATCCAGCCGAAACTGACCATCCACGTGCCGAGGAGAGGCCGGCCGGTGGAAGCCGAGATGGCGCCTACGACGGCGAGTGTATTCACCAGTACATAGACCCCCCCGCCCAAGGCCAAGGCCGGCAAACACCGTGAGAAATCAACCGCTTGACTGGAGAGGTCGGATTGGCTGAAAAGAAAGTTGCCTCCCGCCCAGTGATAGACATAGCCTGCGGCAAGCACGGAGAAGATGATCTGGCCCGCATTCCAGAAGACCTTGAAAGGAGGGGTACGCCTCAGCACGAAAGGCGCGCTGGCGGCGGCGATGCCTGCGGCAATTGGAGGGCCGAAAATCAGGATGCCTGCATAGTCAATGGCGAAGGCGATGGTGATAATCCCTTCGCGAGGGAGTTTGACCGGGCTGAGGCCCGCTCCGATTGTGAGCAACAAGAAGAAGATGACTTGAACGGAGAGGCTGAGGCTGAAGTGTTCGAGAGGGAGGCGTACGAGAAGTACGCCCCACAAAACTACAGCGAGAAATGGAACGCTGTAAAGATATACTTTACCTGGCAGACCGGTGGCCGACTGCATTGTCTATTTACCCAGAGCCTGGTGTCACCTTCAGGAGGGCCTTATCAGTCCTCCGATTGCTCATTTTCGTTCGACGCCCCTGCTACTGCGGGAGCGGATATTGCCATCCGCTCGTCGGCATCCTTCCTCTTGCCGGCGCTTACCGTAAGCAGCAGTTGAGCGTGCTGACGGTTGAGTTTCTTGTCGGCATACATCGCCTTATCGGCAGCCGCGAGCAGAGCCTTCGTTTCGGTTGCGTCACCCGGGAAGGTGGCTATTCCGATGCTGACTTGCAGACGGAAATCCGGTTGCTCGCCGAGATTCGGGTGATAGTTCGCCATTGCCTCCTTGATACGCAGGGCCGTCTCCACAGCCTGTTTATTGGGAGTTCCCGGCAGAAGCAGGAAGAACTCATCGCCGCCGTAGCGAGCGACAATGTCATATTCTCTCACCGCGGCACGGAATACGTCAGCCAGTTCTTTGAGGACTTGGTCTCCCTGCTGATGGCCGAAATCATCGTTGACATCCTTGAAATGGTCAATATCCAGCAAGAGCAGAGAGAAAGGCCGATCTTCCCGGATGGCGCGTGCCATCTCCTGTTCCAGTTGCAGGAACAAGTATCTGGCATTGGGAAGCCCGGTGAGGGGATCGGTGAGCGCAGTTTTTTCCGTCTGCTCGAAAGCACGCGCATTGGCGATCGCCTTGGAGGCCTGTGCGGCTACTGTCCCGAGCATACGGTGATCATCTTCACTGAAAGGAGTCTCCGTCTTTTGGTAGAGGCTGATTGTGCCACACACCTCATCATGCTCCCCGATGATAGGGGCCACTATGGCGTATTTGAGCGAACACAGCGCCGCCTCCGAAGGACCCAGCAAGCGGATTAGATCATCAGCGGCATCTTCATTCAGAGAAGAAGGTGCCCCTGTCTCGGCAATGCGGCCGCTGAGGCCCTCTCCCCAGCGAAGGACCTTGTTGTGCAGCCGATTGGCGAGCGGCCCGCAGGCGGTGGAAGCAGTCATCTCCTTGCCGGCGTGGTCGCAGAAGAAGATCACACCGGTGGTGAAGTCGAGGATCTTGCGGCTCTTGCTCATAACCAGATCCAGAGTTTCCTGGGTATTAAGGCTGGTTGCCGTAGTCTGCACGATCTCGAAGAGAGCAAGCAGCTCTTTCTGCGCCTGGGCGATTCCGGCAAGGGCGGCGCGCTGGTTTTCAGAGAGGCTGCTGGAGACGAGATCATCGGTGTCCTCATCCGCGTCGAAGATAAAGTCGAAGCGCTCTTGTGATCTTTCCCGGGCGAGCACCTTGAAGCAAGCCTTCACGAGCTCGGGATCGAACTGGGTTCCGGCTCCCTTCTCAAGTATCTCGGCTGCCTGTTTGGGAGAGAGCGCGCGACGATGGGGCCGGTCGGAGATGAGAGCAATATACACATCCGCCACCGCGAGAATACGCGCCCCCAGAGGAATCCCCTCTGCTTTCATCCCATCAGGGTATCCGGTGCCGTCGAACCACTCGTGATGTCCGCGCACAATGGGCAGTATCCCTCCGGCGAGTCGAATTCCGGCGAGGATACTGGCTCCCACCACGGGATGGGTTCTTACTTTTCTCAGTTCCTCATCTGTCAGGGAGCCGGGCTTTGAGAGGACGTAGTCGGGGACGGCGAGTTTGCCTATGTCGGCAAGCAGCGCGGCGACGCGAAGCGCCTCCAATTCCTCCCCAAATACTCCTATTTCTTCAGCGATCTTCACTGCCAGATCTCTCACCCGCTCCGCTCGGCCCCGCCCGCTCTGGTCACGGGCGTCTATCGCTTTCGCCAAAGCCTCCACAACTTGGAGATTGAAACTCTCTCGCTTTTGTATCCCATCCAGAGTGCTGCGAAGGCCTATGATTTCGCGTCTCGTGGAGCGATAACATACAAGGTAGAGGCCGCCCAAGACGATCAGTGTGGCGGTGAGGGCGAACATCTCAGTGCCCGGCACTCTGATCTCAAAAGCCGCCAAACCACTGAGGGCGATCAGCAAACTGGCGCAGATCACCAGCATCCAGACTTGAAAAGTTTCGCTCCGCTCTCCCATTTCTAATGCCTCAAATCCACTTCAGCTTCCAAAGGCCTCGAGCCTTGGGCCCCGAATCTGTGATTATCAGACTATTAGCACGACTTCTCAACAAATCCGACCCTTGACTCCGAGTTTTCATCTCCCCCAAAAGACTAAGACCTGCCGGCCGACTGGCCCAAGCAGGTCTACTTTCTTACCTTGCAACCAGGTCGCCGTTCCGCTCAAGTTACGGTTCGGTCACTGATCACGTTGTGAGTTCTGCCAGCAACCCAACCGTCTCGACTTTACTTCTCTCGCTTCGGCAACCCGGCCATCATATCCCGCGTTTCGGCGCTGATATCCCTTCCAGCCTAATGCGGGACTTAGATCCTTGGCTTTGCGTCCCCCGATTTCTCAGGGTTTGCCCTTATCGGCGTTTCTTCCTCGGTCTGTTCCCTCCTTAGTGCTACCAAACAGGTGATTGCATCTCGGTTGGCAACACCTGAACAAACTCCTAAAGGTTTATTCCACACCCCTCCCTCAGTTGGAGATAATAAGACCCCTGGGGCTGGTTCTATTCCGTGCAATAGAGATTGCCCCCCAGAAGCCCGCAAATATCCAGTTCCATGGGTGTGGGATCAACCACTGAATCCACACACAAGCGGGGTCTCCCGGTGGCGGGATCCGGCGCGGCAAGATTGATCTCCTCCTCCAGGAGCCGGGGAGAGCCGTCTTCGAATTCCAGTATCCGTACAAACGGCATTGCCGCATTGCAAGGGTTGGGTTTGGTGACCACCGCCAGCCGACCGTCGTTCAGCCGGAGAAGAGAACCGGCTGGATATTTGCCCAGCATCTCCGTGAAGCGGGCCAGCAGACGCGGCTCGAAATAGCTGGACTGAGATTGCATCACCTCCAGCGCCTGCTTGGGAGGGAGAGCGGGCCGATAGGGTCGGTCGGTGGTGAGAGCATCATACACATCGGCGGGCCCCACCATGAGGGAATAGAAGTTGAGATGGCGGCGGCTGTTGGTTTGGGGATAGCCGCTCAGGTCGAAGTGAAGATGATGTTCAAAGGCAACCAGTGGCGCCATGGCCGGCGCCTCCTCGTGGCGGCAGAGGAGCAAAGCTCCGTGGATGGGGTGCTGTTGGATGATATCGAATTCTTTTTGAGTGAGGGCGGCGGGCTTTCGGAGGATCGGCAGTGGAATGAAGATCTTGCCAATATCGTGAAGCATGGCGCAGACCCCCAGTTCTTGCAGTTGAGGGCGTTCGAGGCCCAGGGAATGGCCGAGTTGCAGACAGAGGATGCAGATGTGAAGGGCATGGGTGAAGGTGTATTCATCACGCCCCTTGACGGAGACCATACCCAGCATGGCGGCCTGTTCCAACATGATGGAATCAACCAAGTCGCTGACCGCTGCGTGAGTGGTACCGCTCTCCGGAGAGAAGCCCATGCGGGCGCGCCGGGCGGCTGCCCGCAGTACATCCAAGGCGCTCGCATAGGTCTTGTGCCCACTTTCAGTCGCCTCGCCTTCATCACTGCCGGGAGTGATGAGTTTCTCCACCTTGATGTGAGAGGCTCCCCGTCGGGAAAGGCTGGTGGCGGCACCTCCCTGTTGGGAGATTTCTTCTGAATCGGCGGCCAACAGGTTAACCAAAGCAGCGACCTCTTCTGTGGACAGCCCGGAGGAAAATGTGATGCTCTCTATATCTCGGTTCAAGCAAGCTCCCACCAGGTTGGCGGTCCCTGTGCCTGGATCAAATAAAGGTAGATCATTGGCGACTATCTCCCCCTCTACAATCTTCAGGACGAACTCCCGTTTCTTCTCCAGCATTCGGCTGATGGTGGCGGCGGCATCCTCAATATTCAACCTAACCAGGGAATGGTCTGAGGCGTAGAAGGAGGTATTGCGCATTGCCCGTGCCAGAGCCACTACGATCTGGTTCTCCACTCTTTCTTCTGTTGCGATTCGTCGTTCCATGTTCACTTATCCTCTATCTGCGGGAGCAAGAACCGGGGCTTTGAGAGTCGAGAGAAGATCACAGAAAGTGCACTTATCTTTCTCATCTCAATCTAATCCCTTGTTCCCCATCGCTCCGTCCAACATCTGAGAGCCGCTCGGCAAGTCTTTGCCACCCATGACCTGCGGCTGGCGGCAGCGTTCCGGAGCACCTCTGCCGCTTTCGGCGAAGGGATATTTGCCAAGGCCGTCGAGGCTGTGGAAGAGAGCCGCGCCCTCGCCTTGGGGAATAGCCATCCCGGCATCTCGAGAAAGTCGGCCAACACAGGGATGGCTTCCTCTCGGCCCAGGCGCCCAAGCGCCTCAATTGCGGTAATGCGAACAGAGAGAGAACGCGCATTCAGACCCAGTTGTTTTGCCAGCCGAGAAAGTTCCCTGACGGCCTCGCGGGCGGCCTCATCGGAGAGAGCCTGGGCCATCTCGCCCAGGGCGCGGGTGGCTTTGGTCCTCACATCCCAATAGCCATCCCTTATGCCGGCAAAGAGTATTCTCTCTCCACCTGGCGGCTTGTGTTTGCCCACAGCCTGCATAATGCCCGTGATTACTCTTGCCTGAGGGTGCCGCAAGGCTGCCATA
>JABAOC010011068.1_pt7 | contig 16687 bp, 13 predicted proteins | sample 7062161 | NCBI WGS metagenome assembly JABAOC01 (sample SAMN14538625, study PRJNA623070) | marine sediment metagenome | biome: marine biome [ENVO:00000428]; feature: marine pelagic biome [ENVO:01000023]; material: deep marine sediment [ENVO:00002113] | place: India: Gulf of Khambhat ... | reverse complement strand
TATCTCCATGGATTCTATTGATGTTTTAGTTTGGATCGAATCTCTGCAAAAACTGTTTCTGTTTGGTCCAATTTGGCTGTTGAGCACCTGCAAAGTTCGCTTGGTTTCTCAAGTGCTCTGTCTAGAGCGATGACTGCGATGCCAGCGCCGCTTTCCGCTATTCGAGTTATGCACAGAGCGATGGCTCCTAAATAGGGTATATTTGGGAGCCTTCTTCTCAGTTTTTCTTCTTTTAAATCTATTACTTGTCTCATTTCTAAGACGCTGTTTGCGATCTTCATGTCTCCTGTAAAGACACAATCTACGGCACTTTGGAAGATTGTATGAGCAAGTTCGCCTAGTTGATATATTCTTTCAATTGTAGACGTAGCGACTTTTTTCTTGTATCTCAGGAATTCTAGAATTCTCTTGGCCATGTTTTCAGCGTAGTCAGCTATGGTTTCCAGATACTTTGAAATCAACCTATTGTCTGGGATTTGCAGGGGTTCCTTTAGCCCAATTTTTTTCGCAATGTTGACCGATCTTTGAGCTGAGAGGAGGAGGCGGGTGATGAGCCAGTATATCATGTTGGCTTCATCTTCTCTGCGAATGGTGTCTTTGGCGAGTTCTCGATCGGAGGTCAGGAGAGCTTGCATAGCCTCTTCATGCATTGTTGAGACAATTACGGAAAGTCTCCGCATAAGAGTTTCAATACTAAACTTTGAAGGATCAATAGAGCATTGTAGAATGATTTGCTTCGGAGATTCTTCGATTATTCCGAGTCCAATGAGTCTTCTCACCATCCTTCTGACCTCTTCCACATGTAGACTGCTTATGCGTTTTGTCGAAACTATTTTGAGGGTGTCACGTCCGAGAATGTAGTTCGCGATGACTATCCGCTCGAGCATTCGCGGTTCGTCGCATAGATCAGAGTTTACCACGAATTCTTTTGTGATGTCATACTTCTGTTTGTTTAGAGCGTCTACAGTTAATCTCATTGACCCATCTTCCTCTGGAATACACATCACCAGATCTCCTTTTCTTAGGCCCACCTGCTCCGTCCAACTTTTGGGCAGTGAAACTGTAAGAGTAGAGCGGCCAACTTGCTGTACTTTTCGTTTTTCCAAATTAGACCCATCACTTAATATTGTAATTATGATATATATAAAAAATATTCTATATACCGACTATTTATAAGCAACTTCACACAATTCTTTCTATGATAAAAACTAAAACAATGATAGATATAAAGGAAGCTTGATCTGAGGGGAGAATCTATGCCAGAAAAGAAAACGCGAATAGGCGTCTATATCTGCCGATGCGGGTGTGGCAAAGAAGGAAACATCAGTGGAACAGTAGAAGTGGAAAAATTAAAGGAGGCAGCTGCGGCTTTCGAAGATGTTGAGGTTTCTGAAGTATACGAGTACGTCTGCAGCAACCCTGGACAGAAGATGATAAGGGACGGAATAAAAGAGAAAGGATTGAATAGAATAGTTGTTTCAGCATGCTCTCCAAGAATGCACCTAGAGACATTTCGAAGAAACGTGGAAACAGCTGGACTAAACCAGTATCTTCTGGAAATTGCCAACATTAGAGAGCAATGCAGTTGGATTCACGACGATAGAGAACAAGCTACTCAAAAGGCAATCCACCTTGTGAAAGGTGCAGTGGAAAGATCACGCCATCTTAAACCTTTGGAACCTAAGACAATGGAAGTTAGCAAGAATGTAGTAGTGATCGGCGGAGGAATCGCAGGAATTAACTCGTCTTTGGAGTTGGCTGACAAAGGCTTCCATGTGTATCTAGTTGAGAGGAGTCCAAGCATCGGGGGCCACATGGCGCAGCTTGGAAAAACATTTCCAACTTTAGACTGTTCATCATGCATCCTTACGCCCAAGATGGTAGCAGTTTCTCAACACCCCAACATTGAAATAGTATCACTGGCGGAAGTAACAGAAGTCAGCGGCTCACCTGGCAATTATGAAGTTACAATCATCAAGCACCCAAGATTTGTCGATACATCGAAGTGCACATCTTGCGGTGAGTGTGCCCAAAAGTGCCCTGTGAAAACCCCAAGTGAGTACGACGTAGGACTAGGGGACCGAAAGGCAATCTATATACCTTTTAGACAAGCAATCCCAAGTTCTTACACCATTGACACAGAGCACTGCCTATACTTCACAAAGGGCGTCTGCAAGGTCTGCCAAAAATTCTGCAAGGCGGATGCAATTGACTTCAAAGAGAAAGGCGAGACATTAACTCTTGACGCGGGAGCAATTGTAGTCTGCACCGGATATGAACTACTAGATCCAAGCGTAGTGGAGCAGTATAGCTACGGCTTGCATCCCGACATAGTGACACACTTGCAGTTCGAGCGGCTGCTGGTTCAGGGCGTACATAAACCATCTAACGGAGAGATACCTAAAAAAGTTGCCTTTGTACTCTGTGTAGGCAGTCGAGTAGGACTACCGCGAAAAAGGGAGGGTGATGGCGAACAATATTGCTGCAAAATAGGCTGTATGAACGCCATAAAAGAAGCGTATGTACTTCACAAAGCGGTTCCTGATTGTGAACCATGGGTTTTCTATACCGACATAAGAGCTCATGGAAAAGGATACGAAGAGTTCTACGAGAGACTTCGAAACTATGGTGTGCAATTCATGAGAGGCCGTGTAGCTGAAGTTGCCCCCAACGGTAATGGGCTACTCCTGAGAGCCGTCGACACAACTCTTGGCATGCCCGTAGAAGAAGCTTTTGACATGGTAGTGCTAAGTTCAGAACTCAGACCGAGTCCAGGCACCAGTGAACTGGCACGAATGTTAGGAATCTCTACAGGTCCCGACGGCTTCATTCTGGAAAGACACCACAAACTCAGACCTGTAGACACAGAGCGCGAAGGAATTTTCGTCGGAGGATGTGCCCTCGGGCCAAAAGATATCCATGAAACCACGACGGAATCAATAGCAGTAGCTTCAAAGGTTTCAACTTTTCTGGGCAAAGGCACTGTTTCTGTCTCCCCTGAAGTAGCCTTCGTGGATCCGGACAAGTGCAACGACTGTGGAAAATGCGGTGAAATCTGTCCTGCTCAAGCAGCTACCAGGGTTCCTTCTACCTTCCGCGGTCGATGGGAAATAGATCCCATGTCCTGCGTAGGGTGTGGACTCTGCTTGCCAATTTGTCCGACACATGCAATTGACCTTAATCACAGCACTGAAAACCAACTTGTTGCCCAAATCAGGGCAATGGGAAAAGATGAAGGTGACTCTCTCAATATCATAGCATTCTTGGAAAGAGAGACAGCTTATGCTTCTGCTGATTTAGCAGGACAAACCAGAGCATCATATTCCTCCGCCTTCAGGATTGTGAGAGTGCCTAGTGCAGGGCGGATAGGTTTGAATCATCTTATGGCCGCATTTGCCGCAGGTGTTGACGGTGTTGTTTTTGTTGAGGGAGAAGACAGCGTTTTAAAGGCTGACAAGCTGAGGGAGCACGTTATTGAGCTGAAGAAAAAGTTGAGAGAGCTTGGAGTGAAACCGCTTCGCATAGTCTCAACCAGCGTTACTATTCCACAGTATAGCAAAATGGTAGACACTTTTGAAATGTTTGAGGGCAGATTGTCCAAAATTGGACGATTGCCACAAGAAACACGTGCCAAGGTCAAAGCGAGGCTTGAAAAGGAGATGCAGAAGTAATGAAGATCGAACCACGACTGAAAATTGCACCAGAAACTAGAGATCAGTCCTTCCTAGAAGAAGTCTTGGGGATGCAGGGCGGTGAAAACGTTCTCGATTGCATACAGTGTGGAGTCTGTGCAGGGTCATGTCCCGTTGGATGGGCTATGGATTTCTATCCACTTCAAATAAATAAACTGATACATTTAGGGATGAAGGACGTAGTCCTATCAAGCTCGACAATCTGGCTTTGTGCTTCATGTTATACTTGTGCAACTCGTTGCCCCAGAGGGATAGACATCCCCACGCTCATGTCCAGCCTTAAGAACTTGGCGATTAGAGAAAGTTATCCGGCGAAGATTTCGGTAAAACCAAAATTCCACAAATCCTTCACAGAGGTGATTAAGATACGTGGGCGAATTCACGAACCAGATTTGTTCATGATGCTCACGAAGAAGACAGATATGAAAGCAATGTGGCACAATGCGCTTTTTGGTTTAAGACTTTGGAAAAAAGGAAAGCTGAAACTGCTGGCCTCTGAAGTAGATCAAAAGTCTCAACTCCAATCTCTTTTTGAAGACGTTGAAGCTGCAGAGGGGGAAAATCAAGGTTGAAGTACGCGTACTTCCCTGGATGTTCCATTAAATCGACGGCGCAAGACTACGGCATTTCCTGCAAGACAGTGAGCAAGTTGCTTGACATAGAGCTCGTTGAGATCCCGGATTGGAACTGTTGTGGGGCCATGGATGCTGTATACGCCTATGACCCAATTCTTTCTATTTCTTTGTCAACTAGGAATCTCGCTCTAGCTCAAGACATGAGAATGGACATTGTAACTTTGTGTAGCGCTTGCTACTTTACCTTATCTCGGGCAAACAAGATGTTTCATGAAAACCACGAGATAGGAGAAAAAGTCATTAAGAAACTTGGCAAGGCAGGACTTGAATACGCCGGCGAGGTTAAAGTTAGACACTATCTAGATGTCCTTGTCAATGATGTTGGCTTCGACGAAATCGCCTCTCATGTGAAGAGTCGGCTTGACGGATTGAGAGTAGCATCCTACTATGGCTGCATGCTTGTCAGACCACCAGACATCGTTAGCTTTGACAATCCCGAGCATCCACAATCTATGGATAAACTTGTAGAAACACTGGGAGGCAAAGCCGCAAACTACGTCGACAAGGTAAGGTGTTGTGGAGCTTCTTTAGGTCTGACAGAAGAAGAAGTTATGATGAAAATGACAAAGGAACTGCTCCTTTCAGCGAAGAAATCGGAAGCTGACTGCATGATTGTTCCGTGTCCTATGTGTCACCTTAATCTAGACGCAAGACAAAAAGATATAGAGTCTTTTTTCGATCTGGACATTAAGCTGCCAGTACTCTACTTCACTCAGCTCATGGGAATCGCTTTTGGACTCAGCCCCAAAAAGTTGGCCCTTGAGAAAAACTTCGTGTCTCCAACAGCCTTACTTCAACATCAAAGCTAGATTGGAGCATTAGAAAGAGAAAACTAATCTACACCGCGCGTTTATCCTTCCGATGCCTTTTCACTTTTGACCGTCTTAAACTGACATGTGTGTTCACAGTAATCATCGCCTTTTCCCATACAAGTCTCCCGTTTTATAGTGACCATTCCTCCCATCGCCTTGGATAAGCCTTCATGATAGCTTTCGTGGAGGACATCACACATAATCTCAGGCATTGATGATGCTAACTCAAAAAATAGGCAGTTATGTAGCCGGTACTTTACCACGTCATTCTTTATTTCGATTATTTCTGGTTCAGCTCCAGATTCTTCAAGATACTCTTTGATGTACAGATCGATGTAGTCTTTTGGAGTCCATTCTTCAATGTTATATTTCCTTTTGAGTTGGTTTACGTCGCTTTCGCCCATTCGCATCCCTATCCCAGTTAGAAATTTCTTTAGCTTCTTTTCACCAATGAAAAGTTGCAGGCCGTCTATCAAGAATCTTGATAATCTCTGATAGTAGCGCTTAGGAAAAGTGAATGTTTGCGGTGCTTTTGTTGCTTTGTAGTATACCTTTGGCCTCCCAACTGAACCTTCTCTCTTTTCAGATGCCTCAATAAGACCAGCTTCGGAGAGATACTGCAAGTGATGACGAACTGTTATGGGCTTCAGACCGAGCTTTTTCGCGATTTCCTCGACTGAAAGCGTTTTCTTGTACAGAAGTTTCAATATTTCTACTCTTGAAGTACTTGCCAACACCCGTGCATACTCTTCAGTCTCACTCATCGGCATCAGCTTTAAGAACTGCTTTTACTACACTGCTTATATCTCTTAGCTTTTTAAAGCATGCATACAGCAAACTCGTTCAAATTGATAGCCATAACGCAATACCAGCTACATTAGTTTTGCACAATAAAGGCGAGGAAATTCAGTGGGCCTTTCCTGTGCTGTCGAATCTTATCGTTATGAAGCTGGGCCCCCTCCAATACACCATTTTGCTGGGGACTATTCTAATCAATGTCTCAGAAAACCGTTTATATTCAGCAGCAAAAGGAGTATGTACCCTCTGAAGAACTGGATACTTTTCCCGAAAGGATTTATAGGCTTTCACCAGCTTCTCGTCTCTGACCACACCTAGCGAATTAACTGTTTTTTCAACATAGGCCTCACCTTGCACCATGACGCCCCTGTTGTTGAAGGGGTTCAAACGGTCCCTAATGTCGATTGTCAAAGAGACTTTGGGGTTGACACGAATGTTTTTCATTTTCTTCGACCCAGAGGAGGTCACTACGTAAAAGTCGTTGCCTTCCTTGTCGAGGATAAAGAACATTGGCGCTATGTGAGGTCGATTATCTTGGTCAGTTGTGCACAAATATGCAAAATGACTGCTATCCAAAACCTCCCTCATTTCTCGAGGCAACCTCTTTCTTCTCACATCAATCACCCAGTGGAAGTCTAATCGCCCTTGCCTGCCGCCAATACACGATTTTCTCAGTTTCAAGTTTGATGGGTATTCGACTTATGAAAATCGTGGTTCTCCAAGCAAGAGGCAGCTTCTGTTCCTCTTTTTTGTACTTTTGCATGTACTCTGGATACTTTTTATAGAAGGCACGTCTGACTTTGAGCAGCCTTAACATGCCCAGAATGGCGTTGAGCGGATTGTAGATTTTCGCTTTGCCCGTAAATAGAACAGCACGGTTGTTGTATAGATTGTTCTCGTCACGAAAGTCGATAAGAAAGGAGATCTTGTCGTTTTCACGAATGTTCTTAAGTTTTTTTGAGATTTTTGAAACGACAAAGAATAACGCATTTCCAACAAAAACGAAAATGACAGGTGTTAGATGAGATTGCATGTTTTTGTCAGAAGTTCCAACATAGCCCACCCTACCTTCATCCAAGAGCCAAAGCACCTCTCCTGGTAGGCCTGGAATACGTTCGATGACGATGAGGGAGGCAGCTGAGAAACATAAGATTACAGCTGAGTATACGAGAAGGCACGCGAAAAGGAATATATCAAAACTAAAAAGGGGGTAGAGCAGCAGGGTTACTAATCCGAACACTAGATTTATGAGATCCATACGCTTCAAGGTTCTTAGTTCCCGATAGGCGGTATACCGCATTTTCGTCCGCATCTTAGAGACGCGTAGGAGACTTGTTGAACGTTCAAAAGCGACTACCGCGGACCATAGCCCTACCCCAAGTCTGTAAGATATATCCCATAGAATGAGCGCCACAAGTAGAAGAAGAGGGAGAGAAACCTTTCCTCCTAGCCAGTAACTGATAATACCTTGTTGGAAAAAGAGGATATACGAGAGGAGGAAAGCAAGAACTGAAACAGCCAAGTACAGTTCATAGTGATGATGACTGAACAAAGATCCTTGGTATTTGTCAATTACCTCTTTTTCTAAGGGAGCTGACGGTGGTTCTAATCGGTGAATGGTCACACCTATATGGTATATCAGAAAGCTCCATAGGGAGATTACGAGTATAGCTAAGGAACCGAAAATGATTGAAAGATTAGGGATCGATAGGTAAACAGCGATGGACGCCCCAACTATCTCCATCAGAAACATCTGGAGCGCTACGTTGTAGCCGCGAGGAAGCAAGCTGAAAGGTGGGATATTTTCCAGAATTATTTCATGTACCCATTTTGACATTGATCATTCAAGCGTCTTATGCCTTCAGGGCTTAGAAAGGCTTTTCTCTTGTATCCAAATCCGTAGCAGGCAGAGAGAAAATGAGAGGTTTTAGGTCGCTTTTCCCGCTCGCATTGCTTCTTGGAACAGTTTCTTCACAACAGTAATTCTAGCTTTCTGTGCCAATGTCTCTGTTGTTTCAAGGTCTAGGGCTTCTTCTGGACACCAAACTACACATTGCGGCTTCTCCAGATCCTTGCATAGGTCACAGAGGAAGACCACTTTTCTTTGTGGATGCAGAGTTATGGCGCCGTAGTCACAAGCTTGGATGCACCAGCGACACCCATTACACTTTTCTTCATCCACAATGATTATCCCTGATGCCGCCTCCTGGACCAATGCGTCTCTCGGACAGGCGGCAACGCACGGTGGATCTTCGCAGAGTCTGCAGGTGACGGAGAGGTTGATGAGGCCGCTTAAACGTATGACTCTTATTCGTGATTTCAGGGGGTTAAAGAGATTCTCCTTCGTCATTGCACATGCATATTCGCATACTGCGCAGCCTACGCATTTGTCTGGGTCTGCGGAGACAAACTTTCGCTCCTTAGCTATTGCCACTTTTCGTTTCCTCCTTTGCTGGTTTCTTCTTCGGTGTTTTTTGAGCGTTTTCTACAATGCCAATGTATTCTTCCATTCCGATTTCCTTCAGTTTTTCAATGGTAGGTATGCCTTCTTTTGTCCATCCTCGAACTTCATAATAGTCGTGTAGGAGTAAATCTAGTTCGGCTTGAGTCACATGGCTGCCTTTTGCTGGCCCTTCATCTGGAATCGGAACATTCATAATTTTCCAAGGCATGGTGTCGTCTCCTTTTGCCATGCCTTCTCGCACATTGAAGATTCTCCCTAAATTGTTGATTCTCTCGCCTGCAATTTGTAGTTCTTCTGCCGAAGTTTCTATGCCTGTGACAAAGGTGTAATATTTCGCCAGATCTTTGAACCCGTCGTAATATGTTCCCCTTGAGAACTTGCAGACAATTAGAGAGTCAATCACAGTATACAAGTCTTCAATGTTTTTTACCAGCTTGCCTCGCCCCTTCTCTGCTTTGAATCGGTCTACTGTACCTTTCACGTCTGGGCTATAGGCACCGTGTCTGTTATGGTCAGCTCCTCGGAAACTAACAGCATAGCCCAAGACCGCTGTCTTCATGCCTCGGATGTCGTAGCCAGTCATCTCGACGCCTTTAATGTGCACTGCATACCTCTCTGCGCCTTTACCGATCTTCTCAGCTGCTTGTTTGACTCCCATTGCAAGCACGTCACCGATACCTTCGCGATAGGCTATCTTCTTCAGGAGTTCAAGCGCCGCTTCATGGTTGCCAAAGCGCAACTTCAACCCTTCTGTGTCCTTTTTTGTCAGAACTTCATGTTCATAAAGATCCATGGCGAATCCTATTATTCCGCCTGCTGAGATGCTATCCATGCCGTATTCATTGCACAGTGCCATGGCTTTGGCGATGGCGTCTAGGCGCCCGACACCGCAGTTTGGTCCAAGGGCCCATAATGATTCATACTCCATCCTTGTAATAGTTCCTCTATATGGTCCTTCTGGCACGACAACAGTATGTTCACATCGCATTGCACAAGAGTTGCAGCCTATGATTTTGGCTACATACCTCTCATTCAAGTATTCTCCACTGATTTGCTCTGCTTTGTCAAAAGTCGCACGCGTGAAGTTGTTGACTGGCAATGCCCCAAGAGAGTTGAGGACAAGGACATTCTCAGGAGTTCCTAGGGTCCTATATTTTCTTGCGGCAGGACCTTTCATTCTCTCATGAATTACTTGTATGAACTCTTTCAGTTCGTCAAGATTGGCGACTTTGACGTCTTTTGCTCCACGTATGGCGATAGCCTTCATTTTCTTGGAACCCATGACAGCGCCCAAGCCTGTTCTTCCTGCTGCCCTTGTCTTGTCATTTATGATGCAGGCAACCTTAACCAAATTCTCCCCTGCAGGGCCTATGGCCGCGACGCGAATGTAGTAATCACCTAATTCTTCACGAATAGCGTCTTCAGTCTCGGCGGGAGATTTGCCCCAAAGATTGGTCGCATCCATCATTTGAACTGTGTCGTCGTCAATCCACACGTAGAACGGCTTTTCTGCCTTTCCTGTTATAACAATAGCATCGTACCCTGCGCGTTTCAATTCGGTGCCGAAGAATCCATGGGACTTTGATTCTCCAACTCCAAAAGATTGAGGTGACTTTGAGACGAAGGCATGTCCGTTGCCACCTGTTGGTATCATGGTTCCACTGAGAGGCCCCGTTGCCAATATGAGTGGGTTCTGGGGTGAAAAGGGGTCTAGACCTCTCTTAGAGTTTTCAAGGTATAGATGCATTCCTAAGCCGATGCCGCCAACATATTTTCTAGCCAGCTCTTCTTTCAATCGTTCTATTTTGACTTTTCCAGTGGAAAGGTCAATGTAGAGTATTCGACCTGCATAGCCAAGCACGGGTTTTCCTCCGATTGTTCTCCCGTCTAGAAAACAATAGAATGAGTGTACTAGTAAATATGCTTTTTTTCAAAGGACATGTTTGTCTGCATTAATAATAACTTAAGATCGAGAAAAAGTGCACGGACCTAAGGGTTGTGTTGAGGCCCTTATATCTGGCTCTTCAAGATTCACCAGTTTTTCCGGCGGGCGAATCTTTGACAAATCCCTTGCTCTCTCCTTGCCACCACCGTTCTTCATATTCCGATTTCCTTTTTCTCGAAATCACATTTTGACTATTTCTCTAATCTTGTTCTGGACAACATCAACAGGCTCAGTGGTGTTCACAAGGTAACAGGGCGCAAACTTGAAAAGCCTTCGAAAGAAGTTCTTTCTTATCTCAACCTTTTCTTCAGTCTTTACGATTAGATAAGGATTTAGAAACTGCTCAGGCTGAATCGTTAAATATTCTACCGCTTCTTCGTTGTTAAGCCTTCTGACCAGTTCTGGATCATCCTTGTCTCTTTTCAGCAATATGACTTTTCTTATTCGAGTTGTGTCCACAAATTTCTCTGGACCAGAAATCCATAAAGGGTCAAGCATTGCACGAGAGTAGTCGTGGGCTATGTAGGGGTCTTTGCTCTTCTTTCTAATCTCTCCTTCTGTCGCTCCTCTGGTTTTCAGTTGTTTTGCTTCTTCTTGGGTGAGTGGTTCAACGTTCTCCAGCTTGCATTTGTCCAGAAAGCGTCGTATTTCAGGGAAAACTTCCACGATGTTGGTTCGGATGTAAAATTTTCTTTCGCTTATGTCTGCGCTTACTCTTCCTTTTTCACCTCCTATGAATCTCACGTAGATCCAGTCGTCGCTGTGGAGTCGTGCTCCTTTCATTTGGAGAAGAGCATAGCTGTGAGTCGACTTTCCTGTCCCCGTGGGCGCTATTAAGACAACCCCGTCTCCCTGTATTTCTATGCAGCTGCCGTGGATGCTGTGTATGTCGTGCTGATCTTCAGCTATGTCACAGGTTACTCCTAGTGCCCAACTTTTGACCTGTCCGTAGTATTCTGTGTTGAATATTACGGCTGTTTTTGTTTCAGGGTTGTAAAAAGCATGTGGTTTGCCATTGCTAAAGTCAGGGTCTAGGACTGCGTAGATTCGTCCATGTGATCTGGTTTGACGTGACATGGAGAACCAGTTTTCTATCCAAAACTCGTAGAGGTGCGGGCTGTTTGTGAACAGCTGCATGCAGAAGCCGTCTATACTGACCTTCCAGCCGTAATTTTCATTGCCCAGGCTTCTTTCTGCAGTAGCTACGAGTTCATCTCTTTCTTGCCTTGATACGATGCTGCTTACCACACGTCCACGAACGTTAGTTATTTTGTTATAGTACTGCATGGCATCCTCTCTGATAATAGATGCTTATGGAGGAGTTGTCAACTTAAAGCCTTTTTATACGTAGATTCCGATAAACGGTCGCGATGCTGAGTGAGTTTTATTTATATAATGCAAATAAGAAAATTGCGTATACCTCACTATAACATCTCTCGCATGCTTCTCTTTCCACGATCGCTATTAATTCTGCTCCATGTTTGAATATGCAGTCTATGAAACATTCATGAAACATTTTATTTTTGTTATACAAATAGTACATATTTGTTTCTCATGCTCAAAAAAGTCAAACTATATATTTGACGTATGCCAGTTCTTATGCTCTTAAACCAACGCTTCGCAGATTGGTGAGAATATGGAGAAGGAAAAGCTTAAAATCGCGTTTTATTGGGCTGCTAGTTGCGGTGGTTGCGAGATCGCTGTTCTCGATATCAATGAGAAAATTTTGGATGTCGTTGCCAAAGCAGACATCGTGTTTTGGCCAGTAGCCATAGACATCAAATACAAAGATGTGGAAGCTATGCCAGACAAGAGCATCGATGTCTGTTTCTTCAACGGGGCCATACGTAATTCCGAAAACGAGCATATAGCGAAATTGCTTAGGCAAAAAGCAAAGATTCTCGTAGCATTCGGGTCATGTGCCTGTGATGGATGCGTAAAAGGCCTCGCAAATCTCTGGAACAAAGAGACAATCTTTGAAAGAGCTTATCATGAAACTCCCTCAACCAAGAACCCCGAAGCCATGGCGCCAAAAACTCAGTTAAAAGTAAAGGAAGGAGAACTGAGTTTACCTGAATTCTATGATACTGTAAAAACTTTAGCTCAAACAGTAGACGTAGACTACTTCATTTCTGGATGCCCACCACCCATTCCATGCATTATTCAAGCCTTTGAAGCGATTATAAGCAGCGATTTGCCTCCTAAAGGATCAAGCTTCCTGCCAAACAAGTCCATCTGCGATGAATGCCCAAGAGAGAAAAAGGATAGGCAACTCTCCGAAATAAAGAGAATTTACGAAATCGATGACGATTTCAAAACCTGTTTCTGGGATCAAGGAGTAATATGCATGGGACCAGCGACACGGGCGGGCTGCGGCGCCCAATGTCCTAAAGTAAACATACCTTGCACGGGCTGCGATGGTCCAGGTCCCCGCGTAATTGACCAAGGGGCAGCTGCCATCAGTGCACTTGCTTCTATTGCAACAGATCCTGACGTCATAAATCAGGTTGTAGATCCAATAGGGGTTTTTTACAAGTATTCTCTTGCTCATTCTATTCTGCGGAGGAAGGTGATGAAGAAATGAAGGAAATAGTCATAGACCCAATAACGAGGCTAGAAGGCCACGGAAAAATAACCATCTTCCTGAACGACAGAGGAGATGTGGAAAATGCCTACTTCCAAGTTCCCGAGTTGAGAGGATTCGAACGATTCTGTGAAGGACGAAGGGCTGAAGACCTACCTATTATAACGACTAGAATCTGCGGCGTTTGTCCTGTTGCTCACCATATGGCCGGTGCAAAAGCTTTGGACGCGGCATTTGACGTTGAACCTACTGAAACGGCTAAGAAATTGAGAGAACTAGAGTACAATGCTTATTTTATTTATGATCATATATTACACTTTTATTTCCTCGGCGGTCCAGACTTTGTCGTAGGACCAGATGCGCCACCTGCTAAGAGAAATATTCTTGGAGTGATAGAGAAGGTCGGCTTAGACATTGCTAAAGAAGTGATTAAACATCGTGCCTATGGACAGAAAATAACAGGCATGCTTGGAGGCAGACCGACCCATCCAGTAAGTGCATGTATACCAGGCGGAATCGCAAAGTCATTGTCTGAGGAAGAAAGACAAGAAATCGAAGAGATGGTTAGAAGCTGCATAGAGTTCGCAAAATTCTCTCTGAAGCTCTTCGGCGATGTCGTTCTCAAAAACATTGATTACGTAAACCTGATCAAGAGCGACCCCTACACCTTAAAAACATATTATATGGGAACGGTGGACAAGAACAACAAGGTAAACTTCTACGATGGCAATATCCGTGTAGTTGATCCAGCGGGCAAAGAATTCGTCAAGTTTGTCCCCTCAGAATACTTAGATATTATCGAAGAACATGTCGAACCATGGACCTACGTCAAACTACCCTGCCTCAAAAAGATTGGTTGGAAAGGACTTACAGATGGTTCAGAAAGCGGAATATATCGTGTTGGCCCTCTCGGAAGACTCAACGCCGCAGATGGCATGGCAACACCTATAGCGCAAGAAGAGTACGAAAAGATGTACAAAACTCTGGGCGGAAAACCCGTTCACGCCACTTTGGCTTTTCACTGGGCTAGGTTAATAGAACTCATGTATGCAACTGAGCGAGCGCTGGAACTGATTACAGATGAAGACATAACAAACAAAGATGTCAGAAATAAGCCTGGGAAGCCCAGCGAAGGAGTTGGAATAGTTGAAGCCGCTAGGGGCACCTTAATTCACCATTACAAGCTGGATGAAAACGCTCTAGCCAAGAAAATAAACCTAATAGTGGCCACAACTCACAACGCCCCGGGCATCTGCATGTCCATAAAAAACGCTGCAAAAGGCCTCATACGTGATGGCAAGGTCAGCGATGGATTGCTGAACATGGTGGAAATGGCGTTTAGGGCTTATGATCCATGCTTTGCGTGTGCCACACACTTTGCCATCGGTGAGATGCCTTTGGAAGTGAAAATCTACGATAGTGAAAGGCGGTTGTTGAAAACAATAAGGAGATGAGGAACTAGAAATGGACAACGTTAAAGTTGGAGTATTCCTCTCTGACGGCGGAAAACAGCTCTCTGAAATCTTGGATTTTGACGCTCTAACTAACTATGTAAAAGACATCTCCGGCGTGGTCTTCGTTGCGAGGGGCAGCGAATTTTGGCGAGAAAAAGAGCTACAAACAATCGTTGATTCCATCAAAAACAAGAAAATAAACAGAGTTGTCGTCGCCGAAACTCTTCCAAAACTAAGCGAAGTAAAAATCGCTCAGGCAGTAGAGAACTCTGGCCTGAACCCCTATATGATGGAATTTCTAGATCTCAAGGACCACTGTGCATTGCCCCATCGGAAAACACCAGCCGAAGCAACGGAAAAAGCCAAAGCCATGCTTCTAGCAGCCGTAGAACGCGCTAAGCTTCTCGAACCCATAGAGAAAACTGAGTTTCCTACCATCAGATCTGCTCTAGTAATAGGGGGAGGTATTGCTGGTATGCAGACAGCTGTAGATTTGGCTGACCTAGGATTCAAAGTAAACTTGGTTGAAAAAGCGCCATTTCTAGGAGGCTTAGCTGCTCGTGCTGGTCGATTCTTCCCGACGGACGACTGCGCTATCTGCATACAGTCTCCAGCTTCAGACCTCAAAACCATCACCCATACATCACGAAAATGTGTATACCGTTCAGGTTTCACAGAGATTCCTAACCTGAACATCTTGACTAATTCAGAAATCGTGGCTGTTGAGGGAGCCCCGGGAAACTACAAGGTTACCGTGGAGAAGAATCCAAGATACGTCAACGAGAAATGTGTTCGTTGCGACTTGTGCACCACCGTCTGTCCAGTAGAGGTCCCTGACGAGTACAACGCAAAGTTGAAGACCCGTAAAGCCATTTACATGGATGTTCCAAATGTTCATCCACCCGTTTATGTCATCGACGACAGCGTTTGCAAGTTCTACGACTGCGCCAAATGCGTCGAGGTTTGTCCCACCGACGCAGTTAATTTGGACCAGAAAAGTGAGCAAATAACCTTAAATGTAGGTAGCATTACAGTCGCCACGGGCTTCGAGGAGTTTGATTCCAGCATTATCAAGGAATATCACTACGATGATTACCCCGATGTCATAACCAATCTTGAGCTCGCCAGGATGATTGATGGCTTTGGTCCAACAGGTGGCACGATTATTAGACCATCAAATCACAAGCCAGCCAAGAAAATTGTTCTGATTCAGTGCGTAGGTTCGCGAGACCGGCGCTACAACGACTACTGCTCAAGCATCTGCTGCATGATCTCGCTAAAACATGCTACCCTGATAAAATCAGCTTATCCCGATACTGACGTCACCATATGCTACATAGACATAAGAACCACAGGAAGGGAACACGAGGGTTACTACGAAAAAGCCAGAGAGATGGGAATCAAGTTTGTCAAAGGTAGACCAACTGAAATCTCGCATGATCCAGAGACTGACAAACTGGTTGTTGATGTTGAAGACGCCCTTCTGCGTAAATTCCTGGAAATAGATGCTGACTTGGTCGTTTTAGCTCCTGCTATGGTACCAGCGAAAGGCACAAAGGAGCTTGCTGAGATTTTGGGCATCGAGTTAGATGAAGATGGCTTCTTCAAGGAGTACAACGCCAAACTTAGACCGACAGAAACCAAGCTGAGGGGCATATACATCAGCGGAGGAGCAACTTTTCCGAAGGACGCGCCGACAACCTCTCTGCACGCCCATTCGGCAGCAGTGAAAGCTGTGAAGTTCTTAACTACTGGCAAGATTGTAAAAGATCAGAGGACAGCTATAGTTAATGAAGAATATTGCGGCGATTGTGAGTTTTGCCCAGTCACCTGTCCTTACGGCGCGATAAGTCTGGTACCCACAGCTGAAGACCACTTTGTTGCTCAAGTATCGGATTTACTGTGCGAAGGATGTGGCATCTGCGTGGGAACTTGCCCCCTTAACGCGATTGAACTCAGACATTCAAAACCAAACCAGATGCTTGCCCAGATGAGGGCTCTGATGTCTGTTAATGGAACATCAAAACCTTTGGTCTTAGCCATTTGCTGCTCAGAATGTGGCCACACTGCTGTGGATTCGTCAGGTATGGCTATGATGCAATATCCCGCCAACGTCCGAGTCATGAAAGTCCCCTGCACCGGCATTTTGCAAGTTCATCAGTTACTAGAAGCTTTCAAAGTGGGCGCTCAAGGAGTGATGATTGTGGGATGTAAAAGTGATGGCTGCCACTACGAAGTTGGCATTCAAAAGGCTGAAAAAAAAGTGGAACTTGCCAAAGTGTTGTTGAAGGAATATGGCATAG
>JABAOC010024311.1_pt1 | contig 16694 bp, 10 predicted proteins | sample 7062161 | NCBI WGS metagenome assembly JABAOC01 (sample SAMN14538625, study PRJNA623070) | marine sediment metagenome | biome: marine biome [ENVO:00000428]; feature: marine pelagic biome [ENVO:01000023]; material: deep marine sediment [ENVO:00002113] | place: India: Gulf of Khambhat ... | reverse complement strand
TCGATTGTATTATCCCATGAATTATGATTGCAAAGGCTCAGGTCCGGCGTTACTCCGGGATTATCAGGATTATTATAATTATTATCGAATTCCCAACAATTTAGTATTTCATGTTTATTCCCGTCTTCATAATCAAAACCAAATGCCCTATTCCCATAAGATGCCGTATTAACGATCCGTGAAGGTCCTTGATTTGTATGGAAACCAGCCGCATTATTCTTCCATGTTAAACATCGGATGACTTGATGGGTTACATTGTCTTCATTGTATCCTAACTTAATTCCATTGCCCCATAACGAACCTCGACCTTCAACAAACGGTACAGCCATATTTGGTATTCCGGTTATGGATCCCAATGAGTCATCAATCCCGGCATAAGCTGCCCAGCAGTCAACGAGTTCGATAGGATTATCAGCCCCATAAAAATCATAGTTATCATCCAGGTTACGCCAACTCCGACAGCCAAGAAATTTTATATTTCGAGTACCAGCAAAAATCCGCCAGCCGTCTCCATGCTGATACTGATTAAGCTCGGGTGTTTCAGTACTCTTCCATAGATGATTTGCATTATGGTGCGCATCGCAGTTTTTAAACAGGATATCGCTGCCTGTCCATATCATGAAACCATGAGCTGCCCGGGATGCCCGTTTTCCATTATAACAGCTTTCCACTTGATCAAACTCAAGAAATTGACTACCACCAATGTAAATTCCAGCGCCACGGCCATTGGTTAAGGTAATAGGACCGATTATCTTCCAGTATTTTGCACCACTAAACGACCAGGTAGTTGTTGATCCGTGGTTAATGTTCCCATCCGGAATATTCTCCCCGTCGATTAACGGTATTTCGCCCGGATAACTGCGCAGCACAATATACGAATTAGCAGTTCCATCCTTACTAAATTTCGTTTGGGCCGAAGGTGAATAAGTCCCTTCACGGACATAAATTGTGTCTCCAGGTTGAGCCACATCATGCGCTTTCTGAATTGTGGCAAATGGATTTTGCATCGTGCCGGTATTACTATTATTGCCATTTGGTGACACATAATAATTTTCAGCAAAGAGAAGACTCTTTGTTAACAACAGTAAAACAGTCAAAATACATCTTTTAATTAAACTCATGTGATTTCTCCTTCAATATAGTACTACTTAGTCAGATTCAGGATCTCCTGTCATTCCCACATGTTTTTAGCGGGAATCTCACTGGAAACAAAGGAGATTCCGGCTAATAGATTGCCGGAATGACAGCGCCTTTCAAGTTTTCTTCTCTGTTACTTGGATTCTATCTTAATCTGACTAAGTAGTAATAGGTTCAGTTATAAATTGTCACCTTCGATTGCCTTTAATCAAAACGAATAATCTATAAATCCCGCGAAAGCGCTGGAACATGATAAACTTTAGATTTAAATATATCATTAGAGACACATCGTTAAAACTGATTCTAAATATTGCTTTTTTTTCGGTGCTAATTTCATTGTTATACCTTAAATTCAAGAATTTTCTTTCTTCCTTTATAGCCTGGAATTCGTAAAAAGAGGAACGATTTCTTCAATTACCATAGGAACTTTACTTAGTTCCCTACCATTACCATAGTCCGATGCAGTAGTAACTATTACCAGGTTTAAATCCCTGATAATCATAATAAACTGACCGCCAGCGCCAAGCGCAGTGATTAGATCATGTTCTTTAGGTGATACGGATTTTGGTTTTTTCCACCATTGCAGATTATTCCTGGAACGATACCACCATTGGTAACCATAGTCAAAGTATTTACTCTCCTTGACATGTGGCCTGGTAGATTCGCGAATCCATTCTTTTGAAACAACCTGTTTATTCTGCCATACGCCATCGTTAAGAACCAATAATCCGATTTTAGCCATGTCTCTGGGACGTAAACTGAGTCCACTACCACATTGTAGCGTACCATCTTTATGAGTTTCCCAAATATATTCTGTGATTCCCAGTGGCGTAAAAAGAAAGTTATCAGCAAAAACTTGAGTGTTTTTTGTTTCAAGAAAATTTATTACACCGCCAAGAAGAATTGAACAACCACTGTTATATATAAATTTTTCGCCAGGTTTGGTTTCAAGCGACCTGCTAAATATATATTGAAAACAATCATCAACTACCCACATCTCGTTGGGAATATCATCCCATTGAAATCCTGCCATCATTGTTAAAACATGTTTTAATTTGATTTTCTCTCTCCCCTCAGTTTTCAGTGAATTATATTCAGGGAAAAAAGTAAATATGGATTGGTCGGTTTTCACATCTTTATGACGATCTAATGCGATTCCGAGCAGTAATGAAGTAACGCTTTTTGTGCATGAACGAATTTGTTGCAGATCATTTCGGTTATAGCCATAAAAATATTCTTCTACTACTAATTTGTTATTTTTGAGTATTAAAAGTGATTTTATGCTGCCATATTTCTGATCGATGACTTCTTTCATCAGATTTGAAATTGACGAAGAATCAGTAGAATTACTATAGATAGATTCTGTTGTCAAGCCATCATCAATTTGTTCAGGCTTATTATATCTATAAATGATTTGACCGCTTCTATCCGGAATTCGCGGGTGAAACAACCTGTTATCAAGATTTTTGTCTGCACGCAAGAAATTTAGAGGGTTTTTAGTATTATTTTTTAAATGTACCTCTCCTGTGATCATATTGTTTGTTCTATCCACAAAACATTTTAAAGTATTCTCGTCAGCGTCAAGTATTGTAATCCGCTGAGCAATTGTATCGTATTGTATATCAACCAACTTCCATTCTGATTGGTAATCTCCGTTCCATAAGAAAACACCGCGAACTGTCAATTCTCCTTTATGATTTCTACTAATTTTTAACACTATCTTTTGTGTACCCGATGAGAACTTGGCAGATGTTTCCTCGGTGCTTATCCACAAGCCTTCGATATCAGTAGTAGATTTACTATAATTATCGAAAGAGCTATTGAGATGGATTACCACAAATATAGCTAACAAGATTAATTTTAGCGTCTTCATCGTTTAAACCTTCAAATATTTGCATGTTCAATTACACATTAAAAATATTTCTAATACTCACTATTTGCCTTTAAGACGGTAAAATCCAAAATCACTTGTACAATCGTGAAAAGCTCTGAACCTAAATCTATCAAATAACTTAAATAATATATCAAGTATTGAAAAACCGCAAAGCCTTTTGCGTCAAGTGTATTTAGATTGTTACAACATTACATACTTATTATGATTATCTTTTTGGTTTTATTAATATTTGATTTTCTCGAGAATCCACTCAAGAAGCTCTTGCTCATTCACTATAGACCAAGAATGAGGATGACGCTGTCCGTCTTTTCGATATCCTTTATCTTTGGTTTCTATTAGTTCTATTTCTTTATTCCCTAAATTCTCTAATCTTTTTACCATCAATCGTATATCATAATAGTTATGGTCTCTTTCATCCGGAGAATCCCGATTCTCTTTCCACCATTGTATGTCAGGTTCCGTATAAAAACGGATAGGTATTGTTTTTAAAAGTTTAATTCTCCCACCCGTTGAATCAGATGCAATAAAAGGGGATGATTTTAGATAATTTTTAATATTTTTCTCAGGAGAACCATTTAAATGTTTTGTCATCTCTTTAATAAAGTGACTTGCTTCTTTTGATTCTGGATTCCGTTTTACTGTTCGATGAAAAGAATACCATAATCGCTCTAAATCTAAAGGAGCATCAACAATAAAAGCACCAACTAAATTGAGGTTATGCTTTGAATTCCCATCTACAACATATTCCGCATATTTTAATGCTCCTGTTCCACCAACAGAAAATCCACCTATTACAAATTTTTCATTTTGTAGATTATGATGCTTGGAGGTTTCATAAATCATATTATCTAATGTGTCTAATGATGCTGAATCTAAATAATGAGAATTCCACCCTTTTGGACTGGGTGCAATAATCAATATATTTTTTTGGAGGGACATATTGTCAAGTTGCATTTCATATAAAAATTTTTCTGGACTACTTCCAAAGTTATGAAGTAATACTAAAATACCATTTATTGATTTTGGTGGTATAATCTTGACATAATAGTTTTTAGAATTTTTCCCTTTAGTTCCATAAATAATATCATCAGAAACATATTGATTTTCGTTTCTTTCACTACAGGAAAAAATGCTGAGAATAAATAATATTGGTAAAATTATTTTCATGATTATCCCATAAATTTTAAAGTTCTAAAATCCAAAACTACTTGTGCAATTGTGAAAAGCACTGAACTTAAATCTATCAAATAACTTAATTAGTGTTCCAAATCTTTAAAAACCGCAAAGGTCGTTTCGTCAAATGCATTTTAATTGTTATACTTAATATGTTGACAATATGCCACTTACATTTTTATCATTTCTTTTTCTATTAATAATTTCAGGTTCTCACTTTTTAAATTTTTTGAAAGGATTTTACCAGATGGAGAAATCAAAAAATTCGAAGGAATAGCACTAATACCATATTGTCGAAATATCTCTCTATTAGGATCCCGCAAAATAGGAAATTTTACTTTGTAGTTATTTTTGAAAAGCTTTAACCTTTCAATATTAGGAACTGCAATCCCAATAACATGTAAGTTTGAATCTATCATACTTTCATGAAGATTATTGTAATATACCATATTCTGTCTACATACATGACAATTAGGATGAAAGAAAATTATGAATTTATAATCACCTTGATAAGTTGATAAACTTATCTTTTCACCCGAAAGGGATTCTAATTCAAACTGAGGAGCTTCTATCCCTGCGGTAATGGTTAATCCATTTAAACATACATCTATATACCCATTTTTCACCCATAAATAATCAGGATAGTCTTTTTTTATCCATTCACAATAAGTTTTTGTTATTTCTATTTCTCCGTCATGACTGTAAAGAGCACAGCCTTGATGCAATAATCTTTGTTTACAATATTCATTAGATGATACTTTGATAAAATTATTTAGAAAGTCATTTAAAAAATTATCGGGAATAATTGTTTTCTTTATTTCCAAGGGTATTTCTTCTAATATTTTTTCCAGGATTTTTATTGTTATAAAAAATTCACCGTTTAATAAAATTGAATGTGTATCTAATTTTTTTAATAATTCAATATGTGTATTAAAGAAATGCTTAAATGGTTCACTCTTTAAAAATTGCACTACATCCATGCTGTCCAATGTTTTATCATTTTTCATTTCATTAAATTGATTATAAATTGGATTACAAAGAATGAGTCTTCCTAATTTTTTATCCAATATTGCTTGTTTAAAAAAAGGTGAACAATTATTGTAAAGTTCATCAAGCTCATTTACTATTGAATAAAAAATATTTTCATAATTTTCTTTTTTAGCTATAGATGATTCTAATGAATGAATTTTTCGCTCTATTGATTCTAATTTTGATTTTATGAAAATATATTCATCATTTAAGTTAAAGCCTTCAATATGAACCAGTGGTAGTTGTTCACTTGATAAAGAATCAATATTAATTTTTATATTCATATTGTTATCAGGAATCAGGAAGCATTTTTCTGTTCTATCAAATTGATCTGAATGTATGATTAATATGTATTTATCAGGTTTCAGAAAAAAGGATGATTTTTTTTCATATTTTGAGAATTGAAAAACAGGCTCTTGAAGATTTCTCCAAACTCTATCTAAATATACGCTGACAGTATCAACTGCTATCGTTTCAGACAAGTCTATTGTGATTTCAGAATAATCTTCCTGTCTTGAACAAGTGATTAGTATTATCGTTAAATAAAATATATTTTTAAAATATTTATGCATATTATTTTTCTTTGATTAATAGTCTGACAGCATCAGTTAACAAAAGGCTTAGACACACAGAACGTCAGGATTTAATCACAACGTTGTTTGATACACTGTCATTGATAATACATTCCTTTTGATGGTAGTTTCAGTTTCAATGATTAAAAGGAATAACAATTTTTTCAGTCTGATTAAATCTAAGCGACTTAATATGACGAAAAGTTTTTATATTTTCTTTCTCACCAATTTTGATCGTATAGCTTCCATCCGCAAATACCTTGGGACGAAAGGACGAGCCATTTATGCGGATGGTATAAACGATCTCGTTATTTGATTCATCAATAATTTGAATTACAGGATTCTGCCATCCAATGACTTCAATAACAGGGAGATATGCCACGGCTTCCCTTCCGTAGTTATCCTGCTGGTTGATTTTTATTGGAAATCCAGCGTACTGTTGAGCATCCGGTTTTGAAACATCAACATAACGGGGCCAGCACTCAACAGTAATCGTGCGAGAAGATTTATTAAATCTAACCAGCCCGTAGCCGGATGCTCCATTATCAGCAGGAGGATACATGTTCTCCGGTGTTGGATTAACATAGGCATACATTGAGATATGGTTGCCAAAGCCATCCAGGTAGTTACCAGTGTGCCTGAGCGGACCAGCTACATGATCTATTCCTCGTTCAAGCGGGAACCACGTGCGTGGATACAAATTTACGATTGACGGAACACAAAAAGACCAACCTGCATCCTTCCATTCGTCGAGGCCATGATGAATTACTGTTGCCAGATGCTGGTCACCCGCGATATGGAATGCAAAACATTTCCGCATTTCGGTTAATGCTTTGTTACGTCCTGTTTGTGGCCAACCGTTTGAGTCCAGGTCAGCTTTTAGTCTGGTTCCTTTATGAATGTGAGCACCACCGGCAAATATTGTTTGCGATAAGACAGCTTTCATATCGGCGTCTTCCCAGTTTTTTCCCCATTCCCGAAGAAAATTTAATTGTCTCTTACCAAGTAATGTTGCGCCCGGCACGTCAATTAATTCAGGATTGGGCAATTTCTGAATATGGTCTATTCTTGAAAATACTACTCCCTTTTCTGCAAGGCGCTCCTGGTCTAATATATCAGGATGAGACTTAAATTTACGATCCTCGATAATAGCAAAACTGATTCTTCCCCAATTAAGTGCTGTATAATAAGTCCCGATTCCGCGTTCAATCGGCCTCGGATCATACGAATCCGGGAGGTGGCTCGTCTGGGCTCGTTCAACTTCTTTTACATATTCAGGATCTTTATAACCATATGGTGAATGGACTCGTCCACCATCCCCAAACAAATTAGGAAGACCGACATCATGGTCATCGGGAATGCATATCGTTGGTCGATCCTTGATGATTTCACGAAATTGGCGACCAAACAATAGCCACGATTCAAAATGGGTTGTGTGATCATACACCTGGTCACCGGAAAAAAATAACAAATCCGGATTTTGGACTTTGATATTCGAGATGATATCTTCACGGGGGCCTCTGTCCCACTTGGAGTTGCCAGTAAAAGCAGCTACGACAATTTCTTCCTTTTCTACAGGATCACGGCGGATGGTTCCGGTAAAAAACGCACTATCGCCATGAGCAACACGATATTTATAATCATGTGATGAATCCCAATCCGTAATGCGAAACGGTGCTGTCCAGCCGCGCTCAATTACTTTTGTGCTTGCAATTTCTGTCCATTTACCATTTGTTTTAATTTCCAAGCGGACCGTCCGATCCGCGTTTTCGTCCAATTCATAAAGCTGAGCTGTCAGTTTCAGTATGTTATTATGGACTGTGTAAAGTGCGAAACATATTACCTGATTTTCCAGCACTTTACGAATCATCCAATCAGTGTTACGATTAGCTTCCTGTTCACCGGACTTCGCCAATAAGGTTAGAAAGAAACTTATTATCATAAAAAAAATTCGTATTGAATTCATCATTACCTCTCATAATTTTCACAATTAAAATCAATTTTTAATATAGAATAACCGCTGCCCAGGCGGTAGTCTGGTAATTTTCACTACATAACCTGGTGAATTATCAGCAGGAAAAGCCACACTTACCATTACCGGATAATCCCACTCCGTTTTAATCTTGCCGTTTACGGAATTATGGGAACAATCCCATTCTTCGATCTCAACACCACCGCCTGAAAAATGTAAATCGGTTCCCGCTAAAACAGGATTTTTCCCATCCCACGGGGCAATCCTTAACAAACAACTGTAGTGTGGAGGAATTATTCCTAAATCGATCTTTTCATTTTCAGAAAATAAACCCAATACTTTTTGGCTGAAAAATTCTGACACAACAAATTTTTCTGATTTCAGCGATTCGGTAACATCATCGGAAAGTGTGATTTGTATTTTTTTATCATCTTCTTCCCAATTAGAATACGCGATTGTATTCCATGGTTCAAGATTTTTACACTTTGGTTTTACTTTAGTAAGCATCATAGATGGACAGAAAGTATTATAAATATCCAATGGAACCGAAGGCGTATTTATCGATGGAATGATATGTCGGTACAGCTTCCTGCGTTCGGACTGGAGTTCCTGCATGTATTCGGAAAAACAGACCATGCCGCCACCAACATATTGGTTTAGTGTAAAAGTCAAGGCTTCCTCATCAGTCAATTTTCCCAGGGCAAGCTTGCTGTGCCTGTTTTCGGGATCATGATAAGGTTGTTCACGTTTGCGAATCATCAATGCGTCCGGATCAACGTGCCATAGTCTGCTCATCCAAGTTCTTAAAATGTTCTGTCGGAAAGCTGCTATCTGTTTAGGTTCCCAGATAGAGACAACATCACTACCGCTTCGTTGAGAATTGGCAATACCAAGTGAACCGCCAAAATGCCCACCGCAAACAGAAATATATGAATCCGGTCCGACTCCTCTGCAAATAGCTTCAAAACCCATGCGATAAGCCTCGAGCCTTGTTTTGTGAGGATCATAAAATTTCACATTGTCGTATACAAAAACAGAACGCATAAAATCGAACTTGAAATACGAAAAGCCATAATCATTGGTTAACCGGCGGTAGACATTTTCCAGATGGTCGACAACGCCGGGATAGGTGGGATCAAGTATCCACGCCTTGACTGAGTAACCAAATACCGCCAAAGAATCTTCGTCTGTTCGCAGTAACCACTCAGGATGTTCTTTTGCCAAATCAGATTCCATGTTAACCGAGTATGGCGCAGTCCAAATGCCGGGTCGGTATCCTGACTCCTTCATTATTTCAGTGATGTGTTTCATCCCGCTGGGGAATGCGTCTCCAGTTGTCCAGTAGCCCCAGTTTCCATTTGCCCAGCAATCATCAATCAGGAAAACATTAAACGGCATATAATTTTCTTTTAAAGACTTGATGTCGTCCATAAAAAAATATTCATTATAATTTCGTCCATGAAAATACCAGGTGCAAAAAACAGAGGGAGCTGGTTCACTGGGTCTCTTTACACCATGATAAACACCCACCTTATCTACAAATTCAGCAATTAATTTATTGGGATTAAAACCAATTTTCAAATAGATCCACTGGCTGGTGCGTTCGCCTCCAGTTGGAAGCAAAACACCATCAAATTCGCATTCAGCGATCAGGGAAGAAAAATCAACACCGTTTGCCGTCTTATTGAACTGTAAATCAAAATGTGCCAAATGTCCCATCTGACTCAAATATCCAATGAGCAAATCAGGGGTATTTTCCTTGTTCGCATGGAAGACAACAAAAGGATCAAATTCGATTACTTCATTATCAGACGGGATAATCGAGCTTGGTCTTCCATTTTTCAATCGTTTTTGAATCAATACATTCCAGTTAGCTGCATTATTTTCCTCTTGAAAAACCAAACTTTTTGAACCATTTAGTTTTAAAGGAAAAAGAGACTTTAGCCGAACTGGATTTTGAAAAAGATTTGTAACTTTCTGTCGGATTGCAATTGCATCCTTGTTTATTGAATGCCAAAACTCTCTGGTTAATCTTAAGACATCATTCTGAAAAATATCTTTAATACATTTGCCGTTTATTCCAGCCAACCTTTTATTCACGGTAGATCGGGAAACATGCTGCCAGCTACCTGTGCTTATTTCTGTGTTGGAAATCTCAGGGAAGACCAGATCGCTTGTCAATTTGATTTTTTTTGTTGAAATTTCAAACCGATTTGTTGTGGGTAACACCTTAAATGAAAAACTGCCGTTCCCAGATTTATCAGCGAAAATACTGTATGGGGTTATAGATAATAAAAAAATGAAAATATGAAAGTTATGTTTGATTTTTTTCATAATTGAATTCCAGTTTTTACTTCAGTTCAAAAACAGTTTCATCGCACTTGTTACCTTCCAGAATCAACCAGGCCCTATACACTCCTGGGGATACTTTAATGCCCTGGGCATCTTTTAAATCCCAATCAATAACCATTTTTCCATCAAACTTACCTTTGTAGACTATTTGAACCAATTTCTTTTTCCAGGTACGGATCTCCAAAAAACCGTCGACAACACGATCATAGGCGGATAAATCAATCGTAATTCCGAAATTATCAGACAGACTTGCAATATCCGGATGGGATATGACTGTAACCTGTAGTGGATCATAATTCAAGTCAGGTTCTATTGGTGATGCCTTTGGTGGATTATCACTGATTAAAAAGCCCAGTTTTATCAGTGCCTCTTTCACGCCCGGAATAAGTTTGGCAGCATTCCAATAATAAATTCGATTGAGTACATCCAAAGGTAATGCAAGTCCAGGACCCGGACCGCCATTATTACCGAAAGTCAATGGTTTATCCGTTTCGAGTCGCTCGCGAAGTTTTATAAATCCAGCTGATGTGCGTCGATTATTAAAGTCCGTACCAAACAAAAAACGGTCTTTGTATTCGATTAATAGTCTTCTCAGTTTCTTGTAACTGGGTTCCGGTTCATCCCACCATTTTGAGCAGCAGATATCAACATAAAGATTGGGATTTCTATCAAAAAACTTGCGGAGTGTATCAATGTCCGCATCCCGGTTTGTTAAATAAAATCCATGCGCTAAAATGAAAGTCGTATTCGGGTGTTGCCGGACTACTCGTTCGGCATCCTGTTGATGAACCATGAACTTATCGGGTACATGCCAGATATCCTCCGGCGGATCTGCCACATGCATTGCGATGTAGGGAAGTCCAACTTCACCCATTTTGTCTATCTGTTGGTGCGACAATTGTGATGGCAAGGTGTGATACCTTAAATGTGTTTTTATACCCGAGTAATTCTGGTTTTTAAACTCCACAATTTCTTCCGGTGTGAACTGTTTACCCCTTTGACACAAAAGAATTCTACCATCCAACGAATCTTCAATGAATTGTTTCAATTCACTCTCATTACTGTTAACCGAAACGCTGAGAGTGCCTCCCCACTCAACCATCGTTTTGACACAATGCTTAAAATCATCCTTTCCCGTCAGATGTGTATGCATATCTACAATTGGTATTTCAGAAATATCATACAGCCTTTGAGATTGAATAGTATTTTGACATTTAACACAGAATAGAAATACGAATAAAGATAATACTAATCTACGCATAATATTTTCCTCCTTAAGATTGTCAACGTCAGACCTCGTAACTCATTATAAATTAGGCACTGCTTAATATTTAAATTTTTTGATGGTTGCAAGAAAATTATTGATTTTAAGATTCTTACCCAATGAAAAAACTGAAACTTTCAGTATTTGCTATATTGAACTCATCCCCCAAACCCCTTCTCTTAAAAAGAGAAGGGGCTTTACCCAATTATGTGGTTATAACAATTTATAATTTAATATGTTACTCCCCCTCTTTTTTCAAGAGAGGGGCCCGGGGGTGAGTTCAAGTTGATCAAAATAAATTATTAAATTTATCAGAACTGTCCAAAAATCCTTTTTATTTTGTTAGCCATTTGCGATGTATGAACTTAAGCCATTTATTTATAATTTCCTAAACTTAGCACAGGCTGCAGCCTTTGAAACAAAAATATCAGGGGCATAATCAAATCTCTGTTGAAATACACCTGTAACACGCTTTTCTAATACGTCCAGGGCACTGCTGTTAACAAGAACAATTGCACAACCTCCAAATCCGGCGCCTGTTAAACGTGCTCCCAGAACGCCATCGATAGTACGGGCAATATCAACTATCACGTCTAATTCTTCACAACTGACTTCATAATCCCAACGTAGACTTTCATGAGAATCATTCATCAATTTTCCGAATCCTTTCAAATCACCCTGTTTCAATATATCAGCAGATCGAATCGTTCTTTCATTCTCAGTAACAACATGCTGGCAGCGACGAAATATATTATCAGGCATTTTTTCTTGATTTTTATTTAACAAATCAAGGGTGACGTCTCGCAATGCTACAATATTTTTTTCTCCCGCTTGTTGGAGAATATTGACACCTTTTTTACACTCAGCGCAACGTTCATTGTATTTTGACTCAACCAAATCCCGCGGTTTTTTAGTATCAATAATAGCGATTACACAATCGCCAAAATGCAGGGGAACAATTTCTGATTCCAGGCTACGACAGTCAATAAAAAGAGCATGATCGTTCTTTCCCAAAACTGAAATATATTGATCCATGATACCACATTCGAGACCGACAAAATTTGTCTCAGCGCGTAATGTTAGCACCGCTCTTTCAACTGGTTCAATAGAAATATTAAAAAGTCCCATGTACAAATATAATGAAGAAACCAACAGCGCTGCAGAGCTGCTTAATCCTGATCCCAATGGGATATCGCCATAAACGATTGCATCAAATCCGGTTAATGAATGACCGGAATTCAGCAATTCATTAAATACTCCCACCGGATAATCACTCCAGTGCTCCTGACGTTTAATATTTTTAATTTCCACTGTGATTGACGGAATATCGTTCAGGGAAATCAGGTTAATCGTATTGTTTTTGCGCTTTCGACCAGCCACCCAAATCCGTTTTTCAATTGCCATGGGAAAAACAAAACCGTCATTATAATCTGTGTGTTCACCTGTCAAATTTATCCTGCCTGGAGCACTGGCAATAATTTCTGGTAAACTATTAAATTCTTTTTCAAAGGCTTCTGTTATTTTATTTTCAATGTTCATTATCTATCTTTCATTATATTGGGCAAGTCAGAATTCTTAATACTGAAATGATAGGTAAATTAGCGATAAATCTTACCACAGGAAATGGTCAAGGTCAAGGTCGAGATCAAGAATAAGAAAAATTAGTTTTTTTTCTTGATCTCGATCTTTATTTTTAATTTTAACTGTTAACAAAGCCGAGAATATTTTCCTCATTATGCAAGAATTTAACCTTTTTATGTCGAATTAAAACTTACCAGTGCCTAATTTGTCAAATCGCTGCATCCTTTTGACATGCCTCAATTATTCTCATAATTTCTCGTGATTCTGTAACCGGTACAAACGGCTCTTTATCAAGGGCAAAATATTCATAACATTTATCATAATAATCGATTGGCTGAAAATCCGAAACAGGAAAAGTCTTTTCCTGCCAGGGAATATCTTGATCATCGCAATAAGATCTGTCCTTTGCAGCAAGCGTGTTTTGAAGTTCAATCCCTGAAAATTCTTCCTTACGATAAAATCTAACCTGCCAGGCTTGCTGGTCTTCATCCCAGATAATGGTTCCCCTTTCACCAAAAACCTGAAACGGAGTGATGGGTATAACGGTAGCAAAGTTTATGTCAAGATCGAGAATCATTCTGTTTTCTGTTTCCATCACAATTTTAACAACGTCTTCTGCATCCCCCTGGCTGATAATTTTCCGAAGTGAACAGGTCAGTTTTTTCAAAGGCGATTTGGAAAGATATAAAAGCTGATCAATGAAATGAGTACCGGAATTGATTAATTCCCCACCGCCGTATTTTCTAAAAGCCTGCCAGTCAACACGAATGCGATAGCGTGTCCAGGCTCGTTTGATCATAAAAACAGAGCCGATGAGATCACTGTTTAGTATACTGCGAAGTGCAACAGTGTCGACGTATGCTCGATGCGGTTGATAGACCATGAGCTTTCGATTATGTTTCTTCATCGCCTGAATCATGCGATCCGCTTCCGCCAGTGATGGCGCCATTGGTTTATCACAAAGGACATCTGCGCCTTGTTCAAAAGCAGCAATTGCCTGATCTGCGTGAAAATGCGTGGGAGAAGCGATGACGACTAAATCCGGTTTCTCATTTTTGAATAACATTTCGCAATTGAGATATCCCTTTACACCAAATTCGTTTCGGGCCTCATCCAAGCGTTCCTGGAGCAGATCAACCACTGCAATAAGATCAAAGCCATCATGACGGATAATATCTGGAATATGCATTTGCCAGCCGGCGCGCCCCAGTCCGATTACCGCTGTGTTAAGAATTTTTTTATTGATATCGGCTTGTTTCATCATCTATTCAAATTAAACTAATTCACTCTTTTTCTTCTACTCAAAACAAAAAACACCGCTGCCAACGCCAATGTAATTCCGGAATACAAAACGATTGTAATGATGTCGTCAGCACCAGGATTCAAAAATAAAAACAACAAACTTAATAACGCGATGAATGAAGTTACTTTTGCCAGGAAACGAAAAACCACAAATTCAATATCTCCTGTAGCGCCGACTTCTTTATTGAGATCAACAGGTGTATTCAATTTTTCAAAAAAGTGTTCACGCTTTCTTTGATAATCTTCACTTTCTTTTATAAAATTTTTTGCAACGAAGCTGCTGCCAAATATGATAAAAACACTGAGTGGAATCACATAAATGACATTTTCTGGTATGCCCCAACCGAGAAAAAACCAGCCTACACTGCCTAAAATCAGTGCAACAACAAAATACATTAATCCTGACCAGTGTGGAGACTTTTTATAAATGAACCCGATTAGGGCGGGCGGTCCATATGCAATGCTGATAATAGAATTAAAGGTATTCAATAATTTGAAAGCGCTTTTCCCACTCACGACCATCACCAGCGCAATCAACGGAACGATAATACCAATTGCCAGCGTCGTTAATCTGCCGAAAAAAAGCATTTTTCTATTGTCGGGCGTTCCCCTGTAAAATTTGGGAATAATATCTGTCGTTATAATCGCAGAAAAGAGGTTATAAAAACTGGAGACGTTGGACATGCAGGCGCTGAAGATCGCAGCTAACATCACACCGATGAGACCGTGCGGCAACAAAGTCAGACTGATGATTGCATAAGCACCTTCCTGCGGATTGGATGAATGCGGCCACAATTCCGCGATGTCGGGATATAAAATTCTTGTCGCCAATGGTGGAATAAACCAAATAAACGCGCCTAATAAAAATAATACAAAATTGAGTAATGATATTTTTTTTGCTGATTTCTCGGTATCCACACTATAATATCGCTGCGCATGCGCCCGGGTGTTATATCCGAAAATTACCATCACGGTCCATGATACCAGGAACAGCCAGCTTGAGTATTCAGAATGTCCAACCTGGAGCATCTCTGAAGGTAGTGATGTTACAAACTGCGATATCCCTCCCAATTTGTAAATGGCTGCAAATGCCAGGATAATTGTAAACGGCAACAAAATGATCCCCTGCAGAAAATCTGTAATCACAACCGCCCATAATCCGCCCAACAGACAATAAATTAATATGATCGCCGAGGCAGCAATGATGACCCATTCAATCGGTATCTGACAGGCAGCCGACATAAATTCTCCCAACGCGAACAGCCACACGGCTACCATGAACAGATCAAAAAAGACGGTTGACCAGGAAAATGTCTGTCGCGTCGCCTGGTCAAATCTTTCTGACAGGTATTCCATGGGCGACGAGATTCGTGCCCTTCTCCAACGGGCAGCAAACAACCAATAACCAAATAGAAACGTTAAAGCATTGCCAACATACAAAAGTATAATTATAATTCCATGGTCATAAGCGATACCTGAAGCTGCAGTAAAAGTCCACGCGCTAAAGCCTGTCATAAACGCACTCAAGCCGGAAACCAGCCAAGGAATCTTATTTCCGCCTTTGAAAAAATCAGAAGCGCCTTTATTGAATTTCATGAAATAGAAACCGACGCCGAGTGATAGTGCCATATAAACAATTATAACTAAATAGTCTACCAGAATAACAGGCTTCATTTGAATCTCCGGATTTCACAAATCCTATCGTTTGTGATGCATCAAAATTTTAGGGAGTTAATTGAATAAGAGAGTATAAACATTAATATTCAAACAATCAAATTATAAGTACTTAGCGGTAAAATAAGGTATTGAACGGTAAATTTTTATAAGAGCCAAGATGGATAAAAAAATTTTTGTTTGAAGGCTATTGACGTCAATTCATTTTATAATCGGTGTTGAAAGGAATCCCTTAATGTATTCAAATCCTTCCTCATTGCTGCAATTACTTGGTCTGTAGGAATTGTCAACTGATGTGCTCCAACTTCTGCTCCACCCAGATCATATTGGAAGTGCATAGAAAAAGATGCTTTAATATTAAATTTGTTCAAGTGCTCAAAAAATTCTTTGAAATGGATATTCCCTTCACCAATTGGTAGGTACTTCACTTTCCATGTGCCATCCACTTTTCTGCAAATAGCATCTTTAATGTCTATAGTATGAATATATGGCGCGATGAATTCCAAACCCAGCGGCCAGGATTTATTTCCCTCTATTGTCGCGTTCAGGATGTCATATTGACAACCCAGCCATTCAGAATTGATTTCTCGCAAGACGATTCCGAGATCCCACACTGGTGCGCCAAACCATGTCCCATCATGGTTTTGGTATGCACCTTTGATTTGAAAATGCTGATTCATCGCTGTCAGGTCTTTCATTTTTGCTTTAAAATTTTCGTAATAGTTCACCACCCTACAAAAGAAG
>JABAOC010002968.1_pt5 | contig 16696 bp, 12 predicted proteins | sample 7062161 | NCBI WGS metagenome assembly JABAOC01 (sample SAMN14538625, study PRJNA623070) | marine sediment metagenome | biome: marine biome [ENVO:00000428]; feature: marine pelagic biome [ENVO:01000023]; material: deep marine sediment [ENVO:00002113] | place: India: Gulf of Khambhat ... | reverse complement strand
TGCGGCCAGCACTAACCAACCCAACTGTGGTGAATTACCATACAAGAGGGTCTCCCGATAGCCGTTCAGGATGGGAGCCATGGGATTGAGCATATAGAACCTCCGAAATCGCTCCGGTACCATAGAAACCGAATACATTACCGGTGAAGCGAAGAACCATAACTGAAGCCCTAGAGGCACTAAGAAACGAAGGTCTCGATAAAAGACATTTGACGCCGCGATGATGAGCCCGATACCGGTGATGAGGAGTATCTGCAGGGTTAATAACAGCGGCAGCCACAGCACAGATAGGCTCATTGAAATGGGCCATACTAATAACAGAAGCGGAAAGAGGCAGAGAGCGATGAGAAAGTCCACCCCCAAGGCTCCGATGCCGGCAATGACGAGTATCTCTCTGGGGAAGCGCACTTTCGTCACCAGGGAGAGATTGTTCACCAGACTGCCTACAGAGGCCCCCAGTGAGGCAGCGAGAAAGGCCCAGGGAGCGGTTGTCACATAAAAGAAAAGGGGAAGTGGTATGTTCTCATCGGATGTTTTTAGGAAGTAACCGAAGACGATGGTGAAGACAAAGGTCATGGAGGCGGGTTGAAGAATCGCCCAGGCGGCGCCGAGGAGCGATTGTTTGTAACGCACCTTCAGATCCCGGCCTGCGAGCACCCGGAACAATTCGCGGCAGCGCCAGAGCTCACTGACACAATCGCTCAACCCGCGCAAGCGATGCCAGCGAACTCTCTTGCCGGTCTCCGGTAATGGCTGGGCAATGGATTCCATTTTGCTTCGATTCTTGCTTCAAGGGAACTGTGCTGGGATGTAGTTGAATTCCGATTGCTTCCTGTGTCCAATGATATGAGCGGGATTGCCCGCCACGATCGCATAAGGAGGAACATTGCGGCTCACCACCGCGCCCGCTCCAACCACTGCTCCCTCGCCTATCTCAATTCCCGGGAGAATGAGCGCATAGGCCCCTATCCAGGCGAAGTCTCCGACGCGGATGGGATGCGCCAGTCCTTGAAGAGAGGGGTTATTGTAGTCATGGCTGCCGGTCAGCAGCTTCGCTCCTTGGCTGATGAGGACGCGTCGGCCGATCTGGATTTCCTCCCAGGCATAGAGTTCAGCACCACACCCAATCAGGGAACCTTCTCCGATATGAATACGATCCAAGAAGCAGGCAAGTTTCGCGCTCGCAGCGAGGAATGCATCTTCGCTCACCTTCACCCCGAGCCAACGCCAGGCGCGTAGCCGCAGCCGCTGGGGAAGCCACCGTGCGAGATACTCCCGGCCTAACAGCAACCGCAGCAGCCGAAGTGGTGGAACGGGCAGCCTGGACTTCTGCAGCGTCTCTCGATCTTGCTCCCTGGCGATAGATTCCGTTTGGCTTATCATGTTCTGGTGTCGGGTGGAGAACCTCTCTGGTGTGTTTCGGTCATCAAAGCCGCAGGAAGCGCGGGCGCTTGATGGTGCCTGCGCTTTCGCTTGCTTTGCCCGATCTCGTTATGGTAATGGTAATAGTAATAGTAGGAGGAATCGTAGTAACGGCCATGGCGGATGGGGTCGAATTTGTTCAGGACAACGCCGGCAATGGGCACCCGCGCTTGTTCGAGCAACTGTCGAGCTCTGGCCACGGCCTGACGAGAAGTCTCACCGGACTCACATATCAGCAGCACTTTGTCACAATATGTAGAAAGCAGCAGGGCATCAGTTACCGGAACCAATGGCGGGCTGTCGAAGAAAATGACATCAGCCCGCTTCTTCAGTTCCTCGATAATCCCCACCATGTGCTGGGAATCAATCAGCTCCGCCGGGTTGGGCGGCAGAGGCCCGCAGGGCATCACCCTGAGGCCGTCCACGCTTGTGGGATAGAGCGCATCTTCCAGACCGCAGTTGCCCAACACCACATCTGTTAGCCCCGGCCCTCCATTCGTTTTGAAGAACTTGTGTTGGACCGGGCGACGCAAATCCGAGTCAACCAGTATCACTCGCTTGCCGGTCTGCGCCATAGTGACGGCAAGATTCGCCGCCGTCGAAGATTTGCCCTCACCGACCCCGGGGCTGGTAACAAGCACTGCGGGGACCTTCACTCCCACACCCGTGAAGACCACATTAGAGCGCAAAGTACGATAGGCCTCGGTAATCGGGGACTTTGGATGAGAGATGGCGATAAGTTGGCTTTCCATTTCGGTAAGAGGGATAATCCCCAACAGCGGGGCCTGCGCCGAGCGCGTCGCCTCGGTGGCGTCTTTCACCGAATCGTCCATGAACTCCAACAGAAAAGCCACTGCCAATCCAAGCAAAATCCCGCACAGCAAGCCAAAGGCGAGGTTAAGGCCTTTACGCGGCTTGATGGGAGAGATGGGCAAGACCGCGGCTTCGGCGACCTGCACATTGCCCACCTCCATTACCTGGTTTATCTTGGCCTCTTGGTTGCGCTCCAATAGACTCGTGTAGATCTTCGCGGCGATCTCCGTCGCCCGACTGAGCCGCGCCAGTTCCAGCTCATCCGCAGGTACTGTGGCGAGAGCGGCGTTCTCCCGGTCACTCATCCCCGCCAGCGCCCGGCGGCGGGCACGCAGGGCCATCGCCTCCCCTTCAAGCCGGGTGAGTTCTTGCACCGCGGCCTGCTGACCGGCGAGTTCACCCGCCGTACCCGTAATCACCGCTCTGATCTCTCGGTTAAGAACTTCACGCGTATCCGCTATCTGGTTTTCCAGATTGTCTATGACTCCTGGATAACGATTCGTGTAGCGCTCTTGAGCTGTTGCCAGACGCTCTTCCAGATCAACGAGTTTCGCTCTCAAAGACCCGATCAGAGCATTGTCTCTTATGGTCCCGCCGGCGGCCAGCCGGGCATTCTGTGCGGAAAGATTTGTGTGCGCGCGCTCCAGCCGCTTTTCGGTCGCCATCAAGTCAGCAAGGGTAATTGCCGCATCTTCTTCCAGTTTGGCGATGCGAGCCAGCCGATTGCTAGTTTCTTGATTGAGAGAGACAACGCGTTTTTCTTCCTTGAACTCCCGCAAGGCATTCTCCGCCGTGAGGAGTTCCTGTTTCGCCACCCTCAACTGGCGAGAGAGGTATTCCGCGGTCTCCCGACCGCCCTTCTTCAATCGCTCTTCGCTCCATTCAACGAAGGCCATGGCGATCGTATTGGCCAGCAGTTGAGCAACCTCGGGATCGCCTTGATAGACGTCAATCTTCACGAGCTCAGTATCTTCGATTGCGCTGGCCCGCAGACTCGCCTGAATGGCTTCCGGAGGCAAATCCAAATCATGTTCAGTCTTGAGAAGATTGGCGACCTTATTCGACGTTTCCCGCCCGGAGATGAGTTCCACCTGGGTGCCGAGACGGGACACGAGCGCGGCACTCGCAGCGGCTTGGCCGAACATCTGCATGGCTCCGGGACGGTTCTCGAAGATGAGTTTGCTCGTAGCCCGATACACCGGTTTCATCAAAGCGGTTAGAATTGCCGCCAGCAGGAAGGTGCCCAAGGCAAAGGCCGCGATCACCTTCCAGCGCCTCCGCAGAATCATCACATACTCGGCCAGGTTCTCAGAGCCTTCCATAGCCGAGTAAGCGTGGTTCTGATACGGTGCCCCCTCCGCCACGGCTACCGAGTGGAGGGGCGGGGATGTGCTCGGAACGCGCGGAGCGAGCGCCAAGCTGCGCTCAGAAGGCTCCAGGCCGTCGGAAGAATGGTGCTTGCTCTCATCACTGAAATCGCTCACCTTATCTCTCCTGTTTCATGACAAAGCAATATCGGCCGGCCAATGCCTTGGGGCATGTGATCCGGCTCTTGAACGGACGGAAGCGGCTTTCGGCCCAGCCTGCCAAAGGCTGACACGCCGCCGCCCGCGTCTTCCGTATTCCTCTTCAAAGAAGCCAACAGCGCCTTGGGGCACACGCCCCGTTTGACCAAATCTCCAGCTTTCCTCCTGATCGTTAGAAGAGCAGGTAAGGAACCAGGGGCATGATGGCGTCAAGTTTGAGACCGCCTTTCTTTGCCCCCGGAAGGAAGAGAATATCACCGTTCTCCAATCCGATATTCTGTGAAGGGTCGCCATGGCTGATGAGCCGGTTCAAGTCAACGGGAATGGTCTTGGGCTCGCCATCGACCATCCTGATCAGAGAAGCCTTATCCAGTTTGGCTCCTCTAATGGGTCCGCCGCTGGAAAGGATCACCTCCAGCAAGCCCTGCTCGGCATCCAGATAGAAGACGCCGGGTGAAACAAAGGCACCAAAGGTATAGATCTTTCTTCTCACTGTTTCCGGCACAGTAATGATGTCTCCAGGGTGGAGGGCCTCGTTTTCCAAGAGGTCTCCCGTCTTCAACATTCGCGTCACGTTCAGTGTTCTGGATTGTCCGTCGCGCATGAGAACCACACGGGAGGTGTCCGGTCGGACAGGGTGATCGCTGGAGAATTCCTTGCTCCCCGCCAGTCCCAGAGCGTCCAGAAGCCGCATTCCCGGGGTAAAGGGATACATCCCCGGCTTGCCCACCTGGCCCATTATGGCGATTTGCTCCGCCTGGCGGCGGAAAGGAATGATCAGGACATCTCCAGGTTTCAATGCCGGCGCATTGCCGGTGCGCGCCGCCTCCACCAGTTCATCAAGTTTCACGATGATAAGCTGTCGATCCGCCCGAAGCAGACTCGCCTCTTTGTCAGCGGTAGGCAAGACGCCTCCCGCCAGGGCAATCAATTCCATTACGCCGCTCCCCGGCGGCACATCATAGGATCCGGGCCGCTTCACCTGGCCCAACACATATACGGAAAGATCGGCAAAAGAGAGCACGGAAACTTCCACCCTCGGGTGACGCAGATACTCCTTCAATCTCTCTTCTATCTCGTTGCTCAATTGCCCCGCACTAAGCCCGGCGGCCTCTATCTCACCCACCAGGGGAAGAGCAATCTTTCCGTCCTGACGCACTGTCGCGTCCCGGCTGAGGCCCTCCTCCCCCCATACGATAATGTGCAACTGGTCACCGGGGTTAAGAAGCCGTTCCTCTACTCCAGCAGTAGGTCCAACAACCAGCAAGAGGGCAAACAAGGTCAGGAGACTGCAGGCGGTGAATCTCGGAACCGAGAGTCTGCCCGGGCATACAGCCTCTGCCCTCTCTGCTCTGCCTTTTGCGTTCTCAACTCTCCCTGAGCATCTCATGAATTGCCTCAGCACGATCTGTCACCTCCATTGCCGGCGAAACTTACCCTGAGTAGCATCTGGGAGGTAATCATCAGTAGGCCTCCCGATGCAGTGGAAGGGTAAGCACGGTCTTCACCAGCAGGGCAAGGTCAACCGCAGGAGACTGGCTCTCGATGTAGGCCAGGTCATAGTGAGTCTTTTCGTCAATGGTCGTATTGCCCCTCACTCCATTCGCCTGGGCAAGACCCGCAAGGCCCGGCTTAACGAGGAGCCTGAGACGGTTCCAACTGCTGTACTGATCAACATAGAGCGGAGTCTCGGGCCGAGGCCCCACCAGGCTCATCTCTCCTTTCAAGACATTGAATAACTGAGGCAGTTCGTCCAGACTGAGTCTTCTCAACCATGCTCCTGCGCGAGTAACGCGGGGATCCGCGCGACCCGTCACTTTCACTGGTGGAGCCTTCGCCGCATCCACCGTCATACTGCGGAACTTCAACAGCCGGAAAGGCCGGCCGTCTCTGCCAATTCTGATCTGTCTGAAGAAAACCGGCCCCGCGCTGTCCAATTTGATGAGCAGAGCGATGATCAAGAACAGCGGAGACAGCATAATTAAGAACGCTGCAGAGAGAACAACATCAATTGCACGCTTGAGAAAGCAATGTCCGGCTGCGGAGGGCAATTCCCGCAGGCAGAGCGCCGGCAGACCGGCAAAACTCTCCAGATTCACCCGTAAAAGGCTTACTGGAGGCAGATCGGGCAGGAAGCGCAACTTAAGCCCGCGGCGACGACAGGAGGCGAGCATCTTCTCCGAAGGTTTGCCCATGAATACCACTTCGCCGGGCCGATGGCGAGAGATTGCCTCTTCGAATGACTCCGTCTGTGGTGTGCCGTTTTTTGCAGAAAACGGCACCGCTCGCAAACCCCAGCCGGGCCGCGCTTGTATCCAGCCGCACAGCGATTCCACTGTGGTTGAAGGCCCGACGATAAGAACATCCGTCAATCCCCTCCCCCGCCTGGCGCTGAAAAGAAGCGCGGCCTGCAAAACCGCTCTAAGGATAGCGGCCGCAAAGGCTGCGATCACCCAGCAGTGAATAAGCATCAGCCTGGAGGCGCGGAATTCCCGCAGCATGAAAGCAAGGGCCAAGAAGAGCACCAGTCCCAGGCCTGAACCGAACGCAGTAATGCTAAGCAGTTCCCTCAAGGGCCTGGGGCGATCAATGTTGTAAAGCCCTGCCGCGGCATAGCCGACAATCCAGGAGAAGATGACAAGAGGAAGGAAGGGCAGACAGTTGGTCAAGGGCTGGAGGGCGCGGTATTCAAAGATCAGCAAGTGAGCACGCATCCAGTGAGCGGCAATAAACCCAGCGCCGATCAGGACAGCATCGCCGAGTATCAATACAACGGTCACGACCTTCCGATGATGTGCCAGCACTTGCTCCTCCCCTTTGCCAGATGGCGGCTGTCAAATTTGCTGTGCTTGCTGGCTTGTCTTCCACGCCTCTTGCTCGCCCGGAAACGAAAAAAACCTCCCCCGACCGGGAGAGGCTCCGTGGCCTCTTCAGAAGCGCCAGTCGTGAGCGCTGGTCACCCCTGTGCACTAATTAGAAATACCACATTAGAGGAAATCTGTATCAAGCAACCCAAAAAACTTCCCAGCCATTGCCAGCCCAGGCCAAATGCCGGATTCTTGACACACACCTGCACGCTACCTACCATGAGCCAGGAGTATGTAAGAATGCTAAAACGCGTTTTTCGCCGGGTCACCGAACTCTTTGGGCTGCGCCGCTCCCTGGACGAGGATTTCTACGCGGAACTCGAGGAGGCCTTGGTTTCATCGGATGTGAGTCTGAGGACCGCCACCGAACTCGCTGAATATCTCCGCACCGAGATACGCCGGCAAGACATTGCAGAGTTGGAGGCCGCGCGCGACCTGCTGAAGGAGCGGCTGGTGCAGGTCTTGAGTAAGGAACATGCCGCCCTCACCTGGCCCCAGGAACTTCCAGGCCTTTATCTGATGGTAGGGGTCAATGGGACCGGCAAGACAACCACCATTGCCAAACTCGCCTGCCGCGCTATGAGCAAAGGCCTGCGGCCCATCCTGGCGGCGGCTGATACTTTCCGCGCCGCGGCCGGAGAACAACTGGAGGAATGGGGCCGGAGGTTGGAGGTGCAGGTCATCAAGGGCCGGCCCGGCGGAGATCCCGCCGCCGTTGTCTTCGACGCGCTGCAGGCGGCCTCGGCAAGAGGCGCGGACCTGGTCATTGCGGATACCGCGGGCAGACTCCATACTAAACGCAACCTGATGGAGGAACTCAATAAGATCGGCCGCGTCAGCAAAGAGAAACTGGGCCGACCGCCGGAGGAGACGCTGCTAGTGGTGGATGCCACGACAGGCCAAAATGCTCTTGCTCAAACCAAAGAGTTCCAGCAAGTGGTCGGACTAACCGGCATAGTCCTCACCAAACTCGACACCGCCGCCAAGGGAGGAATCGTCATCACTATCGCGGATGAAACGGACCTGCCCATCAAATGCATCGGCACAGGAGAGCAGCCCGAAGACCTGGAGGATTTCGACCCTCGCGGCTTCGTAGAAGCGATCCTTGAAAACTCGCAGCAAGCAGGAGAAGGTAAGTGACACAGAGAGAACGGCTCGTGCGGTTCATGCATTATGAGCCGGTTGACCATGTTCCCGACATCGAGTTCGGCTACTGGGACGAGGTTTACGGGCTGTGGCACCAGCAGGGGATGCCGAAATGGGTGACCGATAAGGAGAAGGCAAACAAGTTCTTCGGCTTCGAGACCCGTGAAATGGTGCCCGTCTGGCACGGAGTGCTGCCCAATTTCGAGGAGGGGATAATCGAGGACTCGGAAACCCGAGAAGTAATTCGAGACTTCGAGGGCGTCCTGTATGAACGCAATAAAGACGGCACCTCATGCATCCCACATTTCCTCGAGTTCCCCGTAAAGAACCGGAAAGATTGGAAGGAATATAAGAAACGGCTCGACCCCGCCACCCCCGGCCGCCTGCCCGCCAGCGAGGAGTGGACAAGATATGCCGAGAAGGCCAGCTCCTCCGATTTGCCGGTGCGCCTGAACCTGGGCAGCATGTTCGGCAAGGTCCGCGACTGGATGGGATTTGAAGAAGTCGCCATCGCCTGTATCGAAGACCCCGCATTGATCCACGACATGTGCGAGACTGTCTGTGAGATGAGCTGTGTCTTGGTCGAGCGCGTCCTCAAAGATATCAAGGTAGATTACGCCTATTTCTGGGAAGATATCGCCTTCAATCACGGGCCGATAATCTCGCCCAAGATGTTCCGCGAGTTCCTGGTGCCGCGTTATAAACGGGTCACAGAAATCTGCCACAAGTACGGTCTCGATTTTATCTATGTTGATTGTGACGGCAATATCCACGACATCGCCGGCCTCTGGCTGGGGGCGGGTGTGAATTGTATGTTCCCCCTTGATGTGGCGGGCCGCACCGATGCCTTTGCTCTGCGCAAACAATATGGCAAAGAGATGCTGCTGATGGGCGGAGTCGCCAAGATGGCCCTCATCCGGGGCGGCAAAGCGATTGACGAGGAATTAATGCGCATCAAGCCGTTGGTGGAAGACGGGGGATATATCCCCCACGTGGACCACCTAGTTCCGGCCGATGTAACCTACGAGAATTATCTCTATTACATCAAGCGCAAGCGGGAAGTGTTCGGCATTCCGGAGCGGGACGTCGGTTGAGAGTTGAGAGCAAATGCTTTCACCGCAGAGAAAGCAATAAGAGAACGGTCAAGACGCAAACGGCCCGCCATGGCGGGCCGTTTTGGGTTGTAATCGGGTCACTGCTATTCAAAAGGAAATTGCTATTGCTCGATGATTTCTATATCCAGCCGCAGCATCTTATTGCCGCGCCGCGCCATGGTGTGCAATTTATTGGCTTCGCTGAAATAAACCCTGCCCAAGAAGAGCTTCGGAAAATCGAGCAGTTCATAGTGCTCCTGGGTTTCCACGCCGTCCACTACCACAGCCCACCCCTTGTTGGCCAGCGCCCAGTAGGCCAGCCTTTCGCTGTCGGGGCTAAAGGCTAACGTTCCTTGTCTGATCCAGAAGTATTCCTTCCCTTTCTTGCCGTCCAAGACAACGGAATCTCTGTGAGAACGGCTAGAGCGGTAGGCGACGTGTTTGCCATCAGGGCTGCGGAGTCTAATACCTCGATCAAACTCCTCAGTTCTCACCCCATTCACAACCGCCGCGTCCCAACCGTATGCACTGTCGCTTTCCACCCTTCGCACCAAGAACCTGGTGCTGCTACCGTCAGGACTAAAAGGGTTACGCTCAAAGTCGACAGCCTTGTATTCCTTGCTTTCCTTGCCATTAAGAACAATGACCCATTTTCTATCACGTTCGGCAATATATACTATCTGCCGGCTGTCAGGACTGAACGGACTATAGTGGTCATCCAGGTAAATCCGGTCATATTCCCTGCTTTCTTTGCCATCCACTACAGCAATCTCTTTGGCGCCGCGTTCAGCAGTAAAAGCCACTCGTTTGCTGTCGGGACTAAAAGGGCTGGGCGGACTGCTTGGCCATCCGATGCTTACCCGGTCATACTCTTTACTTTCGATTCCATCTACAACGGCTACCCACCTATAGGCGCGTTGCGCCCGATGGGCAAGTCTCTTGCTATCCGGACTAAAGATAAGCCAGCAGTCTATTTTGTCATATCGCTCACCTTCCACTCCATCCAATACCACGAACATCTTGCCGTCCGATTTCGCAACATAAGCCAGCCGCCGGCCGTCAGGGCTAAATCCTATCTCACGAACTCTGTCATACTGCTTCTTGTCCTTCTCGCCATCCACCACCACAAACCACTTGCCCTCTTGTTTTGCGCCGTAAGCGGTGCGCATATGGTCTGGACTAAGCGATACCCAAGTTGTGTCTTCATATGCCTCGCTCTTCTTTCCGTCTATTATCACGAACCATTCATCGCCGAGCCGTACTCGGTAAACCGTTCTCTTGCCGTCACAATAGAAGGGATTACTACCATATCGGTTACTATCAATCTGTTCATACTCCGGGCTTTCGACGCCGTCTATCACCAACACCCACTTGTCGTTGCGCCTCGCCCGGTAGGCGAAATGTTTGCTATCGGTGCTGAAAAAGGCGGTCATATCGGGATAATACACAATTTCGTCATATTCTTTGCCCTTCTCTCCGTCCACCACCGCGATCCATTTATCTGCCCGCTGGCAGACGAAAGCCACGCGCTTGCTGTCGGGGCTGAAGGTCGGCCAGTAGCGGACCTTGTCATATTCTTCGCTTTCTGCCGCGTCTATAATCACGACGAACTTGTCGCCTCGCTTGGCCTTGTAAGCAAGGCGCCGGCCGTCAGGGCTTCGTTCAATAACATCTTGCGCATTTTCGGGAATCTCCCCCAGATATGTCTCTGTGACAACTAATTTGAAAGGCGCATCACAAACTGCCGGGGTCTGCGAAATACTCACGAGGGAAACCACCCCCAGCATCAATACAATCGTTGCAGCCGTCCTCATCTTATTCCCCCATCTATTCGAATTTGAGCCTGCTGCGTGCATAATTTCATTCTGTCCCGAATGAAACGAATCGAATTAATCTGCTAAGATACTGTGGAACTTGTGGTCGCTGCTATATAAAGTAAGACTTTGTCAGAAGCAAATAGTTTCAACAAAAAAGATCCCTACTTCCCCGCTTTGACCAAGGCGCGGGAGACTTTGCGCATGCGGAACCTGCCTCCGGCTGAAATCGCCCGCCTGGCGGGGGTCGAGTTTGAAGAAAAAACCGGCGCCTCGGGCAGATGGGTATTCCCCGCCCTGGGGCACGACTGGCAGGTATCCTGGCCGGAATTAACCGTTCTTCGCGAGGGCCGTGCGGTCCCCGACGCCGCAGGCCAGATCGTAATCCTCAACTACCTCGCCTGTGCCGACGGCAGGCCTTTGTCTGATGAGTGGGTGCCTTGGAATGTCTTTGCGGTGGGGAATATGACCTTAAGTCGCGACAGGCCGGGATATTTGCCGCCCTTAACGGAGTATTTCGGCAACAACCTTGCTGCCTTTAAGAATGCTTGTGAGAAACTGGACGGCCGACCTGCCGATTTTGGCGACGCGGCATACATCTTCAATGCTTTCCCGCGCATTCCCCTCCTGGTCGTCTATTCCGCCGGCGACGAGGAAATACCCGCCGCCTCCGCCGTCCTCTTCGACCGCAGTGCGTCCGGCTATCTGCCTGCGGAAGATTTGAGCGGGCTGGTGAACTGGATTGTAGAAGCAGTGGCGGACCTCTAGGCTCTCAGCAGAAGCTCCCGCTTCTGTCCAACCGTAAGTTCTTTCTCCGCGTTCTCCGCGGGCTCTGCGGTGAGACTTACCCTCCCAGGCTCAGCGCGGCCCTTCGGCTTCGCTCAGGATCACACTTAACTAAGCCCAAGCGCGGCCTCGGCGATATCCTGCGGGTTCATCTCGTATTTCTCCAGCAATTCCGCCGGTTTACCGCTTTCGCCGAAGCAGTCTTTGAGGCCGATGCGGGCCATAGAGGTGGGACATTCTTCGCCCAAGACTTCGGCCACCGCGCTCCCCAGGCCGCCGATGATGGAATGTTCCTCCGCGGTTACCACTCTGCCGCAGGTGCGGGCGGCATCTACTACCGCGGCGCGGTCGAGGGGCTTGATGGTGGACATGTTGATTACCGTAGCCGACCAGTCCGCCTTCTCTTTCAGAATATCAGCCGCTTGCAGACAGGCGTCCACCATGATCCCACAGCCGATGAGGGCGACATCTTTGCCCTCTCTCAACTTGGCGGCGCGGCCTATTTCGAAGCGGTAATCCCCATCGAACAACACCGGAACCGGCATTCTCCCCAGCCGTATGTAGACCGGTCCCTTAAGGGCGGCGGCGGCGGGCACGGCCAGTTTCATTTCCACGGCATCGGCCGGCACCAGGATAGTCATTCCGGGGATCGCCCGCATTAGGGCGAGATCTTCATTCATCTGATGTGAAGCGCCGTCCTCCCCCACTGTTATGCCGGCGTGGCTGCCGCCGATTTTTACATTGGTTTGGGCATAGCCGACCACAAGGCGCACCTGTTCCCAGGCGCGGCCTGTACAGAAAACGGCGAAAGAAGAAGCGAAGGGAATCTTGCCGGAAACCGCGAAACCCGCGGCGGCGCCGATCATATCCGCCTCCGCCACACCGAAATTGAAGAAGCGATCCGGGAACTCCTTAGCGAAGAGCGCGCTCATGGTGGATTTGGAAAGGTCGGCTTCCAGCACAACCACATCAGGATTCGCGCGGCCCAACTCCACCAGGGCCTCTCCATATGCCTTGCGGGTCGCTATATTGTCAGACATTCCGGCAGTCTCCTCCCGATAACCTATAACACTTAATACGATGGCAGGAGGCAAACCTCCTGCCCTACGAATCTTGAGAAACGCGGGAGGCTCATATCTGTACTGTTAAGGAGTGGGTCCGCTCTCCGCGCTTTTGGCGGGAAAGGTTTCCCCGGTCTTCTTTTTCCGGTGGCGGGCTCGCGGTTTGGCGGAGGCGGGTTTGGGTGGGCCGGCGGCTTCTTCCTGGACATAATCACTGATGGCGCGGCAGGAAATGGAGTCTCCTTCCTTTCGAGCGGAAAGGGCTTGCAGCAATGCCCTGGCTGTATCCAGAGAAGTAAGACAGGGCAGACTGTGTTCCACTGAGGCGCGGCGGATGCGCGCTCCTTCTCTCTCCTCCGCGGGGCGGTGTTTGGAGAGTGTATTGACCAAGAAGTTTACATTCCCCTCACGGATGCAATCGAGCACATTCGGCTCGCCCTCACGGATCTTCTTTGTCAGTATGTTCTCCAACCCTTGAGAAGAGAGGTATTTGGAGGTGCCTCCCGTGGCGTACACGCGATAGCCCATGCGGGCGAATTCTCTCACCAATTCATGCGCCTCCGGCTTGTCCCGGTCCGCAATGGTGGCAAGGAGTCCGCCTTTCTTCGGCACTTCCATTCCGGAGGCGACCATCGCCTTATATAGAGCAAGCGGATACTCCGGGTCAACGCCCATGATTTCGCCGGTTGATTTCATCTCCGGCCCCAGAGAGACTTCCACCTCGGTAAGTTTGGCAAAGGAGAATACGGGGGCCTTCACCGCATAATAGGGGCGAACGGGGTGCAGCCCGGGCGTATAGCCCAACTCCTTGAGACCTCGGCCCAGCATGATCTTGGTGGCGACATTCACCATGGGTATTCCGGTTACTTTCGACAGATAGGGAACCGTGCGGCTGGCGCGGGGGTTCACCTCAAGGACGAATACGGAGTCATTCTCATCAACCACGAATTGGATATTGAGCAGGCCGCGGATATTCAACGCCCGACAGATTTGGCAGGCGTATTCCACCATCGTGTCACATACGTTCTGTGACAGTGTGACCGGAGGGTATACGGCCATGGAATCACCGGAGTGGACTCCGGCGCGTTCGATATGCTCCATGATGCCGGGGATGAGAATATCCTGGCCGTCGGAGATACAGTCAACCTCGGCCTCTTTGCCCACGACATATTTGTCCACCAACACGGGATGGCCGGGCGACACATCCGCGGCATAGTGCATGTACGAGCGCAGATCCTGCAGGGAATAACAGATTTCCATGGCCCGCCCTCCCAGAACATAGGAGGGTCTCACCAGCACCGGATAGCCGGTTTTTTCGGCGGTCTCTTCAGCCTGTTCAAGCGAGGTTACCGCTTTTCCGGGGGGGCGGGGGATTCCCAATTCCGCCACCACCTGGTCGAATCTGTCCCGGTCTTCCGCCCGGTCAATATCTTCAAAGGAGGTTCCGAGGATGGGAATTCCGTTGCGGTGGAGCGGCTCGGCGAGGTTGATGGCGGTCTGCCCTCCGAACTGCACGACCACTCCCTCCGGCTCTTGATCTTGGATAAGGTTCAAGACATCCTCTTCGGTGAGTGGTTCAAAGAAGAGTTTGTCGGAGGTATCGAAATCGGTGGAGACCGTCTCCGGGTTGTTGTTGATGATGATGGATTCATAACCCTCTTCCCGCAGGGCCCATACGGAATGTACGGAGCAGTAATCGAACTCGATTCCCTGACCGATACGGATGGGGCCGCCGCCAAGCACGACGACTCGCTTCTTCTCACCAATGCGAGATTCGTTCTCCTCCTCATAACAGGAGTAGTAATAGGGCGTTGCGGCCTCGAACTCTGCGGCACAGGTATCCACCATCTTGTAGGTTGGAATGATTCCCAAGGCGCGGTGGTACTGGCGCACCTTCGCCTCCGGCATTCCCGACAGAGCCCCGATATAGCGGTCGGAGAAGCCCACCTTCTTGGCGCGGCGCAAGAGCGCTTCGGTGAGGCCGTCAGCACCGGCGCGCTCGATCTCTTTCTCAAGCTCAATCAAACCCTTGATCTTGCGCAGGAACCACGGATCTACGCTGCTGAGTTGAAAGATCTCCTCCACCATCATACCGCGGCGAAGCGCCTCACATATGGCGAAGAGCCGCTCATCTGTGGGCTCACGCAGACATTCCTCGATTTCCATATCGCTCCAGCGGTCCATGTCTTTGGCCCGCAATCCATAGATTCCGATCTCCAGGGAGCGGATCGCCTTCATCAGCGCGCCTTCGAAATTGCGGTCAATCGCCATCACCTCTCCGGTGGCCTTCATCTGGGTGCCGACGCGGCGGTCACCGCCGGGGAACTTGTCGAAGGGCCAGCGGGGAATCTTTACCACGACATAGTCAAGAGCGGGCTCGAAACAGGCGAGGGTCTTTTCGGTAACCGCGTTGGGAATCTCGTCCAAATGCAACCCCACGGCAATCTTCGACGCCACGCGGGCGATAGGATAGCCGGTGGCCTTGGAGGCGAGCGCGGAGGAACGGCTGACGCGAGGATTCACCTCAATTACATAATACTCCATGGAATTGGGATCGAGGGCGAACTGGACATTACAGCCGCCTTCGATGCCCAGCGCCCTGATGATCTTCAATGAGGCGGTGCGGAGCATCTGGTATTCTTTGTCGGAGAGGGTCTGGCTGGGAGCGATGACGATGGAGTCTCCGGTATGCACCCCCATGGCGTCAATATTCTCCATGTTGCATATGGTGATACAGTTGTCCGCCCCGTCCCGCATCACCTCATACTCTATTTCCTTCCAACCGACGACACACTGCTCCAACAGGATCTGGTTGATCATGGACATATGTAATCCGCGGTCGGCGATTTCTTCGAGTTGGGTCTCATCATAGGCGATACCGCCGCCGGTGCCGCCGAGGGTGTAGGCGGGACGGATGATAACGGGAAAGCCCAGTTGCTGAGCCACTTTCTTTGCCTCCGCCACGGAAGTGACGATCTCACTGCCGGGGATGGGCTCACCGATCTCCCGCATTGTGGTTCGGAATGCCTCGCGGTCCTCCGCCCGGGTAATCGCTTCCAAAGGCGTGCCCAACAATTCCACTCCATAACGATCGAGGATGCCCGCACGGGCGAGTTGGGTGGCCAGATTCAGGCCGGTCTGCCCTCCTAATGTCGGGAGTAAACCCTGGGGCTTCTCCTGTGCAATTATCCTCTCTGCGAATTCCAGATTGAGCGGCTCCACATAGACCCTGTCCGCCATATTCGTATCGGTCATGATGGTGGCGGGATTGGAGTTTACCAGCACTACCTCGATGCCCTCTTCACGAAGCGCCTTGCAGGCTTGAGTGCCGGCGTAGTCGAACTCCGCCGCCTGACCTATTACGATAGGCCCGGAGCCAATCACCATTACTCGTTTCAAATCTGAACGTTTCGGCATTCGAACTCCTAACTATGAATATCAGTCCAAAACGCGGCGCAACGCCCACCGCTCATTGCTCAACTCTGCTTTCCGCCGGTTGATTTCACCACTTCCACGAATTTCTTGAAGGAATTGTGGTTATCCAGCGGCCCCGGGCAGGCCTCCGGGTGATACTGGAGCGACATTGCCGGGAAGGAGCGATGGTGCACGGCCTCCACGGTGGAATCATTGAGATTTATCTGGGAAACCTCCAAGCCGGTGCCTTTCAGGCTGTCCGGGTCTGCCGCAAAACCGTGATTCTGGGAGGTGATATAGACTTTGCCGGTCTCCAAATCTTTCACGGGATGATTGCCTCCGCGATGGCCGAACTTCAGTTTATAAGTCTTCGCGCCTACGGCAAGTGCCAGCAGATGCTGGCCTAAACACACGCCCATGACGGGGACTTTGTCTATAAGCCCGCGCACAGTCTCAACCCCTTTCTCCAGCAGTTCCGGGTTTCCCGGACCGGGAGAAAGCACTATTCCATCTGGACGAAAGCCGAGCACTTCTTCCGCGCTGAAGGAATAAGGAAGCACGACCACCTCACAGCCGAGGTCGCTGAGACTGCGAAGGATGTTGCGTTTGGTGCCATAATCAATCACTGCGATACGAGGGCCCTCGCTGAAGACCAATTCCGTCTGCGGAGCGGCCTGGCGGCCGCCCTGACTCCATTGATAAGGACTAGATGTGCTAACCTCATCTATGAAATTGATGGTGGTGTAATTAGGT
>JABAOC010011106.1_pt2 | contig 16703 bp, 10 predicted proteins | sample 7062161 | NCBI WGS metagenome assembly JABAOC01 (sample SAMN14538625, study PRJNA623070) | marine sediment metagenome | biome: marine biome [ENVO:00000428]; feature: marine pelagic biome [ENVO:01000023]; material: deep marine sediment [ENVO:00002113] | place: India: Gulf of Khambhat ... | reverse complement strand
AACTTTTTCAAGAAGACGTTGATACTGACTCTCAAGATATCGTCCAAAACCCCAGCGGTCTAAAACGGGATCAGTTTCGATCAAAAGATTGGTAGCATCTTCAAAATCTTTGACCTCCATTAGCAATTCAAATGCCTCCATTTCGCTCCAGACCACGGCAGGCGTTTTTTCATCCTGCTCCATTAGTTTGGATTGGTTTGTATAAAACGCCGCCGCATCGCGCAGTCTATTTTTCCAGGTTTCTTCCGGCTGCTGGTTGCGGCAGAAATCCCGCACCAGGCTGTGCACTGCCAGCGATTTTAAATCCCCGTCTTCAACAATCGGCGTTAACAAGCCCCAGGCAATGAGTTCGGTTATCGGCTGGTCAAGATTTTTTGCCTGGCGCTGTTCCGGCATAATGGATTCAAATTCCGCCAAAAGGGTTGCATCATCCATGTTTCGATAGGTTTCAGGTAATTTATTTCGATCAATGGTTTTGAAAAATTCTTTTCCCAATCTTATGCGTTCGCCAACAACCCATTCCGCTGCCTCCACAGGAACTGGAATGCGAAACGCTGCCAAACGGTTCAACAGCTCCCGGCTCCGTCCGGAGAGCCGCTGGTAATTCAGCTCAATGGCAATAAACCCGCGCAGCTCGGCGTGCACGCCGGAAGCATCCTGCAAAATTTTCTCCAGTGGACTGTGTCCGCAATGCCTGTCCAGGGCAATCAGCGCGTATGGGTGTCCGCCAAAGATCTCAAACGCTTTGAATTTATCGTCAAACGATGAATTGCACAAATGGGGCAGTTTCTGCATCAAGCCCAGCGCTTCGGGTCGGCTCAAATCTGCCAGCGGCAGTTCCTGAACCGTGCCCACCCGTTTTTCGTCCAGTTCAAATAAGTAACGGCAGGTAAAGATAAAGCGGGTTTTTGCATGCGTGGCTTTGACCAGGGTGTTCAGGAAAATCCGCAAATTGTCATCTGCAATCTGAAGGCGGGTGTTGGCGATTGGCTTTTGGCTATTGGCATTTTGCCTTTCGCTATTCGCTTCTGGCTTTTCGTTACTCGCTTCTCGCTTTTTGGTATTCGCATTCCGAATTCCAAAATCCGAAATCGACAACTGGGCTTCAAAGTTATCAAAGATCAGCAATAACGAATATTGACTGAGCAGTTGCGCCAGAAACGCGGCAGACTGGTCTGGCTGCAACATGGCATGAACCAGTTGTTCCAAAGCATTTATTCCCTGCCGTTCAAAATAGCGGCACAATTCCAATAAAATGCGCTCCGGCGCCAGGGTGCCGCTGGAGCAATCGAATGCATAAACGCCTTTGAAATGATTTTTCAATCGTGCCGCGACATGGCTGGCGAGCGCGGTTTTGCCGATACCGCCAATGCCGTGCACGATTACGGCGCGGTGGTTCTGGTACAGCAAGCCGTCCCGAATCTGTCGGTATTCCTTTCTTCTGCCGTAGAAACCAAAACTGAGCTGGAGCAAGGGCAGGTAGAAGCTGAAATCGATTTTAAAACTCCCGACAGATTCTGCTCGCTCCGCGGTAGTGAGTTTTAAGCATTCCCCGTTGGTGGTGAACAGCACCGGTGCAAAAGCATCGGTTTGCACCAGGTGATCATCGTAGTGCAGCAGCTCCCTCCGCGTCGCGCTCAGCGCCAGCTCCAGCGGCTGCCCGGCCATGAGTCGCGGGTAAAGCGTCTCGGCAAACAACAGTCCTGCCCGATCCGAGATGGAGAACTGCATGGCAATGATCCCTGGAATTTTACGGCGGATCAATCCTCGCGTCAGGTCTCGAAAACCGGCGACGTGCAGGGTACGCGCGGTCTGGCAGCCGGAGATGACCGCCAATCGGAGCGACCCTTCGCCTTTTTGCAGGGCGGAAAGTATCTCAGCCACCGGGGTCGGTCGTTTCTTGCCTGCTGCGTCTTCCAGCAGCAAGCCGCCGCCACCTTCGGGCGGAATGCCGTGACCGGTGTAATGAAAGATATGGTAACCGGTTTCCAGGCTGGATTCGAGTACCGTCAATTTGGCTTCGTCCTCAAATTCAACCATTAATTTGCCTTCGCCGGCTGGCGTGTTCACAGCTTGCAGCAGAATCTCCTGCTCCCGTTCCATTTGCAGGCGTTCGTTCTCTGCCAGGTCCAGGGGACTGGCAATAAAGGCGAGCATTTTCAGCGGCGGCGTTAATGCCGGGCAATCGTCCTGCGGCGAAATATCCAGTGGCAGGCGCGACATGCCGGTCTTCGTGCCGGCGGCAAGAAATTCTTCGCCATCGAACAGCGTCTCCCACGGAACAGCTTCCAGTCCGATGCTATCCTTATCCGGCGCAATACGCAGGCAGAGAGTCAGGAAATCACTGGTTTGTTTGAACTGCTGCCAGATTTTTTCAATGTTCGGTGGAAACAGTTTCTGATAGAGCTTGCCACCAAATTTCTTGATCCGTTCCATACGCGCCGCCGGATCTTTGGCATCGAAATCCAGTTGGCTGATCTCATAACCGGTCAGGAAAGAAAGGTCGTAATCAAATGTTGCTGTCGCAAGCGGTTGGGGTTTGTCCCGTTCGAATACTTCGAGGGAGTATTTATTCTTCGATTTGGGCTTAATTTGAAAGTCGAGAATTATTGGCATGTTGCCCCCTTTTTAATGGCACACGAATTTTGAATCGCTAATGTTGCTAATGTAAATATTTATCGCAAACAGGATTGTTTGCGTTACCTTTAAAAAACGGAACCTTTAACTTGAATATAAAAGAATTTTCGTAAAAAATCAAGAATAGAATTATCAAAAATTTGAAACTTATTTTTTACCCATAAACTCATTCACTTATATTCTATTCCCTATTTCCTATTCACTTTTCACTCTTCACTTTTCACTAAACTTTCTTCAAACAATTTAAAAATCCGCTTATACTCATCGGTCCAACTGCTTGGATCGCGGAAGCTGTGATCTTCGAGGGGATAGATGGCAACTTCCCAATTCTCCTTGCCCAGTTCAATTAAGCGCTGGACTAAACGAACGGCATCCTGAAAATGAACATTCGTGTCGATCATGCCGTGGCAGATGAGCAGAGCACCTTGTAGTCCTTCGGCATAATAGATGGGCGAACTGCGGACGTAGGCAAGACTATCGGCAGTGGGTAAATTCAAAATGTTTGATGTATAACCACCACTGTAATGCGCCCAATCGGTTACGGGACGTAAAGCCGCTCCCGCGGCAAAGACCTCGGGCTCTGTGAACATTGCCATTAACGTGATAAATCCACCATAAGAGCCGCCATAGATACCGATTCGCTTGGGATTAACATGGTATTTTTCGACCAGAAATTTAGCGCCATCCACCTGATCATCAAGATCTTTACCGCCCATGTGACGATAGATCGCTGCTCGCCAATCTCGACCGTAACCAGCGCTTCCGCGATAATCGATATCCAAAACTGTATAGCCCTGATCGACCAGAAAATTATGAAACATGTATTCACGGAAATAACTACTCCACCATTTATGAGCGTTTTGCAAATAGCCAGCCCCATGGACGAATATCACTGCCGGTCCTTTAGGTTGTGAATTGTAAGGTTGATAGAGGCGGGCATAGACATCAACTCCATCTCTTGCTTTGAAAGTGATAATCTCAGGATCACGCCAGGGATATGATTTAAACTCTTCACTTATCGAATTGGTGATCTGCTTGGCTTCAGTTCCTGGTTTGTTCTCCCTCAAATAGAGTTCCCATGGTCGATTCGAATATGAATACAGTATAGCGAGCATTTTTTCATCGGGGGAAAGATACACTCGATTCGATCCTGTCATTTTGGTAATTTGAACGCATTTCCCTCCATTAAGTGGCATCCGATAAAAATGCCTTTCCCCTGGATGAATATCATTGGAAGAAAAATACCAATACTTCTCATCCTTTGAAATCTGTGGGGAGGAGACTTCAAATTTTCCACTAGTCAATTGTTTTTTTTCTCCTGTTTCCACGTTCATGGTATAGAGGTGCGAGAACCCACTCTCCTCGGAAAGGAACCAGACTCGTCGACTATCCGGCATCCAGCCTACATTTAATCTTCCCCACCATCGAGAAACAGCGGCACCTCCAATCCAGGCGTTGTCGTGTTGTCTGTCGATAATGGCAAGTTTGCCAGTTGCCAAATCGAGAGACATAATCCAGCGGTCTTTGTTATCTGAAGCTAGAATATCCACGGCAGCACGCCGACCATCTTTGGACCAGAATGGGCCAGTGATCCTGACTTCTCGCGGTTTGCGTTTCTCGATTTTTTTCTCACTGGATTCTTCGCCGTGATTTTTGGTGCTATCTTTAACTTCTACTTTGTAATCCTTAAGATATTCTGGTTCATCATAAATTCCTGGAATATCCTCTGTCGAAACAAACGTGACTGTATCATTTGGGATATCATAAATGCCAAACTGATAGCTACCTTCTGGGGCACCTACTTTAGTACGTGATGGAATATCTTCAGCAAATCCAGATTCAGTAATGTAGTTGGGGACAATGGTTTGTTTTCTATTTTTTGGTCTATTGTACAAAAGGAACGTGATGTACTGTTCATCAGGACTCAATTGCACATTTCGTACACTTTTATCATCAATGTAAATTTCTTTTTGTCTTTTTGGTTCGAGCGCTTTTCGTCTTTTCTCCTCACGTTCTCTTCGCTCTTTCCGTTCTTTCAACACATGAATAAGCTTCAATTCCTCCTGTTGCAGCCATTTTTCTTGTTCTGTGCCCGGTTCTTTTTTCTCGGGTACTTTCTTCCCTTTGCGAAAATCTGTCAGTTGGACACTTTCTCCGTTATCAATTCGCCAGAGATATAAGTTGTTTTCCCGCATGAAGGTGACCTTTTTGTCATCATAGGTAAATTGAGGATTAGACTCCCTGTCGAACGTGTTAGTAATCTGTCGTATACGACCGCTTTTGATGTCTAAAAGAAAAATATCACCATTATTCTCATATACTTTTTTCGATCTGTTACGATTGTAATGACCCCATCGGGACGGTAATTTTTTCTGTTCCTCAATGGTTACTTTTCGAGGTATAACACCATTCAGAGAAACCACGTAAAGCGATTCACTCTCTGCATTCTCAGGATTCCACATAAAATAAATCCATTTGCTATCCTCAGACCAGAATATCTTACTGGGTGAAGTACCAATCCATTTTGGATTGCGCATGATGTTTTCAATTGTGAGTTGGAAAGATGAGTTTGGATTGGTATCAGTTTGTGCATAAGCAAAGATAATAGGACTTAAATACAAAAATAAAATAAAGACAGTTTTTCTGACCAGCATGTCTTCCTCCCTTTGAGGATATAAATTTTTGGTAACTCATTAAACGTTTACTGAGCAACTTACAGAATAAATTTCTGAATAATTAATTTTTTCTCATCCTTTCAAAATAAAGTTATAAGCTTTCATTTTTGAAAATTAATCTATCTCCAGTTGATAGAAACCACACAACAGATTTTATTTTTATCTAAATTGCTCTATCTTTTTTAATTAATCTCTCCAATTTGACGGGTAAGTAGACAAGGCTAATTAGTGCAAAGCATAATGCAAGATCTAATGCAGACAATGGTATAATATTGAAAAATTCGTCAAGAAAAGGCAAATAGATAACTGCTAGTTGTAATCCAAAAACCGCGATTATCATCAACAACATAGTTGGATTGGATCGAAAATCCAGAGAGAAATTAGCTTTATGTATAGAACGTGAACCCATTGCCTGTCCCACCTGGAGGAAAGCGAGGACAGTAAAAATCATGGTTTGCCAGGTTTTGTCGGATGGATCATTGGGGTCAAAGTAAAAATACCCCACCGCAAGCGCAATAATCCCGATTAAGATACCAACCCATAAGACATGTATTCCCAATCCTCCACTGAAAAAGTGAGCTGTTGGATTCCGTGGCGGTCGTCGCATCGTATTTTTTTCAGCAGGTTCCAGGCCTAAACCTAAACCCAATAAACCATCAGTTAATAAATTAAGCCACAACAATTGCAAAGGTAGTAAAGCTACGCTAATACCAAATAATGGAGTTAATAGCATTACAAGGACCTTACCAACATTTCCGGCGATAGAAAACTTGACAAAGCGTCGGATATTGTCGTAAATAACGCGTCCTTCCTCCACCGCTGACACAATTGTCGCAAAATTATCATCTAAAAGTATCATATCTGAGGCTTCTTTAGAAACATCAGTTCCGGTGATACCCATAGCAATACCGATATCCGCTTTTTTCAGTGCTGGAGAATCGTTGACACCATCACCAGTCATGGCAACAATCTGCCCCTGGCGTTTGAGAGCCTGAACGATCTTTAATTTATGCTCAGGAGACACGCGGGCATAAATTGAAATTTCTTTGACGGCTGCTTCGAGTTCTGCTTCGGACATGTTATTTAAATCTTGACCGGCTATGATTTTTCCATTTGTAGCAATTCCAAGTTCGTTAGCGATGAATCTTGCAGTGAGCGGATGATCACCAGTAATCATTACCGGACGAATTCCGGCCTGCTTGCAGGTCTTTACCGCCTGTTTGACTTCAGTTCTGGGAGGGTCGATCATGCCAATCAAGCCAATAAAAATCAGATCTTCTTCAAGACGATTCAACTGATGTTTTGATGGGATTGCTTTTAACCAGCGTATCGCCACTCCCAACACACGTATACCCTTTTGCGCCATTTGATCGTGAGCAATTTGAATTCGTTTACGCCAGGACTCATCTAGTGGCAATGGTTGATCATCGACCCAAACATAGCTGGAAATTTCGATTAGACTCTCTACCGCCCCTTTGGTAATGGAGATGTAAGGTGAATCATCGATCCTCATAGACTTGATCGGTGGAGGGAATTGCTCTGGGTCGGCTGGGAGTTTATGGACGGTTGTCATTCGCTTACGGATGGAATCAAATGATAATTCAGAAATGCGTGGCAAAATTTCTTGAAGTTTGTACTTATAAATATTGGCGTAAGAAGCCGCGACTAAGAGTGCTCCCTCAGTCGGGTCACCGATCATTTGTATTCGTCCCGTTTTGGGATCTGGTCGGAGGGTTGCATCGTTGCACAATGCTCCACCGAGCATCACCATACAAATCGATTTAGGCTTGTTTTGAAATATATTTTGACCACAGGTTTGTTGCTCACTTAAAATCGGCGCTGGATGGTGACTAATTTCTTCTGATAAATTCACAAATTGACCAGCAACGTCAATAAGGGTCACAGTCATGCGGTTTTCTGTGAGTGTACCTGTCTTGTCGGAGCAAATAACCGTAACCGAACCCAACGTTTCCACGGCAGGTAGCCTGCGGATAAGAGATCGGCGTCGCAGCATTCGCTGAGCCCCCAGGGCTAAGGTGACGGTAACAACTGCTGGTAATCCTTCGGGGACAACCGCTACGGCGACACTCACAGCAGTTAGGAACATATTGCTCAGTGACTCACCACCAACTAAGCCAATTACCATAACCAGAGCCGCGGCAACCACGCCGAGAACAGCCATTATCTTGCCGACTTGATTCAAGCGACGCTGAAGTGGCGTCATTTCAGTCTCGACTTCCTGAATTAATGTAGCAATTTTACCAAGCTCAGTTCGCATGCCTGTTTTTACAACAACGGCTGTGGCATGTCCATAAGCGACCACTGTGCCCATATAGGCCATATTCCGTCTATCACCAAGCGGCAAATCAATTTTATCAATAGCATCAATTCCCTTGTCCACAGATTCCGATTCTCCAGTGAGGGCTGATTCTTGAATGCGTAGATTGATGCTTTCGATTAATCGGGCATCTGCTGGAACCAGATCACCTGCTTCTAAAATTACTATATCTCCTGTCACCAACTCCCGTGCTGAAATCTCGACTAAAATACCACTGCGGCGAACTTTTACAACTGGTACTGTGAGCTTTTTCAGTGCGGCCATGGCTTTTTCAGCTCGGTATTCTTGGATGAAGCTGAGAATGGCAAAAAGAAAAACAATAGCTAAAATAGCGACAGTCTCAGTTGATTTACCCAGAAAGCCAGAAATAATAGCCGCTATGATCAAAACTATTACTAAGGTACTGTTAAATTGCTCGATAAGCATGAGCAATGGTTTTTTTCGACCTCGTTCGATCAGTTCATTAGGACCATATATCTTTAAACGATCGGCAGCTTCTGTGTCGCTGAGCCCATCAGCCATGTTGGATTTAAGTTCATTCAGAACTTGATCAACCTGTTTTGTATACCATACCTTTTTATTATTTTCGATCAATTGCGCTTCCATAATGCATACTTTATATTCATAGAACAAAATTGAGAAGGCTTTAAAAATAATAATAGTTAAATTTCAAAATTTTATTCTGCAAAATGCTCAGTAAACGTCTAATGTGGCAAATTTTTGTCACTTGGATTTTGGAATTTATATTCAATCCTTTATCCCCACAACAAAAACGCATAAGTTTATAAATAACGATTCGTATACACAATTTCCATTGGCAGATTTTTTAAATCTCTTTCTGGCTGTTCTGGTATCGTACATAGCGATTCTGATGGTGAAGAACTCGTAATTGCCAGCGCAATAGCATCCAGAATATCGTCTTTAGCCAAATCCTTACACCTGTATTTTTCTACCCCTGAATTGAAAATTGTTTTTGAATAAGGATAAATATTTTGAAGCACCTCCAGCCGTTCCTGAAGTCCCTGCTCAGATTTTTTTGGATAAGAAATTGGTCTTCCACCAGCGAAGGACCAGAAGCAAATTTCAGGATGTGACTCACGAATTTTGCTTCGACTATCTTCTTCCAATAATAACTTATCAACTTCCCTGATTTTATTGGAAATATTCCATGCCTGTATTGAAAGTTTCTTCCCCAAAAGTTGATGGTTAATTTTATTAGCTTTTTCATAGTTATGTGCATAAACAGCTTCCCGAGATGGCGCTGGAAATACACTCGATCTCCTTTCTTTAAGAACTTTTCTCGCTTCAATATCACAAAGTCGACTTGTTGAATAAGGTAACCCGATAGGGATGTCTATTAATATTAATTTGGAATCCTGATGTTTATCCCATACTTGTTGAATGTCTGAGCAGATATCAATAGTCCAATTTTTATTATTGATAATTGATACGAGAAACCAGCCTTTGTGACAGCCGTCTATTCCGATAGATTTCATCATCTTGAAAAGTCAAATTGATTAGATTATCGATGAAGATAAGGTGGACTATTGAAATAATTTGAAACGATTAATATTAAAATTAATGGAGGACGAATGCCATATTTATTCTAAACCTAATTATTTCTTTATTAATTCACACAGACTTTTCTTATTTATTTACTCTAATATTAAATAATTTTCAATTGAATGTCAAGACATTTTTATTTTTAAGAAATTGAAAAAATAAGGGGCTGAGAAAAAATAAAATGTATTTTGTTTTATTTAAAATCAATAAAAACAATAGGAGAACAATTATAAGTATCTCAATTAATTTTTTCTTACTACCTAAGTTCAAAACATCGTCATCTCATATAATAAAGATCTGTGCAAATTTGCTGAGTGTGTTCGATTCATTTCCCTATTTATATTATTACGTTAAAGAAAAAAAATCATTTGAATTTTTCCTCGATTTTTCATATTATTATTTATAATGAAAATTGAAAGGGAAATTATATGAAAACAGTTCGCGTAATCTATCTCATAATAATTCTCATCCTTTTTCGTTTATTAACTACAGAATGCTTTTTCGCCCAGGAAAGTTATAAAAATGAGTTTGACTGTTTTTCTATTTTGGTAGGCAAAGCAGCTTCAATTGATGGATCAGTCTTATTCGCCCATAATGAAGATGACAAGGGGCTCCAATTGGTGAATTTTTATAAAGTCCCTCGACTCAAACATGCTCCAGGTGAAACGATTACCCTTTCAACAGGTGCTGTGATCCCCCAAGTGGAAGAAACATCTAGTTACTTGTGGTTCGAGATGCCAGGTATGCATTTTGCTGATAGCTATATGAATGAATGGGGAGTCATTGTTGGTTCGGATGCCTGTGACTCTCGAGAAGATAAACCACAATTAACCGATGGCGGCATCGGCTATTGGTTGCGCCGACTTGTGGCAGAACGGGCGAAAACTGCAAAACAGGGTGTGAAGATCGCTGGCAAATTTCTTAGCGAATTTGGATACAAATCTTCAGGACGGACTTACATCATTGCTGATCCCAACGAAGGCTGGATGCTCTCAGCAGTGTATGGTAAGATCTGGATTGCCCAACGTGTCCCGGATGATAAAGTAGCGGTCATTCCAAATTACTACACTATCGGAGTCGTTGACTTGGCTGATACCAATAATTTTTTAGGTTCGCCTGATCTTATCGACTATGCGATTGAAAGAGGTTGGTACGATCCTGGCAGAGAGGGCGATTTTCATTTTGCCAGCGTCTATTCCAGTACAGAGAATTTGAAACATCCAGGAAATATTCACCGTATGTGGCGTGGCGTTAATCTGTTAGCTGAAAAAAATTATGGGTTGGAAGACAACTTCCCATATGCCTTCAGACCAAAGAAAAAAGTTTCGGTTCAGGATTTAATAGCGGTTCTTCGAGATCACTACGTGGGAACAGACTTAGATAAAACAGACGGCTATAAATTGGGAACTCCATATAAAATGAATCAATCGACAATTTGCGCCAGCTTCACGCAATATGGCTTTGTGGCACAGTTACGAAATTGGCTGCCAATGGAAATCGGTGTCGTCATCTGGTTGGCACAGCATCGGCCTGATTCACAGGCGTTTATTCCATGGTATCTGGGCATCAATAAAATGCCAGATGGATATGCCTATGGAGATTTTGAAATCGCATTGAATCAACATTTCGAGCCGCTCCAAAATGTCCATGAAAGAACCGATAATCATGCTTTTTGGGCGTTTGTGAATCTTGCTGAAAAAGTGGATGAAGATTATGGACCGCAGATCATAAAAGTTCGAGAAAAATGGAACCCAATCGAAAAGGAAGTCTTTGCCAACCAGAAGCCTTTTGAGGATAAAGTGCTGAGGATTTATCAACGAGATCCAGCAAAAGCGAAGGAGTTACTGACTCAATATACGAATGATTGGGCGGCTAAAGCATGGCAAGTTGCTACAAAACTTTTAGAATAAAAAATCGTTAGTTTCTTCGCGGTGTTGGAAATATACCCGTTGAGTATCAGCTTGTAATTTTTTATTAAAATTTTAGGCTAATAATTCCAATAAATATTAAAATGAGAAAAGTTACATTTTACTACTTCACGAAAAGGAGGAAATTATGTTAAAAAAATATATCCATTATAATTTTAATCAGCTATCAGATGAAACCTGAGGAACTTTATGAGGGATTTCGTAAATTTAACCATCATTTTTTCTCTTACCAATCCATTTTTAAACGATTAAGCATTCTCGAACTCAGATGTTGCTCGCAATTCCGGCAAATTTGGGCTATCATAGCTTCTACAAACTAATGTTTCGAGAATATGAACTTGTCATCAGAAACGTAGAAGAATTTTCTTCGGATGAAAATTTGAATGAGACAAACATCAAACTAAAAACTTATAGACACTTAAGATTGTCATTATCTGATTATCCCGCTCCTTCAAATTTTTATAACACAAAACCTTCCTTGAACGCAGTTCGGGTACTTGTCGATGCCGATGAGATTTTTCCTGTTGTATATAAAATGACTTCCAATGCCCAAAAAAGCATTCATATAAATAGGTGGAATGAATTTAGCAAGTATTTCCGAGCACAATCATGATGTTATGGTGGTAGTTCGTGGTCCCATTGCACATGAAATGGAAAAAGTATTCGAATACAACTGGCTCATATCCAATAGCGCTCCAAGAACGTCTTCTTCACTAATCCAAAATAAAATAGCTTTACACAAAAGCCATTCCGATCTAGCCTGGATAAGCTATCTGAATACCATGCCTTATTTAGAAAATACGAAAGTTTTTTTTGCTGAAGCAAATTAAAAACGCCCGCAAAAAAATTTTAATAGAGATGTACCTATTTACAGATCCAGAACTAATCTCTGTTACAATTGCTGCCGCAAGAAGAGGACTAGAAGTCCGTGTGCTGTTAGATGCTAATCGCCTGCCTCTTGAACTCGATCTCCATGGTTTTCCGAATAAAAAAGCAATTCACAGGCTAACCAATGCGAATATTCCTATCAGAGTCTACTGTTGTGAGCCAGGGCAAGAGATGCATATGAAGGTGGCGCTATTTGATGAAGATAAGGTGATCCTAGGTTCCACGAATTGGACCAGGGGGAGTTTTACTGTTAATTCTGAAAATTGTTTTTTTATTTAGAGTAAAGTTATTCATGAAAAATTTAGACAAAATACAGGACACTTTTTTAGCGAAATCACACGAAGAAGAAGCACAAGAATTCCACAATATTAAAAAAAGATAAAAGAGCTTAATATTTAGTTCTGATAATTTTGAATACGAAAATATTTTACTTGACTTTTTATATCATAATATTATATTTTGTTAATAAACAAATAGGTTATTATCTTTCAAAAAAACATAAAAAATTATCTTTTCAGGATCATGAAAAAGATGATCAAACGAATAACTTTCATAATTTTGTTGGTAAATATCTTATCACCGCCACCAAAATTATTTTGTCAGGTTCATGAAAGACCGAATCAATCAGTGCCTTTTAACCTCCGATATTTTCAAATTGATTATGGCGTTTCCGGCGCACGAGCAAATAGTTTAGGCGGCGCTTTTATCGGTGTTGCCGATGATGCCACCGCTGCGACGATTAATCCTGCTGGTTTAACAGTTCTCACACGCCTTGAAACCTCAGCTAGTATTTTACTTCGTCGATCTGAGATAAAAGAATTGGACAGAAGCAGAGAAAAATGGAATGAAAAAAAAGATTATTCTCATCTCGAAACCGACCTATCTTACGGCAGTATAACCGTTCCATTTAAGAAATTCACATTTGCTGGCTATTGGGATGTAAAATCGCATACTACGAGCCAATTCGAATATGAGCAAGTGGTTACTTCAGAACTAAAACTTCCGTTAACATTGCCTCAAATGTTACAATGCATTGGAACATGTCCTGGATGTAAGTTTCATTCTAATTTACAGATCATGAATCTGGGGCTTTCGGTAGCTTATCCTTTTATAACTTATCGGTTAAGCCTGGGTTTTTCATTACAGGTGACTAAATTAGATTTTTCCCTTTCGGAAACACAGTATCTCGACGCTTCACTTTTAGAAGGAGATTTAAACCTTAAAGGCAATATTGCCGAAAATATCTACTCCATCAGGAGAATCGATGAAAGTGATTGGGATTTTAGTTATACTTTCGGTATACTTTTTAAACCTAATTCTAAGCTCTCAGCCGGAATTGTGTATAATGAATATCGTGAATTGCTGGTAAATTCAGAAATATTTTATCCGACCTTTTTTATAGATAACTCAACTTTTTTGCCGGCAAAAGCTGAAAATGAAAAAATTAATCTAAAGGTCCCTGATTCGTATGGGATTGGATTATATTATAAGATAACAGATTGGCTCCGTATTTCTGCTGATATTGTAAGAATTAAATATTCTGATATGTTACAGGACAGTTTAGCTAACGTGATTAAAGTATATGATGAATCTGGTAATAATAGTATTCCTTATAATTTCCCGGATTTGAAAATCAATGATGCAACCGAATTTCATTTTGGTGTTGAATATTTGCTGCCTCTTAAGAAAGTCAAGTTTGCGTTGAGAGGAGGAATATATAATGATCAGTTTCATCTTCCCTATGCCGTTGACGATAATCCTACACTGAAAGTACTGTTCCCCAAGGAGAAAGATCTCATTCATTTTACTGCCGGATTTGGATTTGGAATAAAGAACATCACAATTGACTTCGCTGCAAAAGTATCAACTCAATTAAAAGAAATTGAATCCATTTTTTCGCTTGGTATGCGATTGTAGTATTATTAGTATAATCTTTTTTTCAAAATAGTTCATTTCAGCGTGAAACGCCAGACGTGAATAGTGAGACGATCTTTTTGATCGTCTCACGTCTGCTGTCTTACGTTTCATCTTTGCAGAGATCACCGCCATAGGAGAAATAACTAAATGTTAAAACATAAAATGATCTTTTTTATCATTATCATACTTTTTTGTATTTCCCAGGCTAGTGCACAGGAGTGGTACAAAATTTATGAAGATGCAAAAAAAGATCTGGAAAATTGTCGCTGGGAAAGTGCAATAGAATCGTTGGAGAAGGTAATTTCAAAAAAGCGCAAACCAGACCTTCACGCAACGACGTATGGTGTTAATGTCATCGAATATCTTCCCTACATGCATTTAGGACAGGCTTATTTTTATTTAGGACAATATAAGAAAGCACTTGAAAATTTTCAACTTTCAGAAAATTATGAGGTAATAAAGCAATCTGAACCAAGATATGCGCTTCTGAGAAGCTTAAAAAATGTGGCACAGAAATTAAGTCAACCGTCACTTTTAGTTCCTAGTGAAGCGAATATGGCTGAAAAAGATTCTGTTTTAATAGGTTTAATTTTGTCCAATAAATATAGCAAGGCGATAAATTACTTACAGGAGTTGTCAGGTAGTAAAAATTTTGTTCCCGGTGAAATTTTAGCAGAGAAAGATGCGATAATTAAAACAAAGAATACACTAATCGCTGAGAAAGATGCGACGATCTCTTTTCAGCAACAATTTAATCAATGTTTAGAAACCTACTTAACTGGGAATTATAGTTTAGCGATAAGTAAATTTTTAGAATTACAAACTCAATATCCTCAAAATTATCTCATTAACAACTGGATAAAAAAGATAAGGTCTGAATTAGAAAGTTTAAGTCTTGAAGAACAATCATCCGAAATAGAAAAAGTCGTTACCGAAAAAATTATCACAAAAACGGCAGCCCCGGTTTTTGCGATGCAGAATCCTGCAACCAATTTACAAGAGATTCGTTCTAGCAAATTTTCAATCGCTGGTGTTGTAGGAGACGATAAAGGGATCGATCATATTGAATTGACAGTAAATGGAGCTATATTTACAGATCAAGATGGTAATCCTTTCAAATTGCTGCCATTACCAGAACAGGATCCAAAGAACTTAGATTTTAAGATTGCTGATATTCCCCTTCAAATGGGCAAGAACCAAATCACATTAGTGGCTTATGATATCGATAGCTTGCAACATTCTGAAATCTTACCATTAACTGTCATCAGAAAGTTACCAATTTATAAAACAACAATGTTTCATATCATCTCAGGAACATTAATAATCTTAATAATCGGAATTATAGTTATATCAAAAATTATCAAATACCGAATAGCTATTGTCAACAGATATAATCCCTATATAGCTGGCGCTCCTATTTTAAATGAGGAAATGTTTTTCGGACGCGAACAATTGCTCAAATCTATTATGAACACATTACATCATAACAGTCTAATGATCTATGGACCACGTCGGATCGGTAAAACTTCAATACAACACCAATTAAAAAGAAAATTGGAAACGCTAAAAGACCCTGAATATCATTACGTCCCCATCTATATTGATTTGCAGGGAGTTCCAGAAGATAAATTTTTTTCTTCTATGATCGAAGATATTGTGGATGGTTGTAAAAGCTACTTAGATAATGAATTAGATTTACAATTCCATCAAAATAATGATGGCTATGATGGAAGAAATTTTAGTAGAGATTTAAAGAGTCTAATAATCCATCTTCGCAGCAAGAGTACCAAAGATTTGCGGCTTGTATTATTAATGGATGAGGTCGATGAACTAAACCGCTATAGTGATCGGGTTAATCAGCGATTGCGAAGTATTTTTATGAAGACTTTTGCAGAAAATTTAGTCGCTGTTATGTCAGGCACTCAAATTCGGAAGAAATGGGAAAGCGAAGGAAGCCCCTGGTACAATTTTTTTGAAGAGATTGAAATCCGACCGTTGAAACGAGAGGATGCTATCTCATTAATAAAAGAGCCCGTCAAAGGAATATTTAGTTATGATGATTTGGCAATTGAAAAAATTCTTCATTACAGTGAACGTCATCCCTATTTGATTCAGAAATTCTGTATTTATGCCATTAATCGAATTATTGAAGCGAAACGGAGAAAAGTGACGGTTGAAGATGTAGAGGCAATACGGAAGCAGGTGATGGAAGAAAAGGAATAGCGATGCGATTTTTTTTAAGCCTTTTAATCGTCGGGAGAAGCGCAGCTTTGTAAGTCGTAGGGAGTGGAGCGTAGTGCGTAGAGCGAAAAATGTATTTTCCCGCTGAATGTCACCGAAGTCGCCGATTATCGCCGAAATATAAAAATAGCATTAAAAAAGTTCGGCGAGGCTCGGTGTTCTCGGTGGAATTCGGCGGGAGAGGTTTTTTGGGCTAATGATCAAAATGAATTAATTTTTACGCCGAAGGTATCCAAAGCCGCCGAGTATCTCTGAAATATTAAAATAGTATTAAGTAAAAACTTCGACGAGGCTCAGTGTTCTCGGTAAAGTTCAATGGAAGAAACTTTTATAACTACATATATTTGATGAATTTTTAAATAATATATGACTAATTTCTTTAATTATTTACAGACAGATTATATGTTGGTTATTTCACCAGTAACAATGACAATATTAACTACATTAATTTATTTGAAAGCCTATGAAAAATCCCTTCATTGTCGGCAGTTGGGTGCGAGGAGAGCATTTCTTTGG
>JABAOC010001225.1_pt4 | contig 16713 bp, 24 predicted proteins | sample 7062161 | NCBI WGS metagenome assembly JABAOC01 (sample SAMN14538625, study PRJNA623070) | marine sediment metagenome | biome: marine biome [ENVO:00000428]; feature: marine pelagic biome [ENVO:01000023]; material: deep marine sediment [ENVO:00002113] | place: India: Gulf of Khambhat ... | reverse complement strand
CTCAAACTCCTGCCACCCTGCATAAGGATCAATCTCTCCAAATCCCGACTCTTTGTCTACCTGAAACCGTCTCCGGCCTACTAACCAAAATCCTGACAGAAGAATTAAAAAAAGTATCAAGCCAGCCTTAAGTTCTCTTTTTCTCATTTTTTCTGCACCTTCCCCCGATCCTTTTCTTCTTCAACCCTGAGCCCTTGCTCCTCTCCCACCACCTCTTCTGTTTTCTGTTTCTTTCCCTCCCCCTTCTCATCCATCACCGCATATGCACACTCTCCCGCTCTCACCCCATTTCTTCTAAAAATCCTACAAACCTGATCTACTGTTGCCTCCCCTAAATCATGTTTTATCAGGCTTTTAAAGTACTCTTCTGCCGTAGCCGGCCGGTGATAAAAGGAAAACCCTCCCAATATATTTGCTCCCAGTGCTTCAAAAACCGATTTTAAAGCCACTTCCCCTCCGTCTTTATCTTTATCCAACAACCTTTCTCCATCCGCCAAATCCCAAAATATCTCCGCTACTGCCCCAGGATACGCTGATCTATACCGATTTCTTGGGTCATACTCCAAGTTCACCTCAAAATAAGGCGTCTCTCCTATGTTGTCCCGATAAACTCTATAATCAGATGTTCCCGACACTAAACCAGCAAAAAACCAAGACCAACCTCGCTGATACGCCACCTCTTTCCCCACTCTTTCTTCTGATGTCAACCTCCTCTCAAAGTCCGGCCTCGGCATCCTCTTCCCTCTTAAACTATACATCACAAATTTCCCATAACCTGATAAAATCTCCTGTTCATCCCACTGGGCCGGCGGCTGGCTGTCTACCAAAATCACCTCTTTCACGTCATTAAATCCAGTTTTCTCTTCTCCCCCAAAAACTGAAGAGAAATCTCCTAAAACAATCTCTGCCGGACCAATAAGTTTGCTTGTATTCTCCCTCACCAGCTGATTTGCAAAAGAAATTAAGCTCACTAGATTAAATGCTGCCGATTCATCATCATTAATAACCAAATCTTTCCAAATTCCACCCCGCCCCTCTTCTATCTCAACTATCTTTGTTTCAAAATAAATTCTCCCTCTCTTGTCTCCCTTTAGTCTACTCACGCCGCAAACATCTTTTTTCTCAGCATAAACTCTCATCTTAAACTCCAGTTTGTCCTTGCCGCTTATTCCATAAACCCTTCCTTTAGGTATCACCAGCCTAAACCCCCCTCCTTGCTCTACTTTTCCCTCAATCTCCTGTCCCCAAATTCCCTCCCCGAGCTTTAAAAAGAGCCCAACCCTTACTCCCTCAGCCACATTCCTAAGCTGCCTGTCTGGCCAGTCAAACTTTGGCCGCCAATTAAATCTTATCCTCCCCGCCACTTCCTTGTCTTTTTTAACAAACCTCTCGTCCAGCCTCTTAAATCTTGCCAAACTTATATAGCCAAATTCTGTCAAATCATAAGTCTTGCTGTATCCCCTCATTGGGTCCCGCCACTGCCAGTTTTTCCCATCCTCAGAAACCAACAAAACCTCGTCTCTTGTCTTCTCTTCAAAAGTCACTTTTATCTCTCCATTAAGCAAGGAATCAGACTCAATCAAAAAAACCTCTCCCATCTCCTCCACCATCTCAGGCTTGCTCACCCGATCTTCCTTCACCTTTTTAAAAGAAACTCTCCCATTATGAACCAAAACTCCTTCTGGTAGTTCCACCCTCACTCCTCCTTTAGAGATAACATTTTTTTTCTCCGCCTCAAGATACCCTCTTCTCAAAAAAGCCCGTTTAAAAAACCAGAAAAACTTACCACTCTTTCCTAAACCACAAAAAAAGGCTAATAAAACAATTCCCAAAAAAACTTTTTGCCCTAAAGAAAGTTTCTTAAGCCATCTCCACCCCTTTTTAACTCTCTGCTTCCATCTCAATTCTTTTCGCAATCTTTTACTCTTTTTTAACAATTTACGGCTTAAAAACGAAATTATTTTATTTACCTTTTTTTTCAATTTCACCTCTTTTTAAAAATGTCTTTTAAGAAGCCTAACATAAAAAAATATTAAAATTCAAACCCTAAAAACTCCTCAGACTATTTATAGACCACTCTCAAATAAACCTCCGAGGCTGAAATTCCCGCTTTCGAGCGATTCAAAAAGGCCACAAAATACTCCCCTCCTCCTCTTGATCTCACAAAATCTGTCACTTCCCATGCCTGAAATTCCTCTTGCCCCGAACAACTCCAGGATTCCTCTCGTAACTTCTCTCCCAGCTCCACCTCATCTCCCACCCACCAAGAGGAAAAATTATGATCCTCATCTTTCTCCACTACCTGCTTCTTATCATTTATATAAACCTCATACTCTCCTTCACCTTCACCAGAATAAACAGGATTAAAAACCAAGATTGCCTCCCTTATCTCTCTCTCCAGATTAATCTCAATCCCCAGTCTCGTCTCAGCAAACCTCCCGTCTTGGCTCCTTCTTAGAGCCCAATCCCAATCTGAAGCAAACTGACCGATCTTCCCGCTTGAACTCAGCTCGAACTCCTTAAGATTAGCCGCTGGGCTCAATGTTGGCAAAGATCCTGTCCTTAATGGCGAGGGTTCTTCAACCGGCGGCAGACTTGGTAAAACCTCCTCTTTTACCTTGAGCCCGTCGAAGGGCTCTGTCTCCTGCATTCTCTCCCTCCTTTTTTCTCTTATCCCAAAAAATACTCCTCCTCCAATTAAAATCAAGATAAAAAATGCCAAAAAAACTTTAAAATAAATCTTGTTCATATCTTTCTCACTCCCAATCCCAAATTCTATTAGCTGTCAATCCTTTCACCTTCTCAATCTCTCCTTTCTCCAAGTCCAACTTATAAACAGCTCCTCCTCTCACAAACACCAGAAAATTTTCATCAGGACTAATTTTTGGCTGTCCACCCAAAAAATTCTCCAAAACACTCTCGCCTTCTGAAGCTCTTAAAACATGAATCTCCCCTTGCTTTTTTTTCTCAAGCTCCTCGTTAACTATAAAAGCAATATATTTTCCTTCTTTTGAACCAACTAAGTCATTTACCCTCTTTTCTCCCCCTTGTTGCCTAACCACTTTCTCTCCACTTCCGTCTTTCCTAATCTGAATCAAGCTACAACTCAAGTCTTTCTTCTGATTTGAAGCAGAATAAAAAATCACCCCCTGAATCTCAATCGGCCCTCCACAAGTCGTATAAACATTTTTCGTTAAAATTCTCTCTCCGCCGTTATCCACATTCACCACTTTTAATTGATTACTCGGTGTCGGCTCCTCCAAAAGCACTGTCTCGGTAAAATACACAAGTTCTTTTGAGTCGCGTGTCCAGCTATACTCTCCAATTCCATAATCTCCTTGCTCAACTATCTTCCTTACGCCAGTGCCATCAGTATCAGCAATATACAGTGCTGTATACGCCATCCCACCTGCTTTAAAGGCTAGCTTTCTTCCATCAGGAGAAATTTTTGGATCATAAAAATCCTTCTCTTCTCCCCTGCCCTTTCCTCCGATAATCTCCCTTGGTTTCGCCCCTTCTACCAAGTCTTGGCCCCAAATCTCATCAAAAATACCTCTCTTCCCTTTCTTTCTTTCCACCCAAATTAACATCTTGGCCAAAGAGGAATAATCCGCCCCCTTTATTTCCCCCACCTTCGCCTTTAAAACCTTCTTCCCGCTCATGGTGTCAAATGCAAAAATTTGCCCTTTTGAAGAACCTATCAACAGATCTTTGACCCCAATCACCTCCCCCTCCCTGCCAAAAACTTCAATAAACCTTCCGTTTTTAAATTCAAAATATTTTTCCCTTACCAACCCAACCTCTCCTATCACCAACCTCTTCCCTACCACCCCCACCCTCTTCTCTCTCAATCCCTCCCAACCGCCAAGCTCCCCAAAAACCTCCCCCGATACGCCAAATATCCAAACGTCCAACGCCTTCTTGCCTCCCTCCTCTCTCTCTGTCTTCACCACCACCTCTTCCTTCTTGTTTCCTGTCAGATCAACCGTCTCAAACTTATTAAAAAACCTTATCTCTTCCAGCGGGAATTCTCTGCCCCAATAGTCATTAATCTTCTTTTCAAAAACCAACTGCCACCCCTCACTCCTCCCTTTAAACTCAAATAGCCCAAACGAAATCGGATAAAAATTAATCATCTCCTTCTCCTCTGTCTCATAAAAAATCGCCAGTCCCTCTGCCACCCCGTCTTTATCAATGTCTTTTCTCTCTGATAAAACATACCCCTCAATCCTTGAAGTCCTCGGCAAATCTACCTCAAGCTCCTTCCCCCCATAACCTCCTTTTCTCCAAAAACCCCAAAAGTCAAACTTCTCACTCTCCCAAATCCATCCCATCCCAAACCCCACTAAAAACACCACCACCCCTAAGACTGCTCTTTTCTTCCAGAGAGTTTCTTTTATTGTCTTCTTGCTTTTCATCTTTCCCAATTTCTAAGCTTGAAAATTGAAAATTTAATTACCCCTTTCCTTCCTAAATTTCTCCATCACCTCCCCATCCCATCTCTCCTTTTCCTCTCTTGCTTTTTTTAAACCTCCCAGATTCTCAAGCTCAATCGTCTCATTAAACTCATTCATACTCCTCGCCAGTCTCTCTTTATATTCTTCTGTTTTTCTCTCGTAAAGAAACCTAGATTTAATCCTCGCCGCATTTTGGGCACTTTTTAAAAGGTCAATATAATCTTTTAAAATCACCAAGAATTTCTCATTGGCCAATTGGAAGCCGTCTCCTTCTATCTCTTTACAGGCTTCAAAATCTCTCTCAGCCGTTCTCGTCTTTCCCTCAAGATAAGTCCTCGTCTCTACCGTCGTTTCAAAATCCTTATCTAAAAAATCTGAAACCGAAGCTTCAAATCGCTTATAATAAGGCTGAATCCTCATTAAATACTCAACCAACAATTTAAGCTCTGCCAAAACCCTCTCTGAAGCCTCAAGGTCTTTTTTAAGCACTTCATCCACCTCTTCTTTTGCCCCCAATCCTGAGCCCGCCGAAGGGCCTTTCTTCAACTCAAAGTGATTAATTGTCAAAATTCCTTCTTCAACTACCGCCAGTATCGCTCCCAGGTCTTCGTCTCCTAAATCAGCATGCTGTCCATAGATCTCAAAAACATCATTCAAAACTCTCTCCCCCACCTCAAAAGTCTCCTCTGCTCCCCGATAATATCTCCCCCTCCTCCAATCCTTGTATTTTTCCCGAACCTTCCTCCCGACTAAAATTCCCATTAATAGTACAAAAAGAAGACACAACCCCAAGACCTTTTTCTCTCCGGGCTTTAATTTCAGTCTCAATTTTAGTCTAAAATCCCTTTTGGGCAGTTTTTTTTTCATTAAAGCTCCGTGCGAATCAAATCTATCATATCCCCTCCTCTCACTTCCTGTCAAACCTCGTCCTTTACACTTTTCATCTCTTATTTTACACTTAAACCATGCTCACGGGTTTCAAAAAAATCTCTCTCATCGTTTTTATCCCCATTCTCTACGGTTTCAATTTAGTTTTAATTTATTATGATTTCCAAAAATCCCTCTTCTTAATCCAAAGCTCCTACCTGTCTCTTATTATTTTTTCCCTTATCCTCTCTGTCATCGGCCTCATTCTCTGGTTCTCTAGTTACTTTTATCTTCGCACCAACTTTTCTGTTCTCCCCCGGGCCAAAAAACTCGTCACCGCTGGCCCCTATCGCTTCTTTTCCCATCCTATTTATTTAGGCGTCGTTCTCACTATGGCCGGCCTCTCCCTCGCCACTTCTTCCCTAAAAGGTCTCTTCTACACTCTTTTCATCTCTACTCCCTTTTCCGTCTTGCGCGCTCGCAAAGAAGAAAAACTGTTGAAAAAAAAGTTTGGTAAAAAATACGAAGCTTATCGAAAATCAACCCTCTTTTAAAACCTCGTCTTTCCCTTTTTCTTTAGAACCTTTCTGTAAAACTTAAGCACTTCTTTGGCCACTTTATCCCACCTGTATCGTCTTGCTTCCTTAATTCCCCACTTTCCCAATTTTTCTCTCATCTTCTTATTCTCAATCAAACCCAAAAGTGAGTTGGCTAACCCAAAAACATTTTTTGTCTCTACCAAAGCTTCTTCCCATGGATAATTCCTCATCACTTCTTTGTATCCGTCATTAGCATAACAGACTATTGGTTTTCCTGAAGCCATTGCCTCCAGGAGAACAATCCCAAAACTTTCCCCTCCCACCGCCGGCGAACAAAAAATATCTGCTGCCGCATAATATCTTGGTAAGGCTTTATCCGACACTCGTCCTTCGAAAACTACATTCCTTGACAATCCATGCTGATTCACGAAAAGCTTGGCTCTATAACCTGAAGGCCCAGAGCCAACAATCAAAAGCCTCACTTTTCTCCTCACTTCCTCGACATTCCTTATCATTCCGTTAAAGGCCCTCAAAAGGTCTAAAATTCCCTTCCTTGGCTCTAGTCTTCCCACAAACAAAATGTTCACCTTTCCATCTCTATACTTACCATATGGCTCTACCTTTGGATTAAATCTTGTCAGTTCAACCCCATTAGGTATCACCGTTCCCTTGCCCACAAAAAACTCCCACCAGCATTTCTTCGCCACCTCAGAAACAACAATGCTGCCGTCAATTTTTTTAATGTAATGAGGCTCAATTGGTTTAAAGATAAAACGCCAATTATTAATTGATTCCCCTGGGGGATAATTACTGTGAAAAGTGGCAATATTCACCGTCTTTGAGGAGTCAAGAAGCTGCCAGTTAAGAAAAGGGGCTAGTGGTTCGTGAACGTGCAGAATGTCAAGTTTTGCTTTTTTTAAAAACTCCTCTACTGGATCTTCCACCATCCCCAGACAAAAACTCACCGCCCCCATACTCCTATTTGTAAAAACACTCACTCCTCTTCCCAAATACACAAAATCCTCGCTCTTTGGTCCTCCCACTGCTTTAGGAGTAATCACAAAGACCTCATGCCCCGCCTTCTTAAACTCTGTATAAAGCGCCAAAACATGCTCCCTCACCCCTCCTGGTCTCGCAATATTATATGGACAAGAAAGGCCAATTCTCATTTTAAATAAAATTCCTCCTTTTAAAAAAGTCATCGTTATTATATAACAATAACCATGAGCGGCAAACTCAGAGGCCAATATCTTAAGGTTAAAGATGTCAAAATGTATTATTACACCATTGGTCAAGGTCGCCCTCTCCTCTTCATCCATGGCCACCGCGCCGACGCTCTCCGCTGGAAAGGGATGATCAATTTTGCCGCTCAATTCTTCAGAGTCTACGCCCCTGATCTTCCCGGCTGTGGCAAAACCAGACACTTAAACATTTGGCACTCAATGGATGTCTACACCGATTATCTTGAAGAGTTTGTCAAAAAACTCAATCTTAAAAAAATAGATATTTTAGGCCCTTCTCTTGGGGGTCTCCTTGCTATCAAACTTGCCCGAAGAATTCCTCAAAAAATTAACCGTCTCTTTCTCTTTGCTCCTCCTTATCATCACCGATACTTTATTTACATCAAACAACCAAGGATAAAACAGCTTGTCGCTTTAATAAAAATTGCTGCCAAGAGCAAAACCCTCACCTTTCTTTTTGAAAAGTTCTTAGAGCAAAAAAAACTCGTCTATTGGCTCACTTGGCACTGGCAACCACCTGAGTACCGTAAAAAGGACATTGTTCAGTTTGAAACCGACCAGTGGTATAAAATGAAAGGCCGCGTCTGGCTCCAAACTGCCTGCGAAGTTCTCCATACTGATTTCTCTCGCGAAAAACCCATCTCTCTCCCGACCATCATCGTCTTTCCAAAAGACGATCACTATATTGATGTTAAAAAAACCCTTAAAGGCCTTAAAAAAATCCTTCCCCAAAGCCAAACCATCATCGTTGATCTCCCTCGCCATGTCCCCCCCGGAGACCTTCCCCTTTCTTTTTTCAAACAGTTCGAACCTCAATTAAAAAAATTCTTCAAAAACTAAATGAAAAAGCGCGCCTTGCTGGCTCTCGCTCTTTTTAATCTCTTCCTTGTCAGTGTAATTTTAACTTTTACCTCACTTCAACTCTTAAAACCCTTCCTCATCCAAAAAACTAAAGCTGGAATCCTCCTTACCCGCCCCCCCCATCTTCCTTCTAATGAACCAAGACCTTCCACTGATGCTTCAAAATTAACCTTGATCGCCACCGGCGACACCATGCTTGGTCGTTACGTCAATATCAAAATGTACCAAAAAAATGATTTCACCTATCCTTTTCAAAAAATCATCCCCCTCTTCAAAGACGCCGATCTCATCTTTACCAATTTTGAATCACCTCTCACCGATCCTTGTCCCAAAACCTCAACTGGTATGCTTTTCTGTGCTGACAAAAAATCTCTTGAAGGTCTTCTCTTCTCCGGGATCGATGTCTTCAATCTTGCCAACAACCATATTTTAAACTACGGCCAAAAAAGCCTCCAATATACTATTGATGCCCTCCAGAAAAACAATCTTCACCCTCTCTACTGTCACCAAAATTTTGGCACTCCCCTCTGTCCTCTTTACCTTGAGATTAAAAACCAAACTCTGGCTTTTTTGGGCTACGACCTCATCACTCATCCCAAAAAATCTCAAGCAATCCTTGAAGACATCAAAAAAACCAAGCCCAAGGTTGATCTTGTTATTATCTCTCTCCATTGGGGCGCTGAATACCAAAAGCAACCTTCGCCTGCTCAAAAAAAGTTTGCTCACCAAATTATTGACACTGGCGCCGATCTAATAATTGGTCACCACCCTCATGTTATCCAGCCTGTCGAAACTTACCAAAACAAGCTTATTCTTTACTCTTTGGGAAATCTTGTTTTTGACCAGCCCTGGTCTCAGGGTACCAAAACCGGCCTTATTGCTCAAATTACCTTTGAAGATCAAAAAATCACCCAAACCAAATACCAAAAAGTTTATATCGAAGACTACTGCCAACCCCACCCCATCAATTAACCACTATTAATTTTCACCAATTTCTCCAAACTTCTTAATTCATCAATCATTAATCATCTCTTTTCCCAGTATTCTTTTAATCTTTTATTCTTTTAATCTTAATTTTAATTCCTACAAGCTAATTCCTAATTCCTGACGATTCACTCATTCCTTTATTCCCCCCGCTAACACCTCGGCTATCTTTTTCCCAAAATCTCTTGCCGAGCCAGGTCCATCCGCCGTAATTATCTTTCCATCAATCTCAACCCCAGCCCCTGTATAAGTCGCTCCTGAGCTTATTAATTTATCCTTTTCCGAGGCAAAAGAGGTCACTTGCTTGTCCTTGATTACGCCTGCGCTTGCTAAAATCGTCGGCGCAATACATATCGCCCCCACTGCCTTCCCTTGAGTAACTGCCTCTTTTGCCAAACTTAAAACTACTGGATCATCAAAGTATACTGTCGTTCCTGGACCGCCTACAAAAATTACCCCATCGTATTCGCCCATTTTAACCTCACTCAAGTCTTTATCAATCTTAATAGTTGTTCCCATCACTCCTCTTGCTTCCTTAGTCCCTTTTGAAGCAACAACTACTTCAGCCCCCAGCGACCCCAAAACATTCTTTGGTTCTGCCAATTCTTCATCCCTGAAGTTACTAGGAGCAATCACCATCAAAACTTTTTTTCCGCTTAAATCAATCATCTTTCTCTCACCTCCCTCCTCGGTCACCTCCGACGCCTATCAACAATTTAACCTCTCCTCATCTTCTTTTATTCCTAAATCTTTAGGTCAATTTATTTAATTCCCTAATTCCTAGTTCCTAATTCCTGACTTATCACTTATTCCTTTAGTCCTTTATTCTTAAATTATCAATCATCAACCATCAGTTATCAGTTGTTAGTTACTTTCTCTTCTTCCACAGCCTGGCATAAACCGCCCACACTCCAAAAAGCACTCCCACTCCTATCCATTGAGTTGAGGCTAAATACAAATCAACTCCTCCTGCCCCCACCGCCGCCAAAATCACACAAACCGCTGATAAAATCATTAAAACTTGCGACAAAAATTCAAAATCTATTTCCATTCTCCCTCACCTCCCCTCCCCTTCAACCTTACTCAAACTCTACTTTCCTCACTCCTTTTATCTTTTTAAGCTCCGCTGCTACTCCCTCTCCAAAAGTAATCTGGGCCATCGGGCAACCAATACAGGCCCCCAGTATTTTTAATCTTATCATTCCTTTTTTTATTGATTCAACCCTTACCCCTCCCCCATGGGCCTCAATCCCCCCTCTCATCCCCTCCAAAACCTCCTCCACTTTTCCTAAAAGCTCTTTGTCTTTTTTCATTGACCACTCCTTTTCTTCTCATAATCCCTAATTGCCTTTTTAAGGGCCTTCACTGCCAAGACACTACAGTGAATCTTTTGTTTTGGTAATCCCCCCAGACTCTCAATTATCTCCTTTTCTTTTAACTTTTTTGCTTCCTCAAGACCCTTGCCTTTAACTATTTCTGTTATCACCGATGAAGTTGCAATTGCTGCCGCACACCCCAATGTCTGAAACTTAATATCATTAATGTAAGTTTTGAGTTTTGAGTTTTGAGTTTTGAGTTTTATTTTAATATACAACTTCATCACATCCCCACAAACTGGATTCCCGACAGTGGCTACTCCGTCGGGATTCTTAATCTCCCCCATATTCTTGGGATTTCTAAAATATTGTAAAACTTTCTTACTATACATCTGCATATTTCACTTTCCAATTCATAATTCTTAATTCATGATTCATTATTCTAGACCTCCGGCGCTATTTTTCTTAAATCTTCTACTACTCTTGGCAAAACTTCCAAAACATAATCAATCTCCTCCTCTGTGGTTTTTTTACCAAGCGATAAGCGTAGTGACCCATGAGCTACCTCTGGTCTTATTCCCATTGCCAAAAGCACGTGAGAGGGTTCAAGCTCTCCAGAAGTACAAGCCGACCCTGAAGAAGCCGCAATCCCCTTGTCAGAAAGCTTAAGCAACATTGCCTCCCCCTCAACTCCCTCAATCACAAAAGAAGCTATGTCCGCAAGCCTCTTGGTTGGATGCCCTGTTAGCCGAGAATTAGGTACTTTCTCCAAGACTCCCTTAATTAATTTATCTCTAAGTTGAGCCACTTTCTTAACTGCCTGTTTTTGTTCTTGAGCTGCAATTTCCAATGCCTTCGCCATTCCCACAATCAAAGACACTGCCTCCGTTCCTGGCCAAAGGCCCTTTTCATGATGCCCCCCAAAAGTCAAAGGCTCAATCTCAATTCCTTTTTTAACATAAAGTGCTCCCACTCCTTTTGGCCCACCAAACTTGTGAGCCCCAATTGTCATCAAATCTACCCCTAGTTTCTTAACGTCAACATCCAAATAGTCCACTCCTGCCGCTGCATCAGTATGAAACAAACTAATATGCTCATGTCTGTCGGTATGGATTAAAGCACCTTTTTTCTTAACTACGTCTGTAATCTCTTTAATCGGTTGTATCGTTCCTACTTCATTATTAGCATACATAATCGTCACTAAAACTGTTTTTTTACCAATTGCCTTTTCCACCTCTTGAGGACTTACCATTCCGAACTTATCCACTGGCAAAATTGTCAGTTTAAACCCCTCTTTTTCCATCGCCTTACAGGTGTCCAAAACCCCATGATGTTCAACTGAGGAGGTAATAATATGATTACCCCAATCTCTTTTTTGGGCCACCCGAGCTACTCCTTGAATGGCCAAATTATCGCTTACCGTCGTCGTTCCTGTAAAATACACCTCAGAAGTTCTACATCCTAAAGCTCCAGCTACTTTCTCTCGTGCCTCCTCAACCGCCACTCTTGCTTCTTGTCCCCAAGAATGAATCGAAGAAGCATTGCCAAATTTTTGTTTCATATAAGGCATCATTGCCCTAAGCACCCTTGAATCCAAAGGTGTCGTTGCCGCATAATCCAAATAGACTTTTTTTGTCCTCATACAAAAATCCTACACTCCCCTTTCTTACACTTCTCACTAATAAAATAATAAACCCTCCTCCCCGTTTTCTTTGAACCCAAAACTCCAGCCTTTTGCAAATACTGAAGATGGTGAGTAATCGTTGGCTGCTTGAGTTTAAATTCCTTAGCAATCTCCATCACCGACATCTTTTGCTTTTTTTGCAAAAGATTCACAATCCCAATTCGTGTTTGGCAAGAAAGCCCCGCAAAACAATCAGCACAAGAAGATTTAAACTTCATAATATATAGATATTAATCTATATGTTACTGCTTGTCAAGAAGAGAAGTTAAGTTTAAGTCTGGCTGAAAAGTAGTTGTTGTCGGTTCTTTATTCTTTTATTCCTAGTGTTAAACTCCCAACGTCATCTGCACTTTTTGATTGTCATCCTTCCCCAAATCCCCAACTTTCACCCTTACTTCTTTCACTTCTCCTGCCGGATCGAAATATTTTAGCTTTCCTTCTTTAACCGCATAATCATAAAGATCCCTTGTCACTTCAACGTCTCTTAAACAATACTTTTTAAGTTTATCTAAGCTTCCCTCCTGATAAAACTTAATCGCGTCCCAACCTGATCCAATCTTTCCCTTACCCAGTGTTGCTTTCGCTAAATTATCAAGCCTTAATCTTCCCCCCAAATTCTTCTTTATCTCCTCCATCATGTCAAAGGCAGGCAAACGCAAAAGATCTCCTGCATAATAAGGATTAAGAACCGGGAAATCAAATTTTTTAATATTGTATCCTACAATCCGCTCTGCTTGTTCTAAAACGGGCCAAAGTTTGGTTAATTCCTTTTCAAAAAATCCCAAAAACTTCTCTTCTGGTCGTCGATACAGCCCCACAAAAGAAACCCCTAAATGTTTAGGATCTCGCTCCTCAACCTCGTGGAAGCTTTTTTTAGTCTCTAAATCCAAAAAAACAACCTTCATTTTTCTTTCTTCTCTTAATATTAATAACTTCTAATTGTAGATTGTACATTGTAAATTGTAAATTAATTTTTCAATCAACGTTTTAACAAAAAAAACAGTTTAACGATTGAATTACCATTGAATTCTCAGAAGCAATTCTCTTAATCCTCCCTCTAATCAAATCTCTATTCCCTGTATTCTTTTAATCCCCTATTCATTACTCTTAATTAATAGTTTCCCTCCAAAACATGCCTCTCTGGCTTCCTGTCATCCTTCTCTTCCTCCGTCACCACCACCTGATCATAGTCCATATAATTTGTCGCTGACGAAAACTCCAAGTACCAGCCGCCCTTTTTAACTGCCAATTTCCCCGTTGGAATCACATCCTCATCCTTAACCAACCAACCTTCATAAAACTTTCCTTCAGTAGGCTCAGGTAAATCAGCCAAAACCGTGTGTTTAAACCTTCCCTCCTCCATTATCTTCGTCGCCACCCCCCTCGAACTTCCTCCTGTTACATCTGAAAGATTTGCTTTCACCACATTCTCCGGAACCTCAAGTCCTGTCTTTTCCTCGACGTCCCTTAAAATCTCTTCCAATCCTCCCACTTCAGCCTCAACCGGAACCGGTTTTTCTTCCTCTCTTTTTGGCAAACACCCCGCCAACACAACTATCAAACTCAAACAAATTATCCCAATAAAAAATTTTTTCTTCATCTTCCTCCTCCACTTTTAAATAATTAAACTGCCCTTGAGGCAGTTTAACCCATTGTATCACAAAAAATCAACCGGTGATATAATTCTTTTTATGATCCCCAATCAAATTCTTGTCATTCTCACCCTAACATCAACCGGCATTTTTTTCGGTCTTCCTCCGATTCTTCTAAAACTTATTCTTAGAGAGTTCAATACCTTCACCGCTGTCTTCATCCGCTCTATCTTCACCCTCCTCCTCGTCTTGCCTCTCGTCCTCGCCAAAAAAACCCACCTTGTCCAAAAAAAAGACCTTCCTCACCTCCTCCTCCTCTCTCTTCTCCCCGCCTCAAATGTTATCCTCTTCATCATCGGCCTCCAGCACACCACCGCTATGGTCTCCAACCTCATGTATTCTCTTGTCCCTATCAACACTCTCATTCTTGCTAAAATCTTTTTAAAAGAAAAACTTTCACTTAATAAAACGCTGGGAATCCTCCTCGGCTTTTTAGGAGCCTTAATCCTAATTTTTTATCCCCTCCTCTCAACAAGTAAGCTCTTAATCTCTTCTCTAGGAACACCAAAAGGAAATCTTATCATTGTTGCCGCCTCTTTTATTTGGACCTATTATTTAATTTTATCCAAAAAATTAAGCCGTAAATACTCACCTTTAACCCTCTCTTTTTTCTCCTTTTTATCCATTCCGGTCATCTCTCTCCCTCTTGCCCTCTTTGAGACCATCAATCACTCCGCCTTAAGACAAACCCCTACTTTAACCAGCTTTTTTTCTTTTGTCATCCTTATTATCTTCGCCACCATCGCTCCCATCTTCTTAAACCAATGGACCATCAAACGCACTTCTCCTGTAATCGCCAGCATGTATCAGTACATCACTATTGCCACCACTGTCGCTTTAGCTATCATCTTTCTTTCTGAAAAACTAACCCCACCTTTCTTGCTCGGCAGCCTCCTTATCATCTTCGGCGTCTTCCTCGTCTCCACTCTTCCCTACCTTAAGTCGAAACGCCCCTCTCAGGAGAAACAACTGACAACCTAGTCTCTAGCATAACCCACTGGTATCACGTACAAAGGATCCAACTTTTCATCCAAACCCAAAATCATTTTAACTTCCTCATCATCAAAAGCTCCCACCGACACTACCCCCAAACCCAAAGAAACAGCCTCAAGCAAAATATTCTGCCCTACATGCCCCGCCTCCATCAAAACATATCGTCTTCCTCTTTCTCCATACTTTTGAGTCGTCTTCTCATAATCAGCCACTACTACTACCGCTGCTGGCGCCTCCCCCACCCATCTTTGTCCCACGCAAGCTTTGGCTAAATCTTCTCTAACATCTCCTTCAACTCCCCTGTCAATCATATGCTCCCCGGGTTTATACCGATATACTCCTGCCCCAAGTCCTTCAACCCCTCTTTCTCCAACTACTAAATAAAGGGTCAGGGGATATAACGCTCCTGCCGAAGGCGCTGAACGAAACCCTCGCTCCTTGTCAGTCACTCCTTGTCCTACCCATAAAATCTGCCCCACTTGGCTCATCAACAAAGCTTTATCCTTAAACTCTCTTTTTGATCTTCTCTTTAAAATCACTTCTTCCAAAGAACCCTCTTCAACCCTCGGGCTCGGAAACACTATTCCCCCACCAACCTCTTCCACCTCCTTTTTCTCTTCCCCAACCCCCTTTCCCGTCTCACTCTCACAGCCACCCAGCACCAAAATTAATGCCAAACTCAAAATAATGACCGTTGCTTTTTTAATCATTTTTATCAAATTTTAAAAATTTATTTTTTCTCTCTCCACCCACCCATCACTATTGTCAAAAATTACCACCTCAAAGCTCTCAAAACTCTTTCTTACCATCAGCTGTCTTTCAATTTTACCAAACAACTCTTTTTTCTTCTTCCAATAACCTTTTTCAACCATCAAAACCACTTTTTTAGTCTGCCTCTCTTCAACTTTTTTTCCAAATAGCTGACTCAAGTAATAATCCCCATAAGAAAACATGGGTCCTCTTTTTTTATAAAAAAACAAATACGTCCATCCCCCTCCCTGCAACCACCCATCTTCCGAGGTATAGAGCCCAAAATCATCATCCTCTAAATTTTCAATTGTCCATTCCACTGCCCTTATCTTGCGCTCAAACCCAAAATCCACCCTTGCCAAGACCAGCGTTCTCAAATTCACCACCAGATACAAAAAAAGTAAAAAAACCACCAACCCTCTCCACTTCTTCCAAAGCTTCTCTAAAAGCACTGCCCACAAAACAAAAAACCCCGGCAAAATTATCAAAAGATAATGCTGATAAAAATTGTGCCCCGACCAAACAAAGATCAGAATTCCCAAAAAAGCTGACAAAAACAAAACATACAAAATCTTCAAGCCCAAAACCCCAATCCTCTTTTCACCTCCTTTGCTAAAAGCAAAATACAACCCCAACACCAAACTCGCCGCTACCGCTCCCATCACCAAAATCACCCCGCGGGTATACTTAAAAAACTCATAGCAATAACAAAACTGCCGCTCCGCCAGTCCCCGAACCGGCGTATACAAAAGCTTTGCCGGCGCTGCCAAAAGAAGTCTTAAGTCCGCCGCCAAAGGCGCTCTCTCTACCGCTCCTCCAAAAAGCTGACCGCTCAATACCGTTCTTACTCCCTCAAAGCCATATCTAACTTCAGTCAGAAAAATTGGCAGAAACCCTATTAAAATTATCAAATATCCCCAAAAATACTCCTTTTTAAAAACAGGCAATTGCCAAATCAAAAATATGAACACCGCCGCCACCCAAAAAACCAAAACTGTCGGATCGCTGTTAAAAGCCATCCCCAAAACTAAGCTCAAAAGCCCAAAATATCTATAACTCCCCTTCACCATTTTAAAAAGCGAAAAAAAACCCAAAAAAAACAAAACCGGATCCAAACTTAAGGGCCACCATCGCCTATCAAAAAGACTCATTAAGAAAGAGCTCCCATATAAAAAGGCAGTCAAAAGCCCAACTCTCCTTGAAAAAATTTTTCCCATTAAAAAATATGCCAAAAAAGTCGTCAAAACCCCAAAAAATGACCCCGCCAACATTGTCACCAGCGGATTAAACTTTCCCAAATACAAAACTACTGCTGTTAAATAATAAAAGAAGGGGCCCAAATTAACACCCAAGGTTCCCACTGGAATAC
>JABAOC010016922.1_pt1 | contig 16716 bp, 19 predicted proteins | sample 7062161 | NCBI WGS metagenome assembly JABAOC01 (sample SAMN14538625, study PRJNA623070) | marine sediment metagenome | biome: marine biome [ENVO:00000428]; feature: marine pelagic biome [ENVO:01000023]; material: deep marine sediment [ENVO:00002113] | place: India: Gulf of Khambhat ... | reverse complement strand
GTATTGGCCGTAACCTGCCTCTTCAATGATGGAGCGAGCCATATGGTCTACCTCGCCTGCCGTTATCCCAGGCCTTACCACCTCGATAGCAGCGTCTTGGGCCTCCAGGGTTATCTCATAGATGTGTCTTTGTTCCGCTGTGGGTCGCCCGAGGAAGCGAGTGCGCGAGAGATCACCTACATAGTGGTGGTAGAGACATCCCATATCGAACATGACCATCTTACCGCGCTGCAAGGACTTCTGGCCAGCGGGAGCCATGCAGACGTAGGTGTTCTCTCCGAAGGATACTTGAGGGGTAAAGGCGATCTCGTCAGCTCCGTTTCCTAGCATGGCGGAGTAAGCCTCTGCCACGATCTCTATCTCTGTTACCCCCTCCCGCAGTGCCTTGGTGGCTGCCTCTATACCCAGACCTGTGAGGCGAGCTGCCTCTCGCAGCAGTTCGATCTCCTTCTCACTCTTAGTGAGTCGCAACCTCTCAACAAGGCGGGTTGCTGTCACCAGGGAACGGCGAGACAGGCCCTCTTTTACCTCCAGATAGAGGCTACTGGGTATGTACGTATGGCCCACAATGCCGATCCTGGCCGATGAGAATCGGGGTTGGTTGCAATATTCGATAATGGCGGAGGCAAGATGGCGAGCGCTTCGAATCTCGGACACCCAGGAGGTAAGGGCTGCTCGTCGGAGATCCCAGTCAACGTTGAGCACCAATTCTGGCTCGCCCTCGAAGGGCAAGAAGAATATGGCCTCCTCACAGGGATCGAAGCAATAATAACCTGTCAGATACAGTACGTTCGAGTACATGTTTCTGCTGCCCCTGGCATAGACAAGGAGCAGGTCCAGTTCCTCGTCAGCCATTACTGTCTTTATAGTGGCTGTTCGCTTTCGATATTCTTCGATGAGTATCTCCATAGATCTCCTCACTTTGAAGGTTTAAGTCCCGCCCACAACCAGGCAGACCCCCACCACCGTAAGCACTGTGCCCAAAGCGACACGACGCGTAATTAGCTCGTGCGACAAAAGCATGGCCATCGCCGCCGTGAAAAGAGGAGAAGTGCTGGTGAGGACTGCTGCTCGAGCTGCACCGATACTGGCGACGGCTACTACGTAGAGCAGGCTGGCTAGCCCGGAGCCACCCAAAAACCCTGCGACGGCGACCATGCCTAAGAAGCGGAAGTCATGCCTTGCCAGGGAAAACATCCGCGCCCAAGGGATGGGAAAGGCCAATATAAGAAGGCTATTACCCCAGGCCATCAGGGCGGATGCAGCCAGGGGATCCCCTTCTCTAACTCCCACTCTTATGATGGTGGCTGCTACTCCCCAACACGCCGAACTAACCACTGCCAGGGAGATACCTTTTTTCACACTCCGATCCGGCAAAGCGAGGTTCTCTCCCGGAGGGGAAGGTTCCTGTGCTCCAAGTAAGCCAGCGCCCATAATGACAAGAGGAGTCCCGACCATCATATGCCAGGTGAGAGTTTCGTCCAGGAAGAACCATGCTAGAAAGACGGTAAAGATCGGATAGGAAGCCACTATAGGGAAGGCCCTGGAGACGTCGACGTATTCCAGACTTTTGAAGAAGAGTGTATCTGAAGCGATGTAGCCAAACAATACAGTGAGTGCCAAAGCAGCAAGGGAAAGGATATCGAAGGCCAGTAGTTCTCCTTGCTTGCCAGGCAGGAGCAAGGCTACTAGAAAGAACAAGGAGCCAAAGGCACTGCGAAACGCATTCAAGGCCAGGGAGGGCATCTTTCCGGCCTGGGTCTCGATACAAACGTTTCCTAACCCCCATAGGAGGGCGGACACTAAAGCGCCTAAGGTTCCCAGAAGCGTTGGTCTCCACATAGAATTGGCTTTATAACAGACTATCCAGCCTGGTGCTGTTGCCCGCGATATCTATCTGCCCATAGTATAGCGTTTAGATGGTAGCTAGGCCGACCTGAGGGGTAAGTCCCTCGACGTATGTAGTAGAGCTGCCGCAGTACCACATTAGGTATTTATCACCGTGCTTGTGCACCCAGGGACACCAAATGGCCTCGCGATCCCACTCATCGGGCTGGCCGGGCAGGAAAATGGGATTGTCCTCAAACTTCTCCCAGTTAATCAGGTCTCCTGAAGTAGCCAAGCCAAAACCTCTCGGCTCATCTACCCGTTCCCAATCACCTGCGTACAGCATATTGTAGATGCCATCCTCATAGAATATACGGGGGGTAACAATGGAGAAGCTATCCCAATCCCCTTCTGCACCCCGAGCCAGGATCGGTCGCCTCTCATGCTGGACGAAGTGTATCCCATTTTTGGAGGTAGCCAGCCGGACGTCGTATCCGCCAACTTCATTGAAGGCCAGGTAGAATAGGTACAGCACGTCCTCCCTAACGATGGCGTGAGGACAGCGGCCAACAAGGATCGGATTCTTGTCATACTTGGTGAAGTGATAGCCGTCCTCAGAGATAGCGAGGCAAATGTGATCGGGAGGGCCACCTATACCCGTATAGTACATCCAAACCTGGCCCTTGTAGTGCAAAACTGAAGGGTCTAGAACACTCACGTGATCATAGCCCTTGGGCCCGACGTCTAAGACAGGGTTTCCCGCGTACTCTTCCCACGTTATGCCATCGAACTTCTCCATCTCTACCGTCGCCACCCCTACCTTCTCTACGGGGCCTCGCTTCCCGTCCAGGTACATGAAATACCTGTCCCCAATGCGAATGACCGTCTCATTGGCAATCCAGTCCTCTGTCCAACTCCCAGGGGTGGGTCTCAGGATGGGATTGCCAGGGTGTCTATGCCATCGTTGATTGTTGACAGACGGATCCTGCCCGGTGACAAACCTCTCTACAAACACAGCTCTCTCCTTTCGATTCTTAGGATTTCCAGGGGTTTTCCCCTTAAGTAGGTCCTGTGGCTACTCCAAGAGCACAAGGGTATCGCGGGCCGACCAACCTACGGATACGACATCGCCCCGCCGGAAGAGACGAGTGCCCTCCTTGACCGCTTGCTCTACTTGCAATGGCTTTTCCCCGTTGGTATCTATACGGTAGGTGACTGAGGAACCCAGGAAGGTGACATCAACCAATTTGCCCTGGAGCAAGTTGTCATGTCCCTCTCGGTCCGCCCCAACCGATAGCACCTCAGGCCGTATAAGGAGGTTCACCGTCTGCCCCTCCTCTGCTTCTTCATTGAGGCGTGCTCTTATTGTCAGGCCCTCGACGTCGACCAGGGTGCTTTCGAGGGTGAATCCTGTAACCCGACCGGTGAGTATGTTCGATTCGCCCACAAAGCTGGCACAGAATGTGCAATTGGGGTTGTTGTAAATCTCCTGCGGTGTCCCCACCTGGACGAGATGGCCATCGTTCATGATGGCGATGCGGTTGGAGATGGTCATCGCCTCGCCCTGGTCGTGAGTCACATAAAGGAAGGTAGTTCCCAGCTCAGCATGGATCCTCTTCAACTCTATCTCCAGTTGCTGCCTGATCTTGAGATCCAGAGCCCCCAGGGGTTCATCCAAGAGCAACACTTTGGGCTCCATAACCAAGGCTCTGGCCAGGGCCACACGCTGTGATTCCCCTCCGCTCAGTTGCGCAGTCCCTCTGCGCTCAAAGCCGGGCAGCCTGACCAACTCTAACATCCGCTTCACTTTCCTATCTATCTCGCCCTCCGGCAACCTCTTCAATCGTAAGCCGAAGGCGATGTTTTCGAACACATCTAGGTGGGGGAATAGGGCATACTTCTGAAAGACCATGTTGACGGGCCTCTTGTGAGGGGGGAAGCCTTCCATATTCTGCCCTGCTATCTCTACTCTTCCAGACGTTGCCTCCTCGAGCCCAGCGATGATGCGTAGAAGGGTCGTCTTCCCGCACCCGCTTGGCCCCAGAAGGGTGACCAGTTCACCCTCGATGATACCGAGCGAGAGGTTGTCCACGGCCAGCGTCTGGCCAAACCATTTGGTTGCGTTCTGGATAGATACAATGTAGTTAGCCATTCGATTCTCCAACTTGTGCCTATGACTAGAGCGAGATCTCAGTTACCTTGACGAATCGGTTCATGATCAGGATAAAGAGCAAGGAGGCTATCACCAACATGGTGGAGATGGCGTTGATCCTGGGGTCAATGGTGCGTCTCATCATTGACCAGATAACCATGGGNNCAGAGTGCTCTGGCTGCCGATGACAAAGAAGGTGATCAGGAATTCGTCGAAGGAAAGAGCGAAGACCAAGATTCCAGCTCCGATGATAGAAGGCGCAATAATGGGAAAGGTCACACGCCAGAAGGTCTGCCACGCTGTAGCTCCCAGGTCTCGTGCTGCTTCCTCCAAGACGATATCAAACCCCTCCAAGCGGGCGGTAGCCACCAGCACGAAGTAAGGAAGGGTATAGATGAGGTGGCCGATGACAACTGTGAAGAGGGAGAGTCGGGTCTGAAGGAGGGCAAAATAGGCAAGTAGGGCAATCCCCAGGAAGAGGGCAGGCAAGGAGATGGGTATCACCATGAGAGAGGAGAGCATCTGGGTAAGCCTAGAGTGATAGCGTGTCAAACCCAAGGAGGCGAGAGTCCCCACAATCACAGCGGTGACTGAAGTAGCTGTCCCTACTATTAAGGTGTTCTTAACCGCGCTCCTGAAGACTGAGCTGTTCAGAACCTCCACATACCAGTGCAAGGAAAATCCGGTGATGGGAAAACTCAACCTGGCCGATTCATTGAACGAGAAGAGGATGATAATGAAGAGGGGGGCGAAGAGAAAGAGGAAGACACCAGCAGTGAAGATATCAAACCAATGTATTCTTAGCCGTCGGCGACGGCCCATATTCGCCGTTGCTCGCATCTTTCACCTACCTACGAGGGTGCTAGTTTTAGGTATCTTGCGGTCCACTTCACACCAAAATAGATCACCATGAATAAGGAAAGAACCGTGAAGGAGATGGCTGAACCCAGTGGCCAATTGCCGGTCTTGATGAACTGGTTGGCGACACTGAGGCCGATCATGCTGCCGCTGGTGCCGCCCACCAACTGGGGAGTGATGTAATCTCCGGCCGACAGAACGAAGGTGTACATGAAACCGGAGATGACACCTGTCATGCTGAGAGGCAAGGTTACCTTCAGAAACGCTCGCAGTGGCCCGCATCCCAGATCTTTAGCTGCTTCGATCAGTTCGGGCTGTACGTTCTGCAGGCTCGACAAGATAGGCAACATAGTAAAAGGAATGAATACATTCAGCAGGGTAATCGTGACGGCTAATCTGCTGTAGAGCAAGAAACGAAGTGGTTCTTCAATCAAACCCAGCCAGATCAAGAAGCTATTGATCAACCCGTTCAATCCCAAAATCGTCTTCCAGGCGTAGACACGCACCAAATAGCTGCTCAGCAAAGAGATAACCACCAGGAAGAGGACTAGGTTCCGGCCTCTCTTCAACCTAAAGGTCAGGTAGTATGCCAAAGGGTAACTGACCAACGTGGCAGTTGTGGCGCTCAGGAAGCCGATCACCAAGGCGTTCACTGTAACCTTTCTATAGGTTGGGTTTGTAAAGGCATAGATATAGTTGGTCAGGGTGAAGGTTCGCTCTATCTTCCATACACGGGCTATCCAGAAGCTATATAGAAGGAAAATAGTCGCCGGCACGATGAAGAAGAAAACCAAGATCGTGGTAACAGGGGAAAGGAACAGAAATGGCCTGATCCATTTTCCCCTCGTTACCCTCTCCTTCCAGGATTTAGTACTCCTGGGTGCTGGGAGAACTGCGTTTTCTGAACGCTGTGGGATTTTCATCTTTGCCTCGATTCTCCTCTGTGGCTTGGTGCTAGGCGCAATACGGTTTAGACAAGAGAGCGAGCCCTTCGACTTCGCTCAGGACAGGCGTCGGCCGAGCAGTGTCCTGAGTTTATCGAAGGGTAGGTCTGGAGCCCTTCGACAGGCTCAGGATAAACTCCGCGGAAGACCGTATCGAGGCCACGCGAGCGGCTTTTGCAACGGATTTCGCATTGCATGAGCCGCGCCGTGGTTTCGATACGTTTCACTACTCAACCGACGGCGCTTAACTGAACCGTATTGGGGCTAGGCGAGGGCTATGACCCGCGCCTAGCCCCACAAAAGATGAGGTATCACTCCAGACCGCTATGCCGATCTTGGGTTAAAGGGCGCCTAATAGGCTTTGAGCTCCTCCCAGGCAGCGATCCAATCGTCATAGGTGGTGTACTCCTCCGACTCCAGGGGGGGCATGGGATAGACCGGTGCCATGGCGAATAGCTCATCGAGTCTCTCATAAGGGTAGAGGGCGGCGACGCTAGGGTCAAGAAGTGGAACGGCCTTGGGGTTGACTACCCCAGCGGCGAGGGCTGCGGCTTGGCAGGCCTGCACCTCTGGGCTCAGAGCGCGGTCGATCCAGGCCAATACTGTCTCCCGGTTGTCGCAACCTGCGGGTATGGCAAAGGCATCGATGAAGGTATAGACACCCTCCTTGGGGAAGGCTATCTGTACGTTCACTCCTCGCTCCTGAGCCCAGACGTTCACTGCCGCCCAGCCGGGGATCGTGGCCACGATTTCGCCAGCAACCAGCATGTCGGTGAGATCCCCGTAGGAAGGGGCGATAGCTCGCGCCTGAGCCTTGAACTCCTTTAGTTGCTCTAGCACAGCGTCAAGTTCTTCCTGGATCAGGTTGGGGAACTTGTCGCTGTAGCCAAGCATGTGGGAGGCCATGACGAAGGCTCCAACCATGTCATCCACGATGCCTATCCGTCCCTCGAACTCGGGCTCGAGCAGATCAAACCACGACGCAGGAGGGTCGATCTCATCGGCGTTGTAGTTGGATCCCTCTGCTCCCCAGCTGAACGGTGCACCCCAAAGGGTGCCATCTTCGTCAACCCACCAATCCCCGGTCCTGAAGAGCTCGTATAGATCCTCAAAGTTGGGGATCTTCTCCCTGTCCAGAGGGGTAATGATCTCGAGCTCTTTAGCGTACAAGTGTGAGTAGCCGTGGTAGTAGGTGGTTAGGTCATATAGACCTGGCTCGGCGATGGCCAGTTTGGCCTGAATGTCAGCATGGTCTCCGATATAGGTCGATTCTATGGTGATGCCGCGGGGCTCCTCCCAGTCCTCCATGCATCCCCGGAGATCATACCCCTCCCAACTCAAGTACTGAATCACCCCACCGATCTCCGGTGCTGGTGTGGGTGTGGGCGGCACGGGGGTAGGTGTAGCCTTGGGTACAGGCGTCGGTGTGGCAGCCGGCGCGCAGGCTTGAAGCAGCGAACCCGTGCCCAGGCCGGCCAGGGTTAGACCAGCACCCTTCAGAAATTCCCTCCGTGTCAGTGGATTTCCCCAATACTTACGCGACCGCTTCATGGCTTTTCTCCTTTTCTCTATGGTAGATAAACGTGGGATGGCAAATGCAAGAACCCACCTCCTATCCTAATCACACCCTACATAGACACCTCCTTTCTAGTTCTTCAAACAGTTTCTGATAGATGTAATCCAGTTCCTGTTGGATATCATCCCGGAGACGGTACTGATGCTTCGCTATGCGCCGCATCGCAATCTGGCGAGCGGATTCGCGCACGCTGAGCGATTAACCTTAGCACGGCTGACCATATGTGTTCATTCGTGGCTCGACACTTACTTGCCCACACTGAGCATCACTGCCCAGATCCTCTACCGAACCCAAGAACAATAACTTCTGAAGGCAGCCGTTTGCTCATCAGTATACCACAGCTTTTGAGCCATGTCCAAGAGGCTATCTGAGATAGTATATCTTCTCGTCAATAGTTTCCGTTTTGCATATAGTGAAGTGAGAGAATCAGGCCCTATTCTCCTGACATTCAGATCAGCCCGCTATCCCAGGTACGCTATGGCACTTAATTCGACAAAGATCCCCTCCCAGCCAGGGCAGGGTTTCTCTTTAGTCCAAGGCAGAGCATGGAGACCGCGGCAGGGACGGGGCCGCGGGAAGAGCTCTCCCCATAGCCTGTCAACCGCTGGGTAATCATCAATGTCTGCCAAGTAGACGTTAACCTTTACCAGATATCCCATAGAAGCTCCGGCGGCTTCCAAGATCGCCTTGAGGTGCTCGTAACAGATCCGCACCTGTTCCTCGACCGTATCGCCTATCACCTTCCGCGTCGCAGGATCCACGGGAGCGATGCCTGAGGTGATCAGGAAACCGCCAGCCTTCACCGCTTGGGAGAAGGCCCCCAGTTCCAAAGGCGACTTCTCGGTAGAGATATACTCGATCACGACGCTAACCTCCCTTCCAGAGATAATAGCTACGACCCAGATTTCTCTCCTGCACAGGAGAGAATATCCTCCATATCCAATTGAACCCCCTCTGGCAGTGGAGGGACAGTGTGCTCCGACAACAATTGCTGGGCTATATGATGAGCCCTTTCCACTATGGCATTTGTAGGTTCACCAGCCAGTGCCTTGACCGTCTCATGACGCATTGCCAAACGCGTTTGCCATACCTCGCCCGAGCGCAGATGCTTGACCGTGTGGGGTTGGACCAGAAAGGAATCACCAGCCACCACTTGGGCTATGATCTCCAAAGCCAGGTGGTCCTCATCCACACGACAACCCTCCAGCACGCGGAATATGGCTCCCAAGATCTCGTTATCCAGCACAATTGTCTCATACGCGGTTGCCATTCCATTGGCCAGTATACCAACCCCTCCTAGAAGATCAGGCCTTCCGTAGGCCACCTGCAAGCCGTTGAGTGCCTTCTCCTGCCCTGTCTGCAGATCGAGATGGGGGGAACTGGTATGGAGGCCATGTACGCTAGAAGGGATGCGACACCAGCGAGCCAAGGCAGCGATCGTCGCACGCATCAAACCCACTTCCGGCCCACCTGTTATGGAGACAAGGGTATGCATATCACCTCTGCTGGGGGTAGCGTGGTGCAGTACGGGCAAGCCCGGGGCCATTTCTTGGACCATGACTATGCCGGCCAATACCTCAGCATGGGAGAGGGCGATCCCACCAGCCAGTGTGTAAGGAGAAGTAAGACCCAGTATAGGGTTGCTGATGATAGCCGTGGGCATCCCAGCCTCGGCCAAGACCACTATGGCATCGACTATCGCCTCTGGAAAATGAAGGGGGGAGATGGGGCAGATGAAAGGTAGGCAGAGGGGGTATCGGCGGAGACGGTCAGCATCGCCATCTCGTGCGGCCCTTGCCAGAGCTACCGCCGTTCGCGCTTCATCCCCATTGGTCGGGCCAGGCCCAAAGAGGGGCTTAACGGTGTTGGCCAAGGCCACGGCGAAGGCGCGTGTGATGCTCTCTCTGGGAGGCACATCCCTCGCCTCCACTAAGGTGGCCATCACCACATGCACATTCTCTGTGGCGTCCATGAGGCGGGTTGTAGCTGCTACATCGGCCAGCGTGGTCGAGCGGAACTCCCCACTCTCTAGATCCCGTATCCAAGGAACCACTCCAGGATTGGTACCCCACATACGCTGACCATCCAACTGGACGGCGCACTCCAGGGAGCGCCCGTAGAGGGTAAACGAGTGAGGAGCCTGGGCCAGGCTCCTTTCAATAACCTCAGCCGGAAAGCAGACCCGTTCCCCCTCAACCCGACACCCCATCTCCTGAAGGCGCTCTCGCATCCGCTTATGCTCAACATCTACGCCTATCTCTGCTAAGATGTGGAGCGAGGCATCGTGCAACGCTGCGAGATCGGCATCAGCGAGAGGATCTATGGGCGGTCTCTGCTCAACCTTGCCCACAAGTACTCTCCATAAGGGCTCTTCCCTCCTCCACGCTGCCCACCACCCGCTCTAAGATAACGCCCGTTTCCAACTTGAGTGGCGAGGGAAGGGGCCCCATCCAAAGGACGGCTACTCCCCGAGGTTTCGCCTTCTCGTAGATGGTCAGCAAGTCTTCGGCCTTCTCACTCCACACCAGGATACCGTTGAGCCCCTTGGTACTCAATATCAGATCCAGGACCTGCTTCCCTGGACCGCAATAGAGGAGGTAACCTCCTTCAAAGGGCGCGAAAGCCCGTTCGTTGTACGGTTTGACAAACTCTTCATAAGCCCGAGGTGAGATGCTCAAAGCGAAATCCTCAGCGAGACGCGCTCCCCCACGAAGGCGATAGTGCCAGTGGTAGCCGCTGACATGATCCTCCCCCAAAGCGTCTTTCTCTTTCTTAGTCACAGCGATGTAGGTCTCCGTTATCACCTCCAGGAGTTCATGGAGCATCTGAGGCTCATCGTAGAGGTCGGTATAGATACGGGGGCCCAGGATCTCCGCTGCCAGGTTGAGGGGGCCTTGGGTGTCACAGACGTGGATATGGACCGTCTCTCTCAGTTTGGGATAAGGGCGCAGGGCCTCTTGGAAGAAGGCCTCCGTCTCCGAGACCTTGGCCATCAATCCACGATCAAGATCGGGCAATCCCTGGGCGATGATCCGCTTGACTTCATCTAGCGACTCCAGATGACCCACCCAGGGCATATTCTCGCCCTCTTTTACCGTGATGGAACAACCGAACAGGGAGGGGATGATACCGATGCCGTAATTAGTGCGGATGGTATACATCTTGTCATCCCCGATAAGAGCACCCTCGTAGACGAAGCTTAGCTCATCCAGGAGCATCTTTTCTTGGTCGTAGAATATGTCGAAATAGGGATAGGTTGGCCAATCGGTGGTCCCTTTCCGCTCCTTGCTGACCTTATCGGAAAGGCTAACCAACAGGGGTAGCCTATCCACCGCTTCATAGACCCAAGCAGCCTCCTGGCGGCGCTGAGCCCGTTTTACATGCCCCTCATCAATTAGTGCTTCTAGTCCCTCCAGATAGGAATCAATCCAACCCATATCTCTTCCTTCAACCCCCTTTGGGCCTCCGCCACACTGATGTCACCAGCATAGCCGCAGGCATGGATGTTGAAGCGCCTGCCGTGTTCGTGCGCGATTCGGGCGTAATGACTCAATACCGGTAGGCCATGTGCTTCAAACATGGAGAGAGCATATCGATAATGACCGGAGAAAATGGCGTGGCGTGAACGCTCAATATGTTTTTCGATAGAGTTCCTCCATGACTTCCTCGGTACACTCGCGCGGGTTGGTCATGTGGCTTTCGTCCGTCATAGCCTTCTTAGCCATCTTTGGGAGCATTTCCTCTGCGATGCCTACATCCCGCAGTCGTGTAGGAAGACCGATATCGCGGATCAGCTTTCTTACAGCGGTTACCGCCCCCGTAGCCTTATCCTGCAGTGAGCACACCCCATCTCCCTCACCCAAGGCCTCGGCGACCTTAGCGTACTTCTCCCAATCGCCAGGCAAGCTGTATTCCATCTGATGTGGCAACATCAGAGCGATGCTCACCCCATGAGAGACGCCTGCCTCAGCAGACAGTTGATGCGCCAAGGAGTGACACCCCCCTCCCCATTTAAGGTTCAGAGTCATCCCCCCCAGCATAGCTGCCATAGCCATATTACGACGGGCCTCCATATTCCCACCATCCGCCACTGCCTGCCTTAGACTCTGCGCTACTAAGCGGATGCCGTAGAGGGCCAGCAGGTCGCCCAAGGGATGTTCAAGGGTAGAGACGTAGGATTCAATGCAATGAGATAGAGCATCTATCCCCGTAGCCGCGGTGAGGCTTGGTGGCATAGTGGCCGTCATTTCTGGATCCACGATGGCTATCCTTGGTACAAGATAGGCATCCCCCACAGCTATCTTGAAATTGCATTGCGTATCTGTGATCATCGCCCAAGCGGTTACCTCGCTACCCGTGCCCGCGGTCGTAGGAACAGCGACAAGAGGTAACATATCCTTGGGCGTTGGTCTAACCTTCTCGCCCAGCCCCAAGTCGTACTCCAAGATGTCGCCCCCACCAGCAGCCACGAGTTGCACGGCTTTCGCCGTATCCATGGAACTGCCACCCCCAACGGCCACCATCAGATCTCCACCCCACTCTTTGAACCTCTCTAAGACCAGGCGTACCAGCTTATCGCTGGGGTTCGGCTCTACCTCATCGAAGAGCACGAATTCCACCTTTGCCTTGTCGAGGGAAGCGAGGACCTTCCCCAATAAGTCGGCTTCTCGCACTCCTTGGTCGGTAACTACGAAAGCCCGGCTACCACCCAAGCGACGAGCGCGCTCACCTAGCTCCCCGGCTGCACCATTCCCAAAATATGTTTCACCAGGCCACATAGAATAGATAAGCTGACTCATCTTGACCTCCTAGAAAGCTGCGAATCCACTAACCCTCAACTGTGAAACCTTGCCTCCCGCTGCCTCTTCGACTAAGCGTGATGAGGGTGGCGGGAACTGAGCAGTAACCTACTCACAACCTCTCTTCCTAAATCCCTAGCTGCTGTGCTAGGCACTCCAGGTAACGGCGCGACTCGATGTATTGCTCCTCCAAATTAGGCACATGCCCTACATCGACCGCCACCGCTCCATCGAAATGGTGCTTCTTCAGAGCAGTGAAGACGCCTTCCCAATCTATTATCCCTCGACCCAAGGCCAGATGCTCGTTGACACATCCATCGTTGTCCGCCACGTGGAGGTAGAAGATCCTATTGCCGAGTTTCTCCACACTGAGGGGCAGGATCTCCTTCTGCGCATGCTGGTGTGCGGTGTCGAAAGCCGCACCTAGATTGTCATGGCCCACCGCATCCATCAAATGTAACAATGCATCGGTATTGCTGATAATCTCCCCGACCCGAGGCTCCAAACAGAATTTTAGCCCCTCATCTGCTGTCTTCTGAGCGCAATATCGGTAGCTATCAACCACTACCGCCCACAACTCATCCCAATCGAAATCAGGATCCACTTCGACGCGATACGCCTGTCCGAAATTGATCATCTCTTGATAGGGCACGTCGCCGACGAATTTGAGGGGAGGGACGTAACTATCAGTCTGGACGGTGGTGCACCTAAAGAATTTCGCGATCTCGACCGCCAGATCGAATAGCTCCAGGTTTCTCTGCCTCTCGGCCTCGTCAAGACTGTGAATCCCGGGTAAGATGGGGCAAAAGTTCACCACCTCGACCCCCACCTCCTGACAACGGTCCTTCAGGCGGTGGCGATTTTCCCACACCTCCTGCAGATTCTCCTCCCGAACTCCCTCCAACTCAATGTACGAAAACCCCATATCGGCCATCTCACCGATCACTTTGATAGTCTGTTCGATGGTTGGTGGGTAGCCGTACTTGCAGATCGCGTACAAGAAACAACAACTGATCTTCATGCCGTTCACCTCCCAATGATTCGGCGATCTTCAAGCTGGAGTTGCGCTCCCGTTTGGGTTGATAGGCGGTGAAAGCCACGTCCAGAACCACACGGAGTTGAAGGATTTTCTGTAGGAACGAGCCCTGTTGGCTATGCTGACAGATCCACCTGTGTCTTACTTAAGTCTCGCAGCAGTGACTGCTTAGCTCGCTCGATGTGATGGCCCATTGTCCGTTGCAGGGCGGCTATGTCTTTAGCCTCAAAAGCTTTCAGAATCTGTTCATGCTCTTCCTGGGCTAGGTCAAGCTCTCTCTCTGCTCTCGGGTAACGGGCGCGGGCCATCTGTACATGCACATTGACCTGTTCCCAGATCTCCTCCAACCGTTTGTTTGCAGCAAATTCCATAATCAGCCTGTGCAGCTCATGGTCCAAAGCCACATACTCTAGATAGATCTGATCCCAATCCTCAACACTGGTCAGTCGTCGCAGCTCTTTGACTATGTCGCGCAGCTGCTGTAACTGGGATTCGGTCACACGTTGGGCGGCCAGCTCAACGGCGTAAACCTCCAGAACCCGTCGCACGTCAAAGGACTCGGCTATCTTGGCTGGGGCGAGGTCAGTCACAAAGGTTCCTTTGCGGGGCCTGATCTCCACCAAGCCCTGCATAGCCAACCTGTTTAAAGCGTCCTTAACAGGAGTGCGGCTGACGCCCATCTGCCTCTCTATCTCGGCCAAGCGTAGGCGCTGCCCTGGCGCGAACTGCCTGCTGATGATTCTTCCCTTGAGGGCTTCGTACACCTCGTCGCTCATATTGCGGCGGGTTAATCTCGGCAAATCGCTAACATTCATCTCGTTTCTTTATAATCTAAAATTCTAGATTCATAATATCACACTTTCCCCTTCTTGTCAAAAAGCAGCCGAATTCGTCCACCAATTCTCGCACCTATTGGCGATGAGCCTCCACATGCAGGCCATCTCCAGAGCCATCACTACCGGCATCGGTTGGTAGTCCTGAGGCCGCATACAGGACTTGCACTGCTCCACCTCGCAGCCGTCAATCGAGGTGGCGATGAGGACGTCGTCCGCCTGCCCGTCCACGCCCCAGAGGCGGGAGCGGTTGGCGATCACAGTGTCCGGGAGAAGGTTGTATCTGGCATAGGCACCATCTTGGAGATGGTGGTGCAAGAGCACAAAAACCGTCTCCTACTTGCGCAGAGAGCAGCTTCTTGGTATAATGCCAGCAAGCTTACTTCATGAGGAGCAAAGAAAGACGCAGAGAGTTGTTTACCGTTTAGCGGGAGCTAGACTCGACTTCTGCAAGCAGATCTACTTGAGCTACGTGCTCGGTCCAGGCAGTAGTTGCGGGACAGCGGGTAAGGACAAACAGGCAGCAGCACGCTTGCGAGCTGGGGCGAAAGGTTCCCCAGTTCTCACCGGCGGTTCCCTACTGGAAATAGCTGCAAAGCATTCCCTAATCAGGAGGGATAAGAACTCGTGAGCATCAAGGATAGCATCATCATCGTCACTGGGGCCAGCAAGGGCATCGGGCGCGCAACAGCTTTGGCCTTCGCGCGCGAGGGTGCACATGTGCTGGCAGTGGCCCGCAGTTCCTCATTGCTTGACGAACTGGCTGTGCAGGCGTCTACCTTGCCCGCCGAAATTGTAGCTGCGCCGGCTGATGTGACGCAATGCGAGCAAGTCGAAGCAGTGGTGAGCCTAGCCCTGACACGCTACGGACGTATAGATGTGCTGGTCAACAATGCAGGAGTGGAGCTTGTGAAGCCAGTGGAGACTTTTACCGACGATGACTATGCAGCGATGCTCGACACCAATCTGAAGGGCATCTTTCTGTTTACTCGGGCCGTCGTGCCGTCTATGAAAGCACAGCGCTCAGGACTCGTCATCAACATTGCATCAACAGCAGGATTGCGTGGCTTTGCCGGTGACGCCCTTTACTGTGCCTCCAAATTTGGTGTGGTAGGCTTAACCGAAGCTCTAGACGAAGAGCTGCGCAAGTTTGGTATCCGTGTAAGTTGCATCTCACCCGGAGCGACTAACACTGAACTGGCAAAAGACACCTGGAGCCCACCGGATGACCCTTACCGACCTCACTTCCTACAGCCCGAAGATGTCGCCCGGGCTATTCTGTACGTAGCAAGTCAGCCACCGCATGTCACTGTAGGGCAGATTCTCTTGCTCCCGACGGTTGAACCACGCTATTCGCCTCTTCTGCCGCTCGGAGAAGAATAACTCGCGTTAAGGCAGCCTCCCCCAGATTGGCTACACTGCGATAGGCGGCTATGTCATCCTCTGTAGCGGTCGCCGGGTTTATGCCATGCTCAGCGCACCAGGCCACGAACTGGCCTGCGTTGCTGTAGTAGCTTCGGATGGTCGCCGGGCTCGCGTCGCCGTCCGCAACATGCAACCGCAAGAACGCGTCAAAAGCTGTCATTACATTGGTTGTGGTCGGCGTTTGGTCCTGTCTGGAGGTCAATGTTGTAGTAGTCATGGTGTCCCTCTCTTGCAAGATTACGCTTTCTGGAGTACAATACAGGCAGTGAGAGCGAAGGGGAATGTTTGTCTATTGTGTCTGCAATTCCCGGATATTGTATATAGCCTGTGATTGTGATATAATAAAGTCAGAATTCGCTCGGTGGTTAGAGACAGAGGAGAGCCAAATGGTTACCAGAGAGGCAATGGCCATCCGTAGCAAGATAATAGGTGTCCTGCTGCGCAATGCCCGTACCAAGGCTGGAAAGAGCCGGAAAGACTGTGCTGCGGTGCTAGGTTGCTCACCTGATACGATCTCTCGGTTTGAGTATGGCCGCAAGGACATCACTCTGCCCCAATTGGAGGTGCTGGCCTATTTCTTCGGTTTGCCTATTACCTATTTTTGGGACACAGATGCCATCCCTGAGGAAGAAGAGATGGATCAGCCTGTTGACGAGATCATGACCATACGCCGTAAGATCATTGGCGTCTTGCTTCGCCAGGCCCGTCTCGATGCTGGCAAGAGCCAGAAGCAATGTGCCGAGGCTCTCAGTTGCTCAGCGGATAGGATATCTCAATATGAACGGGGGCTGAGGGACATCCCTCTGCCCGAACTGGAAGCTCTGGCTGATTTCTTGGACGTGCCTATTACCCATTTCCTGGACGAGCAGACGACTCCGCTCGGTGGAGAGGCTCCAAAAGAGGTGAAAGGTGCGGAGACATTTGATGAGTTGCCCCCAGACGTCAGAGATTTCGTCTCAAATCCGACGAACGTCCTCTACCTCCGGATCGCCATGAAGCTCAGCACCCTGTCAGTTGATGCCTTGCGCCAGATTGCTGAGACTTTGCTAGACATCACTTTCTGAACCAGGTACATCGCCAAAAGTGTGAGCGGGACGACGTAGGGCAAGATGCCGTCTTGCCTTACCATCCACTCTAAAGTTACTCACGCAAGATCAGTGCAGACACAGATCAGAAGCATTGCCGGGCAAAGAGCTCCTTTTTTTGAGAAAGCCCAATGAGTCAAGAACAATCCCTTGAGCAGCGAGCGGCGAGCTTGATACCTCT
>JABAOC010006062.1_pt1 | contig 16718 bp, 16 predicted proteins | sample 7062161 | NCBI WGS metagenome assembly JABAOC01 (sample SAMN14538625, study PRJNA623070) | marine sediment metagenome | biome: marine biome [ENVO:00000428]; feature: marine pelagic biome [ENVO:01000023]; material: deep marine sediment [ENVO:00002113] | place: India: Gulf of Khambhat ... | reverse complement strand
CTGTTTCCCCCTCTCCACTTTGTGGAGAGGGGGACAAAAAGGGGGAGAGGTCTTTTGACGATCCCGGGCTTCTCGTCGGAGACAAGCCCTGAACCGCATGGTTCAGGGCAAGCTCCGACGCTACATCCTGTCATCCCAGCGGGAATGTGAGCATTACGCCTCGATGCGTGACTTCCGGATTTCCGAATGCCGCCCGGATGCACCGTACGGTGCATACCGCCGGTTGCTACTTGGCATTCTTGTCGGTCTGCCACAGCGCGAAGTGGTTTTTCTCGGTGTCAAGACACATGGCAAACCATCCGTAAGTCGGCACTGCTGCCTTGGGAACCACCACTTTTCCGCCGAGCTGTTCAACTTTGGCGGCCCATTCATCTATGGAAGGGACATCGATGTAGTTGGTAATCGGCTGCCGTGCATCCTGCCTCTTCATCATGCCGCCATCCACCTTGTTTTCACCGCTGGTGGTGATCATCCAGTATTCCATGCCTGAGGCCTCTTTGAATTCCCAGCCGAAAAGATCGGCGTAGAACTTCTTTGCCCGCTGAACATCGTCAACCGGAATCTCGAAATGGACTATGGTTGGCATATCCTTGAGTCACCTCCTTTTAGCTTATTGGTCCATCTTAGTGCCTGGTCAAAACCGGGATGTCTTCGATCCCGCTGAAAGGCGGGGTCCGGAATTCTGCTATTCGTGTCGGAGAGTTTCCGTGCCCTCGACTCATGATCTCGGCGCGTAGTCATTAACTTAGCCATTTTCTTTCAAAAATCAACAGCTTTTTGCCGTAATCTTACGGACGCACAGGTTCCGAATTCGAGCGGCTGATGACGGGGGTCTTGCCGATTAAGGTTTAGTTTTGAGTTGACAATTTCATTTTTCAAGCTAAAATGCTATTGGATGTCCAAACTTTGGAACGCCCGGTTAATAAAAAACAAAAAGTGGCGAAAATAAAAATATACTGAGAACGTGGGACAAAACGCACACGACGATATTGTACTGGAAGGGATCGACATCCACAAGAGCTTTCAAACGGGCGCTGAAACGCTTCACGTATTAAAGGGAGTAGACATCCGGATAAGACGTGGTGAGATCGTTTCCGTGGTCGGCGCTTCAGGGGTTGGTAAGAGCACGCTCCTCCATATCTTAGGCGCATTGGACCGTCCCACGCAAGGAAAGGTGAGGCTGGATTCGACCGACGTCTTTTCGTTAAGCGACAAGAAACTTGCACATTTCAGAAACAAAACCGTAGGATTCGTATTCCAGTTTCACCATCTGTTGCCGGAGTTTTCGGCCTTGGAGAACGTAATGATGCCCAGGCTCATCGCCGGAGAGGAGATGGGCGCAATCAGAGGGAAAGCTGAGCGGTTCCTGTCGGAGGTGGGACTGGCGGAGAGAATCAATCACAAGCCGGGTGAACTGTCAGGAGGCGAGCAGCAAAGGGTGGCAGTGGCCCGGGCACTGGTCAACGAGCCGCAGATAGTGATCGCAGACGAACCCTCCGGAAACCTGGACAAAGCCACCGGAGAGGAACTGCATAACCTGCTATCGGAACTGAACCGGAAGAAGAACCAGACCTTCATCATCGCTACCCACAACCAGCTTCTGGCTCAGAGGGCTCATCGGATAGTAACGCTGGTTGACGGCAAGGCGCAGGCAGGTGAAAGCAAGGAGTAGAAGATTCCAAAGGCGTGTCAGGCTTCGGCCTGAGCTGCGGGAGCACGAAGCGACAGCGGCTTTGGCCGGTTCACCCAACGGTGAACGCTCCAATTAGCCGTTTAGGGTTATGATTCAGAACGTGAGCGGAACATAGCTGAGAGGCAGATTGCGATGTTGTGCGAGGATTGTGGAAAGAATGAGGCCACGGTCCATCTAACGCAGGAGGCGGGCGATCAGAAAACGAACCTGCATCTCTGCAATGAGTGTGCAAAGAGAAGGGGCTTTCGAAATCCTCTGGAGGGAGTCCCTTTCCCCCTGGCCGAGTTTCTGGCCAGCATGCTGAGCCAGGCCAAGGAGAAGCAGCCGGGGAAAGAGGTCGAGATTTCATGCTCGGTTTGCGGCATGAACTTCTCCGATTTCGCCAAAGTGGGGCGTCTGGGCTGCGGAAACTGCTACGTTGCCTTCAGAAACCAGATGGACGATCTTCTGAGGAAAGTCCACGGCTCCACCCAGCACCGGGGCAAATTCCCGCACTCCCGCAAGGACGNNTGTGGGAACAGAGCAAGCTGCAGGAGGAACTGAAGAAGGCCATTCAGGCGGAGGATTTCGAAAGGGCGGCTAAGCTCAGGGATCAGATAAAGGCCCTGGCCGGCAAAGAATGAGACCAGCTATTGCAGGTGAGTGAAAATGTTTGAGCAGATGGCCAAAACACCAGCGGTGTGGCTTTGCGGTGAGGACTCCAGCTCCCAGGTGGTGCTCTCCTCCAGGATCAGGCTGGCGCGCAATATCGCCAGCGCGCCATTCCCTTCCCGAGCCGACACTGACAACCGGGAAAGGACGCTCTCCTTTGTGAGGTCAGCCCTGGAGAAATGCAAGGCGCTGGCTCGCGCCACCTTTGTCAGCTGCAACCAGCTTGACGATCTGGATCGAACCTTCATGGTGGAGAGACACCTGATCAGCATGGAGTTCACCCAGTGCCGGGACTTCTCGGCGCTCTTGATCGGAGAAGAGGAGAACTTGAGCATCATGGTGAACGAGGAGGATCATCTGCGGATTCAGGCCCTGGCTCCCGGGCTGGAAATAAGGCGGGCATTCAAGCTGGCCAGCCAGGTGGATGACGAACTTTCCCGAACGCTCGAGTTTGCCTACGATCCCACCTTCGGCTACCTCACCGCCTGTCCCACCAATACCGGGACCGGAATGAGAGCGTCGGTTCTGATCCATCTGCCGGGGCTGGCTCTGACCCAGGAGATCGAGAAGGTAATCGCCGAGATCAGCAAGGTGGGTTTGGTGGTGCGAGGGTTCTACGGAGAAGGCTCCGACGTTCTGGGAAATCTTTTTCAGGTGTCCAACCAGAAGACCCTGGGCCGCAGCGAGCAGGAGATCATGGACGATCTGGAGGGAGTCACCAGACGGATAATAGAGCGGGAAGAGAACGCCCGAAAGAGGCTCTTCAATGAAGCCAAGGATCAAATAGAGGACAAGATCTGGCGCGCTTACGGCATCCTGCGGCACGCCCGATCCTTGACCTCGGAGGAAGTCTTGAACATGCTCTCCGCGGTAAGGCTGGGGATCGGGACGGGAGTGTTGACGGGGGTAAGCCTCTCGCAGGTAAACGAGACTCTGGCACTGACTCAGCCGGCACACCTGCAGAAGTACTTCGGCAGAAGGATGGAGCCCGGTGAGCGCGACCGGGTCAGAGCCGGGCTGGTGAGAACAAGACTTGGGGAGCGAACTCCACGGGTCGACGGACCTTGAGCAAGTAGTTGGGAGACATGACGATGAGCTGCCGGATCTGTGAGGACGGTGGCGGCTCGTTTTAACCGGGTTGACATTTTGCCGGTTTTTGCGTAGACTATTAATAGGGGTCGGGGTGGATGAGCTGATCGGGAAGGTCTCGAGAGGCTCCATGATTTGACGTATCGGACTCGAAATCGGAGCGGAGGTTTTTTCGATGAATGAGATGTTCACAGAAGGAGCTCGCAAAGCCATAGAGTATGCTCGAGACGAAGCAGCCAGGCTGAAGCACGATTACATCGGAACGGAGCACCTTCTTCTGGGGATCCTGCGCCTGGGGGAGGGGAGGGCAATTGAGATCTTGAACAACATCGGGATCGACTCAAACGAACTCAGACAGTCGGTGGAGGATGTGGTTCAGCCCTCGGGAGGCACGCTGGCCATGGGGCAGCTCCCCCTGACTGCAAGGGCCAAAAAGCTTCTGGAGGTCTCCGCCCAGGAGGCCCGCGCCCTGAGATCCAAGGACATCGACACCGAGCATCTGCTGCTGGCCATGCTCAGGGACGAGGAAGGAGTAGCGGCTCAGGTCCTCTCCATGTATGACGTCGACTACAAAGAGGTATATGAGGAACTCAAAAACATACAGGGCGGCAAACCATCCTCCTACGGCAGGAAAAGGAAGAAGAGTAAGACCCCGGCGCTGGATCATTTCGGCAGAGACCTTACCGAACTGGCCAGGCGGGGCAAGCTGGATCCCATAATAGGTCGGGACGACGAGATCGAGAGGGTCTCCCAGATCCTCTCCCGTAGAAAGAAGAACAACCCTGTTCTAATCGGCGAGCCGGGCGTGGGAAAGACCGCCATAGCCGAGGGTCTGGCTCAAAGGATAGTGGCGGGAAAGGTCCCCCAGACTCTTGAGAATAAAAGGATCGTTTCTCTGGACATGGCCGCTCTGGTGGCCGGGACCAAGTATCGAGGCCAGTTTGAGGAGAGAATGAAAGCGGTGATGAACGAGATCGTGAACTCCAAGGACGTGGTCCTGTTCTTAGATGAGCTGCACACCATCGTGGGAGCGGGCGGAGCGGAAGGTTCCCTGGATGCGTCCAACATATTCAAGCCCTCGCTTTCACGGGGAGAGATACAGTGTATCGGCGCCACCACCCTGAACGAGTATCGAAAATACATCGAAAAGGACGGGGCTTTGGAGAGGCGCTTCCAGACCATCATGGTGGATCCGCCGTCTACGGAGGACACCAAGAGGATACTGAACGGCCTGAGGAGCAAGTACGAAGAGCACCACCGGATACTGATATCGGATGCGGCCGTCGACTCTGCGGTGAAGCTTTCGGACAGATATATCACAGGAAAGTTTCAACCGGATAAGGCGATTGACGTGATAGACGAGGCCGGCTCCAGGATCCATCTGGCCACCTGTACCCGGCCGGAGGTCTTTGAAAAGCTGGAAGAGGAACTGGTGCAGCTGCAGCAGGAGAAGGACAAGGCGGTGAAGAACCAGGAGTTCGAGAAGGCTGCCCAGCTCAGGGATGAGTTAAAGATCAAAAGGGAGAAGCTGGATCAGATGAGGAGGGACTGGGAGCAGGGCAAGGGGCAGGAGAAGGTCACCCTGACCTCTGAGGATGTGGCCTGCGTGGTCTCCAAGATGACCGGAATTCCACTTTTCAAGCTGGAAGAGAAGGAGTCGAAAAAGCTCCTCAGAATGGAGGATGAACTGAAGAAAAGAATCGTGGGGCAGCAGGAGGCCATCTCGGTCATCGCCAAGGCCATCCGGCGAAATCGAGCCGGCCTGGGGGACCCGCGGAGGCCGATCGGATCTTTGATCTTCCTGGGACCCACCGGCGTGGGGAAGACGGAGCTTGCCCGGGCCCTGGCGGCGGCGCTTTTCGAAGACGAGAACTCGCTGGTGAGAATCGACATGTCCGAATACATGGAGAAGTTCTCCGTCTCCCGTCTGATTGGGGCTCCGCCCGGATACGTGGGCTATGAGGAGGGGGGACAGCTCACCGAGAAGGTCAGGCGCAAGCCCTATTCGGTGGTCCTGCTGGACGAAATAGAGAAAGCTCACCCCGACGTCTTCAACATACTTCTCCAGCTTTTCGACGACGGCTCCCTGACCGACAGTTTCGGCAGAAGGGTCGACTTCAGAAACACCGTGGTGATTATGACATCCAACCTGGGAGCCAGACAAATCAAGGGCGGAAAAACCCTCGGCTTCCAGAAAGAAGACTCAAGCTCGTCCTATGAGCAGATGAAGCAGAAGCTTCTGGAGGAGACCAGACGAACCTTCAATCCCGAGTTTCTAAATCGCATAGACGAAATCATAGTATTCCATGCGCTGGGGATGAAGGAGGTAATGGAGATCATCGACATACTTCTCTCGGACGTATCCAAGAGGTTGAAAGAGAAGGGAATAACGTTCGAGTTGACCGCCCGGGCCAAGGAGTTTTTGGCAGAGAAGGGATTCAATCCCACCTTTGGCGCCAGACCCCTGAAAAGAACCATACAGAAACACGTGGAGGACCCGCTGGCCGAGGAGATATTGAAAGGGCAGTTCTCCGGTCGGTGCCAGGTTGACGTGGACAGGAAGGAGGGTCAGGACAGGCTGACCTTCGATATCAAGTCCGTGGCGGAAGAGGAGCAGAAGGCCGCACCGGAGAAATCCTTGACGTAGTTAAAGAATTCGCTTGCAAAAGAAAAAAAAAGCGTTATCTTAACCAACCCAGAATTGCGCAGATAGCGGATGCACTTTCTGGGTTTGGTTTTGATGGCAAGAAGGAAGGTAGAATCCCATGGCACACAAGAAGGGAGTAGGAAGTTCACGGAACGGAAGGGATTCCCACGGGCAGCGGCTGGGGGTGAAGAGGTTCTCGGGAGAGGCGGTGCTGGCCGGCACCATCCTGGTAAGACAAAGAGGAACCAGGATACATCCGGGACTGAACGTCGCAAGGGCAAAGGACGACACCCTTTTCGCCCTGAGGGATGGAGTGGTCAAGTTTGAACCGAAGGGGAAGACCAGGAAAGTGGTAAGCGTTTATTGATGCCCTCTGAGACCCCCCTTGCTTGGAGGGTGGTATTCCGACCATATCCTGCCTTCGTTCTGCAGAGCATCGGAACCGAGTAAGATAGCTGTCGGATCAGGTGGACGAGCATCCCGACCCAACACGGCCAAGTGCGTTTTCGCGTCAATTTAACTCTACAAAGAAGCCGCAAGTATTGCATCATAGGCGTCTGGTCAAGGTGGATTGGATGAACCGGAAAGTGGGTGGCAAAGACCGTTCACCTGTTCTCTGATAACCGAATCTCTCTGCGGTGGCATGAGCAAGTTTGCCTTGATCTTAAGCGGGTGCGGATATCTGGATGGATCGGACGTATGGGAGGTGGTGCTGCTTTCCTATCACCTCAATAGAAGGGGTAACACTCCCCTCTTCTTCGCGCCGGATGCCGGCCAGAGGGAGGTGTCTGATCATCTCCGGCTGGCCAGGGTTCAGGAGAGCAGAAACATCCTGAACGAATCGGCCCGCATCGCCTGGGACGGAGTCAGGGAGATCGGCAAGCTTTCGGGCAGAGACGTCGACGGGCTGCTCCTGCCAGGGGGTGAAGGTGTAGTCAAAAACCTGGCTGATTCTCTCGGTAGCGATGACAACAGTTTTCTGANNAGAGAGATTTACCGGAGGAAGAAGCCCATAGGCGCTTGTGGGCTTGCCGGTTTTCTGGTCGCCTCCGCCCTCAGGGACATCGTGGAAGTCCCCCTGACTCTGACCATCGGCAAGGATCCGGAACTGATAAAACAGATTGAGGAGATGGGCGCAGTTCACGTTCTCTCCAGAGGGCCGGAGGCGGTGATGGATGCGGAGCATAAGCTGATCTCCACCGGGGGGAGCCTGTTGAAGCTCACACCAGCTGAGATGGCATTGAGCGCTGACAATCTGATCGACGGAGTTTTGGAACTTACCTCATCAAAAACAAGTTAGGAGGAGATATGCGTGAGATTTCCGCCAAAGATATAATCAAAACGGTGAAGGATCTCTGCATTGACGCCAACTACAACCTCGGCGAGGATGTGGAGAAGAGGCTTCGCCAGATGTACCAGCAGGAGGAATCGCCCGTTTCCAAGGCCACCCTCAAACAGATCATCGACAACTTCGAGATAGCCAAGCAGGGCGAGTTTCCTATCTGTCAGGATACCGGCTTTTCGGTTTTCTTCGTGGAGATGGGCGACCAGGTTTGCATTAAGGACGGCAACCTGTTTGATGCCATCACCGAGGGGGTCAGGCAGGGCTATAAGGACGGGTACCTGCGCAAGTCGATTCTGGCCGATCCTATCGAGAGGAAGAACACCGGCGATAATACCCCACCGGTGATCCACATGGATATCGTCAAAGGCGATAAACTGAAGATCGTCATTGCTCCCAAGGGTGGCGGAAGCGAGAATATGTCCGAGGTGAAGATGATGAAGCCGGCGGACGGAGTGGAAGGGGTGAAGGAGTTTGTTGTCGACAAGGTCCGAAGGTCGGGAAGCAATCCCTGCCCGCCCATCGTCGTCGGCGTGGGCATCGGAGGGACATTCGAGAAGTGTGCCGAGATGGCTAAAAGAGCGCTTCTCAGGGAGATCGGATCCAAGCACCCCAACCCGTTCTACGCCGATCTGGAGGCGGAGCTTCTGGAGAAGGTGAACAAGCTGGGTATCGGGGCCCAGGGTTTCGGAGGAACCCAGACTGCACTGGCCGTCTTCGTGGAAACCTACCCCTGTCACATCGCCAGCTTCCCCGCTGCGGTGAATATCAACTGTCATGCGGCCAGACATAAGGAGGCCATACTATAGCCCGCGGCCTCAGATTGCGGATACCTGGATCTGCCGGTCAGGCGGAATTCCAGGGTGAGCAGAGAAGCTTTGCGTTCCGACCGAGACAAACAGGAGGAGAAGAAAATGGCACAGAAAAAGATAACGACTCCCTTGACCGATGAGGTTGTGAAGGGTTTGAAGATAGGCGATGACGTCCTGATTACCGGAGAGATATACACGGCCAGAGATGCCGCCCACAAGAGGATGGTGGAGCTTCTGGACAAGGGGGAGCAGCTCCCCTTTTCCATTAAGGGCCAGCTGATTTACTACTGCGGACCGTCACCCAGCAGACCGGGCAAGGTCATCGGGTCGGCCGGACCCACCACCTCCGGCAGGATGAACAAATATGCTCCAAGAATTTTGGAGGCCGGCTCCAAGGGGATGATCGGAAAGGGAGAGATGGGCGGCGGTGTTCCGGATGCTCTTCAGAAGCATTGCGGCGTGTACATGGCTGCCGTAGGAGGGGCGGCGGCTCTGATCGCCAAGTCGATAACCAAGAACGAACTGGTGGCATGGGAGGAGCTGGGGGCTGAGGCCATCAAGAAGCTGACCGTGAAGGACTTCCCTGCGATAGTGGTCCAGGACTGTCATGGCGGGAACCTCTATAAGGAGGGAGTGAAAAAGTACGCCAGGGCCTAGCAAGCCGCCACCCAGAATAAGTCAGCCAATGGTACCAGAGTACCGCTGATAGGTTCCTTCCACGAGTTGAATCGGGATTCGTCGGACTGAAGACGGAAGGCTGGGCTTTTTCGGCGCAGCCTTTTTTGTTTGGCCCACGGATGGTCGCACCTTCCGCGGCACAAAAAAGTGTCGCACCACAATGGCGCGACACTTAAGTTCGCCTTCAAGTTGCTCGAGCTGCCTCTGAAGCCAGGATTCTATCTCTTCTTTGTCAGCGGTTTTGCTCTCCTTTTTGGCGCACCTCTTGCCTCTTTCGACGGGGATTCTCCAGCCATCTCCGTTTTGAACCTAGTTCTCACGTAACCGCCGATTTCTTCGGAGGAATAAACCTTAATACCGAACTCCTTTTGCAGCTTATCCTTAGCCTGTTTGCCCCCTCTCATGGCTTTCTTGAGCAGAATATCAATCTGATGTCTCTTTCTGGTCAACTCAGACTTACCACGGATTCCAACATTCACCTTTCCCTCCATTACAGATTACGTCAAAGCTGTTGCGGAAGTAACTCCCGCTAATATCTATTGCGCTGTCCTACAACACCTTACACCCGTCGCCATCCGCATCCACCCCAGTCTCAATATAACATATACGTAATAAATGTGTAAAGCTTTTGCCTCGGTCTAAGCAAATTCATCTAGATGACATCTCGCCCCGCGAATCCTGCAATGCTTTATAATGCAGAGGATTATCCGCACACTCTCCTCCCAAGCCTTAGCGTGGGGTGTCTTTGCCGGTCCTCTTTACGCGTGCTCGTGCGGGATTGCCGCCGCCAAGACCCTGTTAAATAATATATTGGGAGAGCAGCGTGGTTATCGCGCCAGAATGGCATTCAGCGCCGAGAAGATGTCATTCAAGTCAGGCTCACCTTGCCAAAGCCGCCCGACTGAAGTTTGGTCTCTCATGGTGCGGGGGCGCGAGCCCTCTATTTGCCCTCTATCAGAAACATCCGGCTGTCCTGAGGGGAGATCTTCAACATCAGGCCGGTTCTCAACTCCTGAGGAGATGTCTTGATGATCTCTTCTCCCAAAAGGTCGGTCAGACGCAGCCTCTTGCCTCGTATTCCCATCTTGCGGGGGTCAAATCGGAGAATTATTGTCTTCTTATCAGACTCCTCTGATGGGGATAAAGGCGGCTTGGAGGGATTGATGAGATAAAGGACGGTGTGATCTTCGGTCTTCTGGAAGATAAGCTCCACCTCTGGATCGTCGCAGTATATCTGGCTCTCCACGCCGGCCTGGGAGAGCACCTGCTCGAGGAAGAACAGTTTGGGGTGATAAAGCTGAGCGGAGATGTCGAAGGTGAAGAGAAACACGCGCCCTTTACCCAATCTTGACGAGACCCCCACCGGCCGGTCATGGTACTTTGCTAGAATCTGAGACCTTCTGGCTCCTCGGATGTACCCGTAGACGAAGGCGGTGAACTCGTGGTCAGGGGCACGCACCTGGCCCACTAACGACTGGACCCTGGTCTGCAGTTTAAGAGAAGCTGAGAGGAGCTTACACGGCCGCATATCAAGATCGAATTGGGGCAGAACGCCGAATAGCATCAGGGTTCGCCCGGCTTTGGCCAAATCAATCAGAAGCTGCTGCGTCCTCTGGTCCATGAGCTCAGCCGAAGGGATCATGAGAACGGGGAAATTCTCAAGACTCGACTCCAACCACAGATCGGGCATGCCATGGTCCAGCTTGAGGCTGATCAGGTCACGGCTTAACCCGGTGTGAGTTCTGGAAAGCAAATGGGGAACATACGGAAAAGGGCCCGCGGTTTTGCCCTCTGACCCGGACGAGAGAAAATCATACCAGAGATAAGGGCGATAGACGGCCAGTCCCACCTGTGGAGACGATTTCAGATTCTCCAGTCCGATCGCGGTGCCCACCTCGATGAATTTCTTGACCAGATCGAAGGAAGGCCGGATTGTGCCGTCGTTGGCCAGGGGCGCATCGTACCAATGGTCTCTCTCCACGAACATGTAATGATTGAAACCTCTCAAGCCTGCGGCCAGAGCCGTGGTCAAGAGAAGCTTGACCTTCTCGGGAGGAACGGGGAAGTACCTGGCAGCGTCCCTGGGTACATCTGCGCGAGACCCCACGGCGAACTCCGAGGCCCAAGGAAACCTAGAGCAGGTGGAGAAGTAGCGGAGATGCCGGGTCAGTCCCACGTGATCGTCCTGCCAGACCAAGTTTATGCCGGTGATGAGCTCGTCAGAGTCCGAAGCCTGCCAGTTCAGAGGCAGGGAGAAATCCCGGGACAAGAAAAGGTCGGACGAGAAAAGAGGGGAAACCTCGAATGACAGGTACAACTCCTTCAGCTTGGAGAGGTACTGGCTGGAGACTGTCTCCTTGAAAGTGACCCAATCGAAATACTTTATCAGATTCTGAGGCTTGGATATCTTCAACTCGGTGGGGGGCTTAATGTCCGCAAAACCTCGGTGTTTCTCCCGGTAGAGTTGATTCAGCTTCTTGATGCTTTCGTATTTTCCCTTCAGGTACTCGGGGAAGAGCGTGCCGATAACGTACTCGTTGTAGTCCGAGCCGAAAGGGTCGAGATTCCGGGGTAACCGGTTCGGAAGAAAAGACATGAGCCCGTTATCCAGCTTGATTAGAATCACCGGCCCCTTGGGGTATATGTAGCTCTTTATTACTTCCGATAGACCGCCCAGATATCTTTTCACGTGACGCAAGAACCTGGGATGCAAAGGGGAGAGAACGTGATCCTTCTCATCTCTTCCCGCAACCTCCAACGGTTCGCCGTCCGGACCCCTTGCCAGTATCTCAGGACTCTTGAACAGGAAATCCGGGTAACCCCCGTTCCTCCAGTCCGAACCGACAAACGGCCCGGGATGGAGAATCACCTTCAATCCGAATTCCCGTGCCAGCTCCAGAAAAACCACCAAATCCCTTGAATGGTCCGTAACTCCCATGAAATCAAAGTCGCCCACCGCAGGTTCGTGCAGGTTCCAGGGCACACGGGTGGATATGATTCTGAGTCCCGCCTTTCTGATTCGCTCAAAGCAGATGGACCAGTACCTCTTGCTCACTCGGAAGTAATGCATCTCGGCTGAAAAGGGATAGTACTCATCTTTCCCAATAACCAGCTTATTTCCAGCGACCTTCAGCATATCACTCCTTGTTCAGAGGATCTGCTTCCTCCAGCAAACTCCTTGATTCACAACATGTTAAAGGGGCCGGACAGGAAATTCCTTCCGACTATGCACGGAATCAACAGCAAATCTAATCATTCTACATTGCTCCTGTCAATTTGTCAACAAAAATAATCCCCTTGACCGACGATTTTTCCGGTCCAGGTGCCGAAGCCGAATGTGCCTGCAACACTTTCATTTACAGAAGATTAGCTCCGGCCCGTGTCACACGAGTATCGGAGGGACGATACGCGGCAATGCAGCCTGCTTGGGCTGATCGTGATAATATATTCTATGACAAGATATTAGAGACGAACATGAGTCAATCGGGAGAAAGACGGGGCTGGGGGGGTGAGTCATACGTGCTCGGACCACGAGGGTCGAAGCCGGTTAGCCGACAAAAAGATTTTTTTGCTTGACAAAAATCGGAGCATGAGGTATAGTGTCTATGTTAACCATCTTCTCTTCCGGACGGTGAAAGCAGATAGTCCCGAGGGAGGCGTATGTCTTCCTTGATTGTGTAGTGATCGGGAGACCGTCTTAAAAGGGACAATGGGCCAAGAATCCAGAGCATGACAGGAGGTGTGTGTCATGAACAAGAGAACCTTAACGGTCGCCCTCTTGTTCGGTTGCATCATTCTTGCCGGGGCCTTTGCCCAGGCTGCGATAAGGGAGGCCGAACCGGTCAGGATGCCGGCGAATAATTTGATCAAAGGTGACTGCAAGGATTCGCCGACCTATCCCGATCCGGACAACATAATTATCACGGTCTCCGGGAACGACATCACGGTGCTGCACGCGGATGCCTTTTACAACTGTTGTTTGACCATCACCACCGAGGTGGTGCAGGAAGGTTATGCCATCAACCTTTACGAGAGCGAGTCAGGTGACCCGTGCTACTGCATGTGCTACTACGACCTGGAAACCACCATCTACGACCTTGAAGCCGGCACCTACACCATCAGTGTCTACAACGCAAACGGAGAGTACGTGGGAGGTGGGGATGCCACCGTAGAAGAGGGCAAGAAGAGGTTTGACCCGGTTCTCAAGTAGTGAACCGGAACAAAGGTCTTGCCCTAAGAGGCGACCTGACAGATTCCAGTTGCAGAGGCGCCGGGAGTTGATATCCCGGCGCCTTTGTCTTGAAGACGGCTCCCGAGTCCATGGCCTGATCCGGGCCTGGTTCCTGCCGATTGAGCGGCCAGCCCGGGCGAGATAGCCCGCAATTGACCTCGGCTGCCATTACATCAAAATCCTGTTGCAGCTTAAGATTAAGGTGTCCCCGACCGATAAACTATCCTGGAGGGAGTGCCTGTCGTCGACACCGGTCACATCGATTAAACGTCTCTGTCCACGTCAGGAGAATAGGCTGCCATGACCAGAACCAACCACATACTGATCGTCGACGATAATCCCCACATGTCGAGTTTGCTCTCGGACATCCTGGAGTTCTTTGACTACAAGGCCGTGGGGGCCAGGGACGGGGAGGAGGCTTTGAGGACTCTGGGTGACAGGTCATTCGATATGGTGATTACCGACCTTAGAATGCCCAAGATGAACGGAATGGATCTTCTGCGTACCCTCAAGGAGAAATTCCCTCAGCTTCCGGTGGTGGTGATAACCGGCTTTGGCACAGATACTTCCCGATCCGACGCTTTTGCCGCCCACGCCGACGGGTTCCTGGCCAAACCTTTCAAGGTCGATCAGATCAAGGAGCTTCTGCAGAAGCATCTGGGATACCAGGAGTAGGTTTTCCCAGTTCTCTCTCCCATCTTCACCTGCTGATTTTCTCGTAGTCTGACGTCTCCTCCAGAGTCTAATCCGACTCCGGCGTATTCTGAAACGTCGCTGTATCATTTGCAGAGAAGGATCAGGGTGTGTGAGAGTGTCGGAGGTTAGTGAAAGTTTTCACAAAACTGTTGACTAAAGGAGGGGTGGATATTAAATTGATTTTTTAGGTCTGGGTTGGGCTGACCTGCGAAAAACAAAGCCGGGACGCGCCATTCCCTTTAGCCAGAAGAACCAGATAAACCGAGGAATAAGATGGGAAAGACCATAGCGGAAAAGATAATCGGAAGGCATGCCAAGCAGGAGGTCAGCGCAGGCGAGATTGCGCTGGTCAGCGTGGACGTCTGCCTGACCCAGGATGGGACCGGACCTTTGGCCATAAGGCAGCTTCAAAAGATAAACCTGGAAAGAGCGGTCAATCCCAAAAGGACGGTCCTGTTTCTGGACCACGCCGCCCCCTCGCCCCGCAGGGAGCTGGCCAATGATCACGTCACCATCAGGAAGTTCACCCGGAAGACCGGAGCATGTCTATCGGATGTTGGAGAAGGGGTTTGTCACCAGATCATAGCCGAGTCTTATCTCAACCCGGGCGACATACTGATCGGTGCTGATTCCCACACCTGCACCGGCGGCGCTCTGGGGGCTTTTGCCACCGGCATGGGCTCCACCGACGTGGCCGTGGGGATCGCCCTGGGCAAGACCTGGCTTCGAGTTCCGGAGACCTTCAAAGTTGAGGTCAAGGGCAAGCTTCAAGCCGGGGTCCATCCCAAGGACATCATCCTTCATTTGATCGGCACCATCCGAGCGGACGGTGCCACCTACAAAGCTCTGGAGTTCTCAGGCGATGCCATCGAAAAGATGTCCATGAGCGGGAGATTCACCCTCTCCAACATGGCGGTGGAGGCTGGGGCAAAAGCCGGTCTGATCGCCTCAGATAACACCACCAGAGAATTCTTGACCCAGCAGGGAAGAGGTAGCAAGTTTAAAGAATTGAAACCGGATAAGGATGCCGTCTATGAGAAGGTGATTGAGATCGATGCATCAGAGTTGACGCCGGTTGTTGCGTTCCCGCACACGGTGGACAATGTCAAGTCTATTGACCAGGCCAAGGGGATAAAAATCGATCAGGTTTTCATAGGCACCTGCACCAACGGAAGACTAGAAGATTTGGAAGTGGCGGTCAAGATGATCGAAGGCAAGAAGAAACATCCGAAAACAAGATTCATAGTCGTCCCGGCGTCCAAATCCGTATTCCTGGAGGCCATGAAGGCAGGCTATATAAAAACTTTAGTGGAATTCGGAGCGGCCATCCTCGCGCCGGGATGCGGTCCCTGTGTGGGGGTGCATGAGGGAATTCTGGGAGATGGGGAAGCCTGTCTTGCCACCATGAATCGCAATTTCAAAGGGAGAATGGGCAATCCGGAAGGTTTTATTTACTTGGCTTCGCCTGCGACTGCCGCAGCAACGGCCATAGCTGGTGAGATCGCCGACCCGCGTGAGTTTTTTGGCTAAAAACAGAGGCAAAAGAAAATGTAGCCGCAGACTGAAGTCTGCGAGTGGTTGAGTGCTCAGAACTTACGACTTGAATTTGATTTTGAGATTGTCAACCGGAGAAGTGCCCAAACGTTTTCTTATGTGAACGTCTATCCAGCGCCTAACTCAAGTTAGGTGCTGGTACTCAAGATGCCGTAGAACTCAAGGAGACTATTATGATACTGACCGGAAAAGTGTGGAAATTCGGAGATGACATCTCCACCGATCTGATTGCCCCGGGGAGATTATTTCATTTAAGGTCAAATTTGCCGGAGCTGGCAAAGCATGTTTTGGAAGACGCTGATCCCCAATTTGCTCAAAAGATGAGGAAGGGGGATTTTGTGGTTGGAGGATCCAATTTCGGCTGCGGGTCATCCAGAGAACATGCCCCCACCATCATTAGACTGGCCGGGGTATCGGCAGTTTTGGCCAAATCCTTTGCTCGTATCTTTTATCGAAATGCTATAAACGTGGGGCTTCCGGTCTTGATCTGCGATACCGACAAAACAGATCAGGGCGATGAGTTAGAGGTGGATTTGGAGAACGGAACCATTCTCAACAAGACCAAAGGCGAAACCTTGACTTTTGCACCCCTGCCTTCGGTGATGATAAAGATACTGAGCGACGGCGGTCTTCTGGCGCACATCGAGAAGCACGGGGATTTTAAATTAGATTGATCAGGTTGGAAGGTTAGAAAGTTCAAAGGTTAAAAGGTTTATCTAAGGCGCGGTGCGGGTTTCCCTGCTCCCGAGTCCTGAGCACTAACGCAAACAATACACAGGAGGAGATATGGTAGAGTTTGATAAACTGACAGTTCCCAACAAGGGCGATAAGATCGAGATCGAAGGGGATAAGTTGAAAGTCTCGGACCATCCCATCATTCCGGTGATCGAGGGGGATGGTATTNNGTATTGGGCCGGACATCATGAGGGCGACCAGAAGAGTTTTAGATGCCGCGGTTGAGAAAACCTATGACGGCAAGAAGAAGATAGAGTGGTTCGACATCTATGCTGGCGATGCAGCTATGGCAAAGTACGGTGAGGTTCTCCCCAAGGACACTTTTAAGGCAATAGAGCATTTCATCGTGGCCTTAAAGGGCCCGCTTACCACGCCAGTGGGTGGGGGTTACAGAAGCTTGAATGTGACCCTGCGGCAGGTTTTGAACCTTTATGCCTGCGTCAGGCCGGTGCGCTATTTCGAGGGCGTTCCCTCCCCGGTGAGACATCCGGAGAAGATGAACGTGATCATCTTCAGAGAGAACACCGAGGACGTCTACGCCGGGATCGAATGGGCCGAAGGTACCGAGGAGGTAAAAAAGCTGATCGCCT
>JABAOC010000857.1_pt3 | contig 16720 bp, 6 predicted proteins | sample 7062161 | NCBI WGS metagenome assembly JABAOC01 (sample SAMN14538625, study PRJNA623070) | marine sediment metagenome | biome: marine biome [ENVO:00000428]; feature: marine pelagic biome [ENVO:01000023]; material: deep marine sediment [ENVO:00002113] | place: India: Gulf of Khambhat ... | reverse complement strand
AAAAATTTATCATAGATTGATTCATCATTCATCAGAACATATTGTTCTCCAACATTTGCTCGAAACGCACTGATCAGATTATAGGCAATGAGTCTTATGGCTCAATGCATTGTTACCTCATTCAGTTCGATCCCTGGCAGATCGTCTAAGCCGAGACATTTCTCCTCATCAAACCAGAGCTCGATACCCTATCGACAAGAGGACATTTTGATGACCTGTTGCTCTTGTTAATCAGCATCGTTGGCGAGCTAGCCGTAAAGGGTGCGTATATTGTCAATAATTTCATCGACCACAATGAGTCGTATTCTTTCTGGATAATTGCGGATAGTGGTTTTAATAACAGTTATCCTCAAGCTATCTATTAACCGTCGAAAAGATTCCAATGGAATTCTCTCCATTAATATGAGAAATATAGGATAAGAAATTATTTGGAAACCTCAAATATTATCAATGTTTCTGAGCTATTAACCAAAAAAAACTAAAAATCTGTGATTGTATGAAGGAAAATATAAATATCAATAATTGAGATAAAAGAAAAATATTTTATTAAATTTTTCTCTTGACTATTATAATATTATTAGTTATATTAAATAAAATTGTAAAAATATAAATTGATAACAATGAGTAAATTCATTCCACAAAATTATCAGAATTTTTTTAACAGAGGCTATTTTTGCTGGCGTTGGTGGTGGAGTACATACGGTGGGGTGGATTTACCCATTTTTTATATAGTTAATAATAGTTAGAAATTACAATTTCATTAATACAAATCCAGCCCATTATAAGAGAGTTATAATGGGCTTTTTTTATTTTAGATAAATGGAGGCTCACGTGAAATTACAATATGACAACCGACTAAAGATTGGAGAATTACCATATCTAAAAATAATACCTATCGATCAAATTATTTTTCATGAAGAGCCAGATGTAGAAAGGACCTCTTCGCTGGAAGTTTTTATTCAAAAAGATGGTAAATTGAAAAATCCTCCTGTTGTTGCTTACTACAATGGTAATATACGCTCTATCTTGCTGGATGGTGCTAATCGAATTGCTGCATTAAGAAATTTAAATATAAAAGATGTGTTAGTACAATATTTAGATCTATTTGATCCTGATTTATTATTCCTCCATTGGCATCATGCCGTGGAAAGATTTGCCAAACAAAACTTTTTAGAAAAGCTATCAGCGATAAATGGTCTGGTAATAGAAAAAAGTACTCAAAACATAATTTCATGGCAAGAGAGTAATAATCAGCTAAGTCAAATTCAATTTGAAGATGAAAGTGTTTATAACGTTATTGCAGATTGTGACATATTTAAGAAGATAGATTTGCTAAAAAAGCTTACTGACATTTATAAAGGATTTGCCTATATGGATAGAGTAAGCTATACAAATTTATCTCATTTAAAAATGCATTACCCAGATTTTTGTGCGGTGGTCTGCTTTAAAAAATTTACGAAAGAGGAACTGATTCAAATCGTTGAACATGGCAAGAAACTACCCAGCGGGATTACGCGCATCATTCTTCCTAAAAGGGCATTACGGTTAAATGTACCTTTAGATATCTTAAGATTTGATGCGCCAGTTGTTGAAAAAAATCATTGGCTTCAAGAACGAATTAATATACAGGTTAAAGATAAGTCGATTCGTTTTTATCATGAACCTACTTTTCTTTTTGATGAATAAAAAATTTCTAAACCAATTCACCAAAATCATTAACTAAAAGGAGCACAATATGAATGCCACAAAAATTGTCCTCTCAGAACAAGAAATACCACGGCAGTGGTATAATATCTTAGCTGATCTTCCGAAACCGATGCCCCCTGTTTTGCATCCGGGTACAAGACAACCTGTCGGTCCTGATGATCTCGCACCCTTATTTCCCATGGATCTAATTAAGCAAGAAGTAAGTAAAGAAGTTTGGATCGATATACCAGATGAAGTTCTTGATATTTATCGATTATGGAGACCATCTCCATTATATCGAGCGAAAAGACTGGAAACGGTGTTGGACACACCAGCAAAGATTTATTATAAATACGAAGGTGTTAGCCCGGCCGGAAGTCATAAACCTAACACTGCCGTAGCCCAAGCTTACTATAATAAAAAGGAGGGGGTAAAAAGGATTACAACAGAAACGGGCGCTGGTCAATGGGGTAGTGCGCTCAGTTTGGCATGCAACTTTTTTGATCTTGAGTGTAAAGTTTACATGGTTAAAATTAGTTATCAACAAAAGCCGTATCGTCGTTCAATGATGATGAGCTGGGGTGCACAGGTTGTAGCCAGTCCCAGTAATGATACGGCGGCTGGCCGAAAGATTCTGGAAGAAGATCCTGATTCTCCCGGCAGCCTGGGTGTTGCAATCAGCGAAGCAGTTGAAGATGCAGCGACCCGTGATGATACGAAATACTCGCTGGGAAGCGTATTGAATCATGTACTTTTACATCAAACCGTTGTTGGTCTAGAATCGAAGAAACAGATGGAAATGGCTGGAGATTATCCAGATATTATTATTGGATGTGTTGGTGGAGGAAGTAACTATGCAGGACTGGTCTTTCCTTTCCTACAAGATAAATTTAAAGGCCGGGAAGTGCGTGCAATCGCTGTTGAACCAGCATCTTGTCCAACTCTAACCCGTGGTCCTTATACTTATGATTTCGGCGATGTTGCTGAAATGACGCCATTAATCGCCATGCACACTTTAGGTCATAAATTTATACCACCTCCAATTCACGCTGGTGGACTTCGTTATCACGGAATGGCCCCTTTAATTAGTCATTTAGTACGAGAAAAATTTATAGAAGCAGCAGCTTATAAACAAGTAGAGGTATTTGAAGCTGCTAAAATATTTTGCCGTGCTGAGGGAATTATTCCCGCCCCGGAAACATCACATGCAATTTGTGCGACTATCGTTGAAGCTGAAAAAGCTAAACAAGAAGGAAAATCTAAAGTGATATTATTTAATTTAAGCGGACACGGCCATTTCGATATGGCTGCTTATGATGCTTTCTTCGATGGGAAGTTGCAAGATCATGAATTACCAGAGAAAGAAATTGCAAAAACATTGGCAATGATAAAAGATTATCCACCTGTGGCATAATATACTTAGGGAGGAATAAATTAAATGTATTTCTGTTTCAATTTAACATTATTAAAAACAACAAAAATGTATCTTCAAAAATTACATATTATTTTTTCTCCCTCTTAGTAAGGGCTGTTTTTTCATAGCCTAGTCATTGCGAGCGAAACAAAGTGGAGCGAAGCAATCTTATAATATTACCGATCACTCCTTGATTTTTTGGCAAAAATATCAGTCCAATATGACTAAAGTTACTATGGGCAAAAGTGAAACGTGAGACATAGTAACTCTGCTTAATCAGATTAATATATTAATTGTCATTCCGACCGAAGGGAGGAATCTATTAGCCCATCAAATTGTGGTAAATATCAATTTATGTGCGTTGTACAGATTTCTCCTTGCTTCGCTCGTCAAAATGCCAGGCTTATTCTAATTATTAAAAATAATTTGACCAAGTAGTAGTAATTAAAACCGTTTTTTGTATCACACCTGACGTCTCAAGTTTCACACTTGCAACATTGCTGCGCTATAATAATTAAGAGATTGTTTCGCTGATGCTCGCAATGAATAGAAATTCTTAAATTCGTAATCTTAACGAGTATAATATGATTAAATGCGAATTTAAGAATTTGAAGCAAAGTGATTAAATGTATTTTTCAAAATCCTAATTTTTTACTTGACATTTTGGTAGTTTTTTAAATATTTTCTTGACTTTTTAGAAAGATATTATTATTATATTGCAACAAATTCATTTTCAGTCTCTGTCTTATACTAATTATAATAATAGTTTTTTTGGACAGATTCGATTCCTCTATTGTCAAAGTTTTTTTATAGCCAAACTTTATTCATTCATTTCATTTTTTTTACCAAATTAACTAACCTATGATAGATATTTACCCGAAAATTTTTATTGCCTTTTATCAACATTTTCTATTTTTAAGTATAATTAATTAATATTACTTGGGAGGGTAGAAATTGCGAGTAAAAAATTTGTCTAAAATCACGGTTTGTCTCTGTCTTTTAAGTCTAGTCGTCGCTTTTTGTTACACTATTACCTACGCTCAAAGAGAAAAAGAGGTCGCATTTACAGGAGATTTTAAGCCCTATTTTGCTAATAATCGAATCGTTATTAAACTAAACACCGAGTTAGACAAATCTGTTTTCCGAGTTGTAGACGGAACAGTTGTCACCAGTATCCAATCAATCGATGCTCTTAATGCAAAATATGGAGTCAAAGTAATGACACAGCTTTTTCCTGGTTCTGAGAGTGTGATTCAGGCTGCTGAAATCGGGCTTTCTAGAATTTTTCGAATACAATTTTCTCCTACCCAGAATCTCACAGAGATTGTAGAGACATACGCTAACGATCCTAATGTGGAATATGCCCAGCCAGTAGCAATTCATAAAGTGTTAGGAATAACCCCTAACGACCCATATTTTTATCGCCAATGGGGCTTGACCAATATCCAAGCTCCAAATGCATGGGACCTTACTCAAGGTGATACTTCAGTAATCCTTGCGATTGTCGATACTGGCGTTGATTGGTTGCATCCTGATCTGGGTGAAACCAGTCCTTATGTTAATGGTAACATTTGGACAAACTGGACAGAATACTTCGGCGCTACCAGCATTGATGATGATAGCAATGGCTATGTCGATGATATCCGTGGTTGGGACTGGGTTGATGTTGCGTCTTCTTCATTTCCTCCATGGCCCGGAGAAGATGGAACGGTTGCAGACAATAATCCCATGGACTTTAATGGTCATGGTACACATTGTGCTGGAATCGCAAGTGCAATTACTAATAATGGCACTGGCGTAGCTGGAGTTGGCTGGAATTGTAAAATTATGGCGTTAAGAGCGGGATGGTCTGCTGATTACTATGGCTATGAAGTTGGTCTTATAGATATGGATTTCTGCGCACAGGCCATTTACTATGCTGCTAGAAATGGTGCTTCTGCAATTAACTGTAGCTGGGGATCAAGTAATACGGGTGGAATTGCTGATGCGGTAACTTTTGCAACTTCTATGGGTGTCCAAGTTGTTGTTGCTGCTGGAAATGACGATGTGCCAGATGCGTCGTATCTTTGTTCACGTCATGATTGTATTACTGTAGCTGCTACAGATCTGACTAACAATAAATCATCTTATTCTAGCTATGGATACTGGGTGGATGTTTCAGCGCCAGGTGGAGATTCTCCTCCGACTAGTAATGAAATCTACAGCACCTATTACGACCATTATACAGATTCCCATGATTATGAATGGTTGATAGGAACCTCAATGGCTGCCCCGCACGCTGTTGGATTAATTGGATTGATAAATAGCCAGTTTCCAGGGCTTACTTGGCAGGGGATCAAAGAGCGAATCCTTTATACCAGCGATAATATTGATGCGATAAATCCGAACTATAAAAATGGTCTTTTAGGTGACGGAATAATCAATGCCTTTTCCGCGGTCAGTCAAACCAATATACCCTTTTACACTGTTTTCTTTACCGAAAATTTCGACACGGGTCTTCCTTCAACATGGACTGCGGATCCCTATTGGAGAGATGATGATCCGGGAAATAAAAATACTCTCTATGATGATACTTATGAGCCGGGAACGATTAAAGTTGGTTATGACATCTGGACACCTCCTTTCATGATTGTTGATAGTGATTATGCAGGAAGTGTTAATATTGATGCCTCATTGGTAACTCCTATAATCGATTGCTCTATGTATTCGGACATCAGATTGGTTTTTAACAATTGGTTTCAAAACTACAAAGGAAGAAACAATGAAAAAGGAGACATCGATATTAGAATCGATGGCGGACCCTGGCAAAATGTAGCCAATTTTACCTCTGATATTACGTACAACATTGTCGATGCTGGTAGAGAAGTTGTTGTTCGTCTTCCTTCAAGTGTTGATTATCAAAGTAATGTACAAATTCGCTGGCGGTACTATGATGCCAACGACGAATTGTTTTGGGGGATTGATGATGTCAAATTAATCGGAACCATGATTGCAACCGATTACTATGTGCAACTTTTCCCGTCATTTCAAACTTCAGGTGGTCAGATAGGTGACACAACTTCTTATATGAAAAAGGTTAAAAACATTGGCCTGTTGAGCGATAGCTATGACCTTTCCGTTTCCAATAATTCATGGACGACAACGATTTGGGATTCTGCTGGAATCAATCAAGTCAGTAACACGGGGATCCTGGCTTCCAGAGAAGAATTTTATATGATGATAAGGGTTGAGATTCCAGCTAGTGCCGTCCTCTGGGAGGTCGATACTGCATATATTATTGCTACTTCCACAACCGATACTTCGATATTTGCTCAAGCCTCAATCATGACATTTGTACAACCTCCTCCTGATACAATTCCCTGGTATGAAGAATTTTTCACTCTAACTATCGATACGACTAAGTGGACTTATAACAAAGGTCCCGCCGAGGTTAGCACTCGGGGTCTGAATCCCCCCAGTCCTCCATATTCCTTAAATTTGAACGGGGATATTTCCGGGGGTGATGAAATTCATTCATGTGCGATTGATATCTCAGGAGAAAGCCAGGTGGTTTTGAGCTATCATTATCAACGTACTGGCGGCGGTGATTCACCTGAGTCAGGCGACGATCTATGGGTAGAATATTACAGTTCCTCTGGAAGTTGGATGAATTTGAAACAATATCCCGGTTCCGGTCCTGATATGGATTCGTTTACTTATGATTTTGTCGTTCTGCCCTCAGATGCTTATCATACAGATTTCAGATTTAGATTTCGTAATTTTGCAATGGCTGGAAATTATGATGACTGGTTTATTGATAATATTTTACTTGTACAAGCTCCCGATATTTTTGTCACTTATACTCCAGATCCCTTTAATTTTAATTTAGATTTGGGGGATAGCACTACTGCGACAATAACAATAGAGAATGAAGGCGGGAGTAATTTAGATTTTACGATTACAGATCGACCATCAGATTCACTTTCTTTTAGCACCTATAACTTAAATCACCTAAGTTATCTAACTGTTCAAGATATAGTAAAAGCAAATTATGAACATGCTAAAGCGATCCCGAAAGTTCAACCTGGTTCTCATGGCATTAAAAATTCTTCGAGTGATTTTGATAGGGCCCCAACAGAGTTATCTTCATTCAATTTTGAAGATATGCTAAAAAGTTTCAAAAATAGTAACTCTATGAATGTTATAAAGGCCGTTGTTCTCGATGGATGGGGAACCTATTCTCAACAAGCTATCAGCAGTTGGAATTATTTGAATTTAAATTATGGTAATTTTGGTATACAAGCGATTATTATTGATTATACAACCTTAGATATTGACAATATTACTTACCAGGATATTGTGAACAGCAAAGCGGATGTTTTAATAATTCCAGATAACTGGGGCTACTATTCAAGCGGTGATCAAAATTTTTATCTCACTGCGAGTGAATGCCAGGCCGTCGTGCAATATGTAAATGAAGGGCATGGTCTCTATCTCTCTGCTGGAACACTTAATAATGCTCCAAATCCAGAAACTCAACCTCAGGTAGATTATCTAGCAGAATTACTTGGACTTAATCCATCCGCTCTATATGACTGGGGAGGAGGTCCTTACGCTAGCCCAGTAAATTTAATCGATGTTTCACATCCTATTTTTACAAACATTCCTAATCCGTATTTACCTGACTTTGATTATTCCTGCGCACCAATTACTGGCAATTGGAATGACGTCGTTACAACTGGAAAAGTACTTGCAATATCAAATGATAATCAAACAGCTATAATTGGTAAACAAAATCGAATTTACTTTTCTGCCCTGCCATCAGCAGGTACCGCGGCAATCTCAGATTACCAATTTCTCTATAATGTCATTGTTTTTGCAGGCACCGCTGTGACCACAACTAGTTGGCTTTCGTATAATCCAGTCTCAGATACCGTTAAACCTGATTCGAGTGTCGATGTAGAAGTAAAGGTTAAAGCTGTTGACCTACTTCCAGACAGTACCTACCACCGAAACGTCAACATCTCCAGCAACGATCCCGATGAATTCGAAAATCCATTTACGATTCAAGCATCGCTAACAGTAAATCCTACAGATTTCTATTTCAGAATAATCCCAACGTTTCGAGACTCCTCTGGAAAGGCAGGAGATACGCTTGCTTATAAATTTAAAATAAAGAATTTTGGACAACTTACGGACAGTTACGATTTAAGCGCATCTGAAAATGACTGGTCCACGACATTCTGGGATTCAACAGGAATCACTCCAATCACCAATACAGGTCCCGTGGCCTCCAAAGCAGAAATTGAATTCATTGTTAAAACTGAAATTCTAAGTAGCTCGAACTATGGAGATGTGGATACTGCTAAAATTCATGTCACTTCAGTAGGGAAGCCAGTTCTATCCAGATATGCAGTAATTCAAACTGCCTCTGTGGGTACTCCAGCTTCGATACCCTGGACCGATGAATTTCCAACAAGAATACTAGATCCGAAAAAATGGATATACAACAGTGGACCGGCTGAGGTCAATGATCTCGGAATCCATGAACCCAGTCCACCTTATTCGTTGAATCTAAATGGAGAGACCACAGGAGGTGATGAGGTACAATCTGAACTCATCGATCTCTCAAATGACAGCCTTATCATTTTGAGTTATTATTATCAACGCACTGGTGGCGGAAGCTCCCCCGATTACGGTGACGATCTATGGATCGATTATCAAACTAGTAATAAGGTTTGGGTAAATCTAAGGCAGTATCTTGGCAGTGAATCTGACGATACGACCTTTACACTGGAAGAAATTGTGCTACCCTCAGATGCTTATCATAACGCTTTCAGGTTAAGATTTCGTTGTAAAGGGGATTATGGTGATGATTGGTTCGTGGATAATGTTTTTGTGTCACGACCACCAGAAATAACCGTTGCATCAGAAAGTTATGATGTAACCGTTATAGCTGGAGACAGCGTTGAAGGGAAGCCGGCTTTGGCGATCGGCAATGTTGGTGATGGTATTTTAAGATACAAAATTTTAAGTCTGCCCAGTAGTGGTGCTAAAGCAAAATTGGAACTCGAACCAGCTACCAGAAATTACCCTGATGATTACTATTCAATAGAATTAGAAAAGGGAGATATGGATCCTAGAAAGGGAGTTCCTGTTATCAACAGATCAGGAGGACCGGATAATTTTGGATATTATTGGATCGATAGTAGTGAGCCCGAGGGGCCCGCTTTCAATTGGATAGATATTACTAACGTAGGAACCAGGATTACTGGTCTCGGAGATGACAACAATGTCGGATTCTTTCAAATCGGCTTTGCTTTTCCATTCTATGACTACTATTTTCATATGCTTCGGTTTTGTACCAATGGATTTATTAGTTTTACAAGTAGTTCCACTGACTCTTATAATGATCCCATTCCTAATCAAAGTGTTTTTAATCTGATTGCCCCATTCTGGGATGATTTAGAGTTTGATCCTAACAGTAGCGCTTACTACCATTCTGATGGACAGAAGCTCATTATTCAATACAATAACGTATTAAGAGATTATTCAACCGAACGCAATACCTTTGAAATTATTCTCTATAAGAATGGGACTATTGTATTTCAATATTTATTGATGCAATCTTCATCAAATTCAGCTACTATTGGAATTCAAGATAGTGATGGTTCCAATGGTTTGGAGATCGCCTTTAATACGAATTATGTTCATGATCGCTTAGCAATTTATATCTCTACCGCAGTACCCTGGATAAAAATTAAACCTACTGCTGGGACGCTGCCTAAAGATTCAACCATAACAACCTCAATCTGGTTTACGGCCGAAGACTTTGATGTTGATACGGTACTTCATGCAAATATTGTCATCCGATCCAATGATCCTGCGGATTCTATCGTTGTTATTCCTGCGCGGATGAAAGTGATTACTAACGAAATTATTTCCGGAACTATTCTATCTAATGGAAATCCTCTTGACGGGGCTGTGGCTCAAGTTTGGGATAAATATCCGAATGGGTCAATAATAGATCAATATACCACTTCGGCTGACGGCAAATATTTCCTGTTGGTGCCACCAGAAGGAGGTATGTACGATGTTCGTGCTCATGCCACTGGTTACGTCCCAGCTTTTAAAGAAGATGTCCCAGGAAATATTGAAAACCTCAATTTTACTTTAAAACCTGTGGAAAAAATATCCCCGACAACTGAATGGGTTGACTTTTTCAGTGATAATTCAAAGTTCTGGGGCGGGCCTGTCCAAATTGGGGATGTTATCACAGCCGAAGATCCAGACAGTGTTGCCTGTGGGATCTATACAGTAGATGAATCTGGTTATTATGGATTTATGCCCGTTTATAAAGACGATGATACAACGCCCGAAGTTGACGAGGGTGCTCAGGCAGGAGACACAATCACATTTAGAATTAACGGATATTTAGCCGAAGCATTAGGACCAGATACACCTGTCTGGATGAGTCATGGCAGCATTATACATGTTGATTTGAATGTGGAAGAAATCGATACGTTAAACATTCCACTGTTTGCTGGCTGGAATCTTATTTCCTGGAACGTAGATACGCCAGAAGATTCTACGCATATAATTCTGAAAGACGTTATGTCGAATGTTATTGTCGTATTAAGTTATGAGCTGGGTGGCTTAACTTATGAACCAAGTCTTCCTAAATATAATAACTTAACAATAATGGATCATCTGCACGGTTATTGGATCAAGATGGCTCAAGAAGATATCTTGAAGGTTATAGGTAACCCAGTGGATCATAAACAAACTCCAATTTATTGTGAATCAGGTTGGAATTTAGTAAGCTATCTGCCAAAGGAGCCAGATTCAGTGACTCATGCTTTTGACACGGTAGTCGATAACACTGTAAGAGCCTATGGCTTCAAGAACGGTGGAATGACTTATGATCCAAAAATGCCAGAATTTAGCACGCTTCACGTTCTGAGCAAAACTTTTGGCTACTGGATATATTTAAATCAAAATGACACCCTAACTTATCCAGAACCATTGCCGAATGTTATTTGTCCTTATGAGGATCTGATGCTATTTAATGTTATTTCTTCCGCAGGGCAGAACAGAGGCAGTCTAATACCAACCAATGAATGGTTTAATGTCTTTGGTGAAGGCATAAAATTGGATGGGAAACTTCTTTCTGTTGAGACAAGGATCCGTGCTATCGATCACAACGGTGTGCTCTGCGGGGAATTTGTGGTTACAACGCCAGGAAAATTTGGCTTTATGCCGATCTATCGTGATGATCCAAATACAGACATCGATGAAGGAGCCAAGCCCGGAGATGAAATTTCCATTTACTTCAATGATTTCGAAATACCAGTAAAGTTGACATGGAAAAAGTTTGGCGATGTTGTCGATCTGGGGACGATCATTACATCTGTGGCTGGAGAACTGAGAAATCTTCCCACAGAATATCAGCTTTCTCATAACTATCCCAATCCTTTTAATCCAGAGACAACCATTAAGTACCAGTTACCGAAACCTGGTTTCGTTACGCTCAAGATATATAATATGCTGGGTCAGGCTGTGAGGACCTTAGTAGCGGAAGAAAAGAAGGCTGGTTATTACCAAATCATCTGGGATGGTCGTGATAGTCAAGGCCAGGTAGTAGCCAATGGGATCTATCTATATCAGTTAAAAGCAGGTAACTTTGAGAAGACGAGAAAAATGATTATGTTGAAATAAAACTGGATCCAAATAACATTATAGGGTGCCAGGTTGGTTCCTGATACCCTTAAATTTTAATTACTTATAACTCGGTTTAAGGAAGGTAGGGCAGCATGAAAGGATTTCATACTCTCGTTAAACTGGTTTTTGTTCTTTTTGTCGGTATGATTATGCTAAGCAATCCTGTCAAATCTCAAGTTATTCCTTCAGATGAGTGGATTAATTTTTACAGTAGAAATACATTATTTCAAGGAGCACCTGTCCCAATTGGTTCTGTTATTGACGCCTACGATCCTGATAGTGTCCATTGCGGTACATTCACTGTTAACACAAATGGGGAATACGGATTTCTGATCGTCTATCGCGATGATGCTTTAACACCAGATGTTGATGAAGGTGCAGTTCCTGGTGATACCATTATTTTTAGAATTAACGGCGTCCCTGTAAAGGCTCTGGGACCGGATTCAAGTATCTGGTCTGAAAAAGGCGATATACTAGAAGTAAATTTGGCTGATAATCTTTCACCAACAATCGCAGATTCAATCGAAGATGTTTTTATGAGAGAAGATGATCCAGATACGGTCATTGCTGATTTGGATACGATCTTTTATGATTCAGATAATGATTCACTAACATTTTCGTCTCAGAGTAATGTTCCTGATGTTCAACATACAATCGATGAAGAACATCGAGTAACTATTTCACTGGCTCCTAACTGGTCTGGAGAAGCTGTTGTTGTTATAACTGCTCAGGATGTATGGTTTACTGTTAACGATACGATATTAATTCATGTAATGGAAGTAAATGATCCTCCTGTAATTACTGATCTCCCAGATACATCTTTCTCGAGCGACACAACCTTGACTCTTAATTTGAATGAATACGTGGAAGATGTTGATAATCCAAAATCTTCTTTAAGTTGGATAGCAGAAGTACAACCTCCTAATAATGAGTTATTAATAGTAGAAATTAATGATACAACTAAATTAGCCACGTTCTCTGCAAATGTTATTTTTACAGGTTATGTAGAAGTTGTTTTTACCGTCACTGATAAAAGCTCAGCTTCTGATCAGGATACAATGAGTGTCCATGTCATTATTTCTCAAGTTGGAGATAATATGTATTTATATGACCCCAACACTTACTCATTAAGTCAGAACTATCCTAATCCTTTCAATTCAATGACAATCATCAAATATCAGTTGCCTAAATATTCCCATGTAATCCTTAAAATCTACAACTCATTGGGTCAGGAAATAACAACCCTGGTGGATAAACCACACAATCAGGGATATTATACGACTTACTGGGATGCAGGCAGACATGCTACAGGTGTGTATTTTATAGTGATTGAAACGGGGGATTTTTACCAGATGCGAAAGATGCTGTTTTTGAGATAAATGAGCCTCAGTTTATCTTCTCTCTCAAACAATAGGCTTGAATTATTTACCCTGGATCAATATGAATTATGATTGATTCAAGGTATATTGTTCTATGCTGGCATTTTGTTTGGTATCTTAAGCAAAAGAGATATTTAAATAACGGTTTAATATTTATCCAAAGCATTTATTTATCAACTCTGGCACAATTTGTAACTCTGGCTTGTTTTTTATTCGTTCATTAAATTTGTCATCGTCAATCTCAAATTCATAATTTTTTAACGCTTCTTTAACCCCATCTTTATATTCTTTGGACTCGAAGTAATTTTCCAATTTCTGGCTTACTGGAAGCACCTGCTCATCTGTAAACCATTTCCATGGTTTACCACTATTTTTTTCTACTATACAGTTTAGCTCAACCGCCCATGCGGCTTTAAAAAGTCCAGCCATTCTTAAATCCCGTTGCATGGCTAAAAATTGACCCTCAGTATATGGATTAAAATATTTAAAATGCTTGGAGTAGAAAACAGCATTATGATAATGTTCAGGAATATTCAATAATCCATCTGTTTTGAGTCTTAAGGACATGTTGACGAAGATACAAACGATTTGCCGCCCAATTCGGAGTCCTGGATGAATCTGCCCTGGCAGTGGGGGACGTTTCAGAGTAAATTCTGCGGTTGGATCCTGTAACGTGAGCCATTCGATGACAATCATGCCAAATTTTTCCCCCGCAATCTCAGTCGGAAATATTGGTTTTGCGATGAAATATTTCTTTCGGACTATCAACTCTCCCAAAAGATGATCAGGGTCTTCTCTCTCAAAATAAGCCTTCATGGTATGGCGATAGGGATCTCTGGCATTGATTTTAATGATAAAGTCATGAAAACCCCTCTTATTAAGGTCTTTAAAAATACCATATTCTTCTAAGGCTCTTTGGATACCCTGTTCTGAATAGAAATTCAGGAAAAGGTGTGGGCGTTCTTTATATTTTAAGTCGCCTAAAATATCATTGGTCGAAATAAGTTTGTCAGCCTCGGTTGTTCGTTGCAGTTCAAAATTGGTGAGATGCTGATAAACCCTTCGATATTTTTTTGATTGATGTATCATTTTTTCAGATACTCTCTCGTAATTCTCATAACGATGCCACTGAGTCCGACTAAACCTATGAGGTTAGGAACAGCCATTGTTGCGTTTGCAATATCTCCAATATTCCATACCATTGATAATTGTTCACCCTGTAATACAGAACCAGCCATACAAAGCAATACAAAAACGATACGATATCCTTTTGTAATCCTTAATCCAAACATATATTCAAGACATTGTTCTCCATAATAGGACCAGCCAAGTAGAGTTGAGAAACCAAAAAGAAATGAAGCAAAGGGCACAAGAATACCACCAAATCCAAACAATCCTGAATTAAACGCAGAGGTCGTCAGTGCAGTTGAATCCAAACCACTGGTCCACTCGCCCGTTATAATAATGACTAATGCAGTCATGGTGCAGACAACTAATGTATCAATAAATGTGCCTAACATTCCAATTAATCCCTGGCGGATCGGATCGCTAGTCTTGGCAGCCCCATGGGCTATCGGCGCACTGCCTAAACCGGCTTCATTAGATAGAACACCTCTCCTCACACCATAACGAAGTGCTTCCCGAACTGTATGACCAGCAATTCCTCCGATTGCCGATTGTGGCGTAAAAGCATGGGTTACAATTAAAGCTAATGCGTCTGGTATTTTTGTTATATTTAACAAAAGGATAATAATAGCTGCACCGATATAAATGATAATCATTGATGGTACCAGTTTTTCTGCAACAGCACCTATTCGCTTTATTCCACCAATTATTACCAACGCTACGAGCAATGTAACGACTATACCAGTGACCCAATAAGGGATACTGAATTGGCTGTAAAATGCCAGCGCCATGGATTGGGATTGCATCATATTACCCGTGCCGAATAATGCCGTAAAAGCACCAAAAAACGCAAAAACAAAAGCCAATACTTTTGCGAAAGTTTTCCATTTAATTCCCTTTTCAATATAGTACATCGGACCGCCAGCCATGGAGCCATCTTCAGCGACTTTACGAAATTTTACGGCTAACACAGCTTCAGCATATTTTGTTGCCATCCCGAAAATGGCAGTGATCCACATCCAGAAGATAGCTCCGGGTCCACCAGTAAAAATCGCAGTCGCAACACCAGCGATATTGCCGTTACCGACGGTAGCAGCCAGGGCCGTCGTGAGGGCTTGAAAAGGCGAAATATCTCCTAATTCTTCATCCGATTTATCAGTACGCATTGCCCCTTTCATGACCCAGCGCCAACCCTCTTTAAATTTTCTTATCTGAATAAATTTTGTTACGATGGTAAGCAACAATCCAGTGCCGAGTAATAGACCAATCGTATAATCGTTCCACACATTATGACTGATTTTAGTGATAAGCTCTACAATATTCATTAACAACCTCCTTCTGAGCCTTACATTACTACCCCAGTTCCGCATTTAATTGGATAGAGTGTAATCCTTGTTTAGACCGAACTCAAGCGACGCATAAAGGCATCGCACTCCAAAAATTAATTGTTTTGTAAAGATAACAAAAATTATAATTTTGTCAAGTTATTTTTTTTGAATGATATTTTTATCAAATTCCGAACGTAGAATATATTTTTGAGGATTTTTCAGTTTATTGTGTTGTACCCGAATCTTTTTTCAACATCTCAATAAACTGGGGATGAACAGTATAACTCAAATTTTGTGCGGCTTTTATGTGTTGCCAGGCTAAATTATAGTTCCCGGCACTATGGTAGGCAATAGCGAGATTATTGTGAACTTTCGCTAATTTTGGATCAATATCAATTGCTATTTTTAATTGCTTAATAGCTTTACTTAACATTTTTTTGTGATAATAGCACACCCCCAGACTGGAATGGGCGTCCGCATAGTAGGGATCGCTGCTGATGGCCTTTTTGAAATTGGTGATAGCGTTGTCTATTTTTCGTTGGTCGAGATAAATCATCCCGATGTTGTAGTAGGCTTCCGCATAGTTGGGATTGAGTTCTGTGGCGAGATTTAATTCCTCCAGCGCCCGCCCTGTGTTTCCCTGTCTGTAATAAGTCACACCGAGTCCTTCATGAGCATGAGGATAATCGGATTTCATTTCAATTGCTTTTTTATATTCCGTAATAGCTTTTGTATACTCCCCTTTGATGTAATAGATTCTGCCAATATTTGTTTGCGCCACATAATCTTCCGGATCTAAAGATAGAGATTTTTTATAATTGTTTAATGCGTCAGCCGGTGAACCAGATCGCTCCAGAGCGAATCCCAGATTGGTATATGACTCAGAGAAGCCGGGATTTAGATTGATGGATTTTTTGAAATGGGTAATGGCTTCATCCAACTCACCTTCCCGCAACAGGCTATTGCCCAACATGTAGTGGTACTCATAATGGTCCACAAGATTTTTTGAGTGCTTGAACAATATAGCAGACTTTTCTTCTTCTTTTCCAGCCCATCCCAATACTTTCGCCAGGTTCAGCATCCCTTTC
>JABAOC010004535.1_pt5 | contig 16730 bp, 17 predicted proteins | sample 7062161 | NCBI WGS metagenome assembly JABAOC01 (sample SAMN14538625, study PRJNA623070) | marine sediment metagenome | biome: marine biome [ENVO:00000428]; feature: marine pelagic biome [ENVO:01000023]; material: deep marine sediment [ENVO:00002113] | place: India: Gulf of Khambhat ... | reverse complement strand
TCCATGAAATAAAACTGATGAACCGAAAACTTTTTGTAACTATTCGAAACCTATATATTCTCTATAGTACACTATAAATTATAGTGGTTAAGGGGTAATCATTAATTGCAAGAAAGTCTCCCGTTCTTAGAACATTTTGCGGAAAAGTATACTGAGTCTAATAACGAGTGTATCCCAGCCTCTAAAGATCCAACAAATATCCTATTACAGTTTTATCGGGGTGAAATCGCTCGAAGTAACACTTATCGAACATTGATAGATTCCCCCACTAATTGGGCTGTATTAATAGGGACATTTGCCCTATCACTCTATTTATCCCTCCCTGACTCGCCTTGGTTCACTCCCCTTTTGGTAATTCCTGTGTTACTCTTCTTATTAAGAAAAGAGATTCATCGAACCCAAAAATATCACTCGGCTCTCACACGAGCGAAGATGTTGCAAGCTATCCTCGTGGAGTGCATAGCTACCTCGTCTATTTCAATCGATCATCTAAAGGAGGCTTTGGCTTTTGATAAATCAAAGCTCTCCTTTTGGAAAATTGGAGAAGCCAGGTTTTTGTCAACTTACGCCATGTTAATTATTTTAAGCCTCTTAGCAATCCTAATAAGGCTGTCTTTTTAACGAAGTTTATTATAACAGTGTTAAACGAGAGAACTAGCCAGAAAAGTCACTTGGTTCATCCAAGCGTTTAATGAATGCACCTAAGCGCTCTAAAGCCCTCAATGACTGTTTTTTTCCCATTTTGGAGTCTTCAATCCCTTGACGGAGGAGTTGGATGGACTGATCCATCGCTTGGCGGTCTACGGGAAACGGAACCCCATCTTTACCTCCTACAGCATAGGCGAACTTACAGGGATCCTGCCAGCTGGCGGGGTTCCCCCAGATGACTTCGGCCATTAAGGCTAATCCGCGAACTGTCGCTGGGCCCACCCCACGCACCAAAAGAAGGCCCTCAAAATTGTCAAGTTGGAGCTTATAGGCGGTTTGCAGCGCCTCCCAGTTGATCCGCCACGGCATGTGCAGAACTCTCTCGGAACGGTTGAGTTCGAGACCGGTCAGCCATCGGTCAAGCGACGCTTGGCCTTTCGGGCGGGGAGCTCTGACAAGGGAAGTGTAAAGCCGTTTTAAGTGCGTAGGATTGTCCGAGATTAAGTCAACTACAGCGTTCCGAGCGGCTGCACTGCCGCCAGCGGTCATATCTAGCACATTGTTCCGAACGAAATTACAGGCGATCTTCTCCCCGGTGTTTGCCACGAAGCTTTGGACGTCAGAAGAGAGCCAGTGATATCTCCGGGCGGATTTATCCAGGTCACTCATGCCTTGCTGAACAACGGCCCACTCACCCGTATCGGTAATAAACATAGTGTGGTGATAGAGATGATACCCATCTTGAATAGCCGCATTGTCCACCTTCGCGATCAGGCGGCTTGCCCTGCGGAGCGCGGCCACTTTTGCTTCCGAAAAATCAAAAGCGACCCCAATTTTTGCAAGATCGGAGGGAGTTCTCTTTGATCGTTTGCCTTTGCCCCCTGCCACCGCCATGTGGTGTTTCTCAGGATTTAGAACTGTTCGCATAACCCCAGTCAGAACGGTGGTGGTGCCAGACGAATGCCAATCATATCCAAGGACGCACGCAAGGCTTTGAAACCAAAACGGGTCCGAGATACGGAAAAGGAGTTCCTTCGACCCATACTCGTCAAGAATGACCTCAAAGATGCAGTCTGCTAGAGATGCCATCCGTTTGATTAACCATTGGGGCGCTTTACCCCCATGTAAGGGTAACGAAGCTAAACCCATATGGGACATATTTAGAACTCCTTTCACCAATGATTTTATCCAATATAGAGTATTTTAAAGTAATTGTTTGGTCTTAAATTTTGAATCTATGTTCTTATGGGCAAAACTTCATTCAAGAGACCCAAGTTATTGAAGATTAATTTATTCTCGAATAAGATAGCAATATTGATCAGGTTATCATCCTGATCTTTGCAATTATGATGATTTTCTTTCTGTATTGATCTTGAATTCTATAAAATAGGACACTCAAAGGATGATGAATTGAAATGCACCATCTAGTAACCAATTGGAAACTTGTGGATTTATTAAGGAATGCAATCATATACCTTATAACACCAATAGATAGGGTGATTTTGTGTCTGTAAAAGTTGAAGAGTCACCAATTACATTTTCCTATCTGCGTAAATTTAATATAGCGATGGGAGTCTTGCATTTAGTGCAAGGCCTACTTGTCTTGAGCTTGGGCCTGATTGTTGAGAACGTCAGAAACTTTTCCATTGATATTTATACGTACTATCTCGGAATTAAGGAGTTGAGGCCGGATGGGCCGCCAATCTTTGAACCTATACCCGAAGTGATATTTACATTTCAAAATATTGCCGGGATTTTACTTTCTACCTTTCTTCTAATGTCGGCTATTGCCCATCTTCTCATTGCATTTCCATTGAACAAGTATTATGAGACCAATTTAAGAAAACACATGAATCCCATGCGATGGGTTGAATACGCCTTTTCAAGCTCTGTGATGATCCTGTTTATCGCTCTGATCTTCGGAATTTTGAGCTTCTGGGTCCTCTTTTTGATCTTCGTCCTCAATGGCTTGATGAACATGTTTGGTTACCTGATGGAATCCTACAATCAATATACTGAGAAAACGAGCTGGACTCCATACATCTTAGGGTGGATTGCCGGAGCGGCTCCGTGGGTCGTGATTTTCGCCAACATTGTGAACATTAATACCGTAGGACGGTCGGTTCCTACTTTCGTCTGGGTAGCCTTTGCAATGTACTTCATCTTCTTCAACAGCTTCGCGGTTAACATGTTCCTACAGTATAAGAAAGTGGGCCCATGGAAGGATTATCTCTATGGAGAACGCATGTATCAGCTCCTAAGTTTATTTGCGAAATCCGCTTTGGCATGGATTGTCTTTGTTGGCTTGTTAGCTGCTGGATAAATGACAATCAAAAGCCAAATACTTTCACGCAAGGTATTTTGAGGAGTACAGAGGAATTTCTAGCACGAAAGGAAGCGCCGTATAGAAAGTAATTCAATTCCTACTTCTTAAGCTCCTGCTTCTACATTCATATACTCCCTTAACTCCCTTTTTTTCCACAGGGGAGACCCTATTCTTATTCTTGAACCACGGGAACAAATTCGACCCCAGGGCGTTTTGGTTTGTACTCCATCCGGTACAATCGCATAAGGGTGTAGATCTCAGGAGGAATTTCTTTCTGAACACACTCACCCAGGAGTGCTTTAATCGCTGAGGCGGTTAACGGATAATCGTGTGTGTATTTCCCGGAAGCCAACTCTTCTAAGATCTTGTCAACTTGCTCCTTTTCAAACTTGTCGCTCACTAACACGCGAACAAATTCTTCCGTCTGTCGCAGCGCCTTCTTCGCTTCTTCTGCGAGTACTAAGGTTCTGTCATCCACCCGGTTAATATGCTTCGCCTCGACAATCTTGAGAAGGGAGGTTGCAGGATAAATCCCTTGTTGATCCCCCAATTGAGGATCAAATGGCCCCATGACTGCATGGGGATCCATGCAAATCTCATCAGCGGCAAGAGCGATGAGGCAGCCGCCACTCATGGCATAGTGGGGCACAATGACGCGTGTAGGCGCATGATGATCTTTTAAGGCTAGCGCAATTTGTGTTGCTGCAAGCGCAATACCTCCAGGTGTATGAATGATCAACTCAATTGGAGTGTTCGGGTCTGCCATTCTTATTGCTCGTAGAACCTCTTCACTATCATCGATGTCGATGTACCGCCTTAGAGGGATCCCAAAGAACGCAATGATTTCCTGCCGATGAATGAGCGTAATGGTGGTGGCTTTCCGCATTTTGGCAATTTTTCGGAGTAGTTTTCGCCGTGCAGAATTAAGACGAGCCCGTTGGAGCTGTGGTACTAAGAATAAAAGGATGAAAATGATAATCCAGAGATTATTCAGGATGGTTTGAAAGGATCCCGAACTCAGTCCATTGGTCATGTTTAAACACCCGCTTCACGAAGATCAATAAACCTTATGTAAAGGTAAATGTACGTTAGCTTAATTTGTTTCCATCAGTTCAAAGCCGAAACATACCTTTCATATTCAAAATGGGCTCTGACGACACAAACCAACTTTTTAAAACCCCTAGCGAATTTCAATCGTCATGAGCGTGACACATTTCATCTGAATATGCTTGGTTACTATGATTATGATTTCTTTATACACGATAAGATAGACTTGATCGATCTGAAGGAGACTTTTATTGAATAAGGATTTTTTGAATGTCACTAAAATTTGAAATAATAGCATCTGGTGCGAATTCACCAAACTTATGAGTCATATGCTTCTTAGCTGGATCGAAAAGAATAGTTTTCATGCCGATCTTCTTAGCGGCAAGATCTGCTTCTATTGTATCACCAATCATGACGCCCTCCTCCGGCTTTATCCGGGTTGCACGGAGTGCATAACAGAAAATTCTCAAATCGGGTTTATTAAAACCTATCTCCTCACTAATTAGGATCCAATCAAAGATTTCGTACAAGCTCAACCAGCGCAACTTATTACGTTGGAGCTCAGAGGGGCCATTGGATAGTAAAGCCAGCTGATATTGTTTTTTTAACTGCGAAAGACTACCTTTCACTCCAGGAAAGATCTGAACACAGTCCTTTCGAAGTCGTATGAATATTTCACTAAGTTCCACGACCAGCGATTTGTTCTGGATCTTAAGCAGCTTTAGCATCTGGTGAAAGCGATAGTATAGATCCCACGGCACCGCCTCCTGGAGAGTACCCTCTCGATACTCCTTAATCAGTTTTATGACTAGCTTTTTGTGCGCCCCAAGGAAATCGTCTACTGTTACTGGAGTTAATCGATCTCGAAATTGTTGATACGTCTTTCGTAGGGCAAGAGCCATCCCTTTCGAATTGTCATGCAGTGTTCCGTCTAAATCGAAAAAAATGACTTTAATATTCCCGAAAAGAGGTGTCTGTGGTTTCATCTTACTCCACCTATGTTTTCCACTTGATGCGCGAACGCCTCTATGGGAGGGTTCGTTCGAGCTAAAGATAAAACAAATTTTTTTGTCACAATTTGTGCTTTTTGCAGAAATTTTTTAATCTGAAAGAGAGGGATGCCTTTTCAAAGTGAGGACTTGAACAATGGGCTATTGGATTGACTGTCATTGTGACACTGTGTTGAAAAAGTTTTATGAACAAAATGAGTTGAAATCTGCAGACTTTTCCGAAGAATACCAAGCCACCAGCGACTTGCTTCTCGAGGGAGGGATGGATGTGCAGGTCGCTGCTATATGGATTCCCAAAGCATTAACGAAAGTTGGGCTCGATATTGCACTGGAGATGTTTGGTATCTTTTTTGNNCAAAGCTCATCCAGATCAAGAAGAAGAGTGATTTTGGTAAGATCCAAGAGAAAACAAAACTTGGGTATATCTTAGGATTAGAAGGAGCAGACCCACTCGGAAACGACCTGAAATTCCTACCAGTCTTCTATGAATTGGGCATACGCCTCATAACTTTGACTTGGAGTCGGAAGAACATGTTTGGAGAAGGTGTCCAGAAAAATGTAGGGATTGATGAAGGAGAAGGGTTATCGCAATTAGGGAAGCAACTGGTTGCAGCGATGAATGAGCTAGGAATTGTGGTTGATGTCGCCCATCTCAATCGAAAAGGCTTCCAAGATGTTGTTAAACACTCCAAAAGCCCATTTATTGCTTCTCATACATGTGCCTACTCGCTTGTAGAACACGAACGGAATCTCTCGGATGATCAAATCAAATTAATTGCCGAGTCAGAGGGTTGTATTGGGATTACATTTGTACCTGATTTTCTGGTGCCAAACCCAAAGAAAGAGCCCGCAACTATTGAACACGTCATTGAGCACTTAGTATACATAGTTGATCTGGTAGGAATCAATTATGTAGGTCTGGGCAGCGACTTTGATGGGATAGATGGGGCGCCTATTGGTCTTGAAAATGCCAGTAAGTTCAAGGAACTGCCCTCTCACCTCAAAGAAAAAGGATTTTCCAAGAATGACATTAATAAAATCATGGGGGAAAACTGGCATCGAGTGTTTCGAGCAGTCTGGACATCTTGAGTGATCTTTTCAAAGAATGAATCAAGAACATTAGCAAGAGAAGTTTTGAACCTCCAAGGATTTTATTCAGAGGTTTTGGGGTGGGATTTTTTGACTCTATTCCCTCCATTTGAATGATTTCTGTCATATGAAGAAAGTGAAATAAATAATCTACATTTAGCGAGACTATATAGTTTAGGGAGAAAATTTACAATTCGTATTCCAGTTCAAGTATTATGACCATCCTCAAAATGTATATGTGTCTCCATATAGAGGTAGGTGAAGCCGTTTTGTGAACCCTGTAAATTGTCCTGGGTGTTCAGTGTGAACTGGGATGGTGATGGCAGGATCTAGGATTTCAATCATTGATGCAATGTTCTCCTGAGAGGCATGTCCTGAGGTATGTGCGGAGTCAAAATTCATATTACATATACGAATCCAGTTCTTTAGTTTCCTGAACGTGAGTTCAGCCTCTTCATTATAGGGTTCAGATCGCCCATATACAAATACTCCATTAATGTCTCGCTGCTTCTCCTTGAATTGGAGCAATTGAGATATCCCATTACTTGTACAGAGGAGAAAACTACTCCCATTGGCAAGAATCCGTTGCCGTCCTTCTGACCCCCAAATAAAGAGGTCATCCCGTCCTAAATTTTCTAGGAGAATTTTTTCATGAAGCCTTCTTCCAGTCCGGAAACATTCGATGTATTGTTCTTCTCCTCGCTTTTTTAGTCGATCAAGATAGATATCAAAGTCGCCCTTTTCAGGTAAGTTTGAAATGAACTTTCTTTCAGCATTAAGGAATAAAAGTAGGTATGCTTGGCGGGAGTCGTAGAGAACACGTCGTCCTGTTTTTTCTGCTGCTTGCCAAACGGTTCGTAACCGGTCTATATCTGCTAACGTCATATCATAGAGAACTAGTCCTTCTGTATTATCGCTAATCAAGACCAGTTTATCGAGAACCTCTTTTTCTGTCTCGAGTTTCTCCAACGCGATTCGATCTTCAGAGGGTTCATTCGTTTGTGACCGTCCCGCTTCGTCATGAGACGTTTGCGTTGTTGGTTGAACATTTGTACCCTCGCATAGAAAGAGATCGACGTCTTCCTTTGCTACTCGATCCAAAAAATCCGCGGTGAGTGGACTAGCATAACCGTGAAATCGAAGATCTCCTGTATAAACAAGAGTCTTATTCTCAACATGAATGACAAACCCATAGGCGCCTGGAACTGAATGATCCACATGGATAGGTCGCATCACAAAATCGTCTGTGATGCTAATCTCATCAGTTGTTTTAAACAAAGTAAACTTCAGATGTTCCTGCTTTGTATCCCACGTTGAGAGGTGCATATCAGATCTTAAATCGATCAAACGTTTTGTGCAGGCCCCCAAGAAAATGTTGGTGTCCTTTCGAAGACAAGGAATATACCCATAATGGTCGATATGAGCATGAGTAAGAAAAACCCCCTTAATTAGAGAAGGAGACCCATCAAAGCGATATAGGCCTTTTAAATCGGGTAAAAGCTCAAGTTTCAACAGGTCATGGATGTTGGAGGGACGTAGAACGGGAAATTCAAAGAAGTCCCGTTCAGCTGAGAAATTTTTCCCAAAATCGAGGAAGATACGTGTATTTCTTGATTTTACTAAGAACATATTGCCGCCAATAGTATTAGTTCCTCCATAGAAGGTAATTGAGGCCATCTTGACCCAATCCTAATGAAGTATTCAAAAATTGAGCATAAATCTCTTTTGAACTGCTTCAATCATCCAATCTATCAAATATTTCGAATATCACTTTACCTTTAGCTACTGTTAGCGTGATCTCAGTACTCAGAAAAAGGAAAAACACAGTAATCAGATCTGAAAAAGAGTTAGAAAGAAAAATTAAGACGTCTAAGTCAATATTATTACTCTAAGATTTAGATTTGTGCATCTAATAATGAGTTCTATTGCATGAAAGTTTGGAATATTGGTAATATTCCCTTTGTTAGCACATCCTGAATGTTCCCATAAGCNNCATAAGCGTTTTACAAAGATCTGTGATAATAATTAATTAAAAAACGAACGAAGAGATTAACCACTTTAATTGCTCATAAAGACCAAAAAGGGGATAAAATGTCTTTTAGATAGGTAATTGTTTTTTTAATCGTAGTTAGAGTGGACTCATTGCCCAAATTGCCGTGGAGGCGGCACTCGGGTTCGTAGTAAGCGATATGACCCTTGATGCAGTCTTTGAATTTAGCGACGTCATAGCCGCCCTCAAGTGAAGAGGCAATATTCACCTTCAGGTTTTTAGCTGTCTCATGAATTCGATCAGCTATTGTCTGGTAGCCAAAAGTTGTAAGGCTTAGATGTCCAACAGTATCGCTGAACAACCCATCAAACCCGGCACTAACGAGAATGGTATCTGGAGCAAATTCCGAGACAACAGGGAGTGCGATTTCATCGAGGACTAAAAGATATTCGCTATCGGTGCACCGGGGTGGGAGGGGAATACAGACATTAAAGCCTTCCCCATCACCGGATCCAATCTCATCTAAGAATCCAGTTCCAGGATAGGAGAAATGGGGATCGGCATGGAGGGAAACGTAAAGAACCTCATTAGACTCATAAAAAATGTCACTAGTTCCATCGCCAAAATGCTGATCAATATCAACAATTGCGATCTTTTCAGCAAGTGGTTGATCTTGAGCTTCACTTGCAGTAAGGAGCTTTGCGGCGGAGATGGCGATATTATTAAAAAAGCAAAAACCGGCTGGACGGCTGAAAGAGGCATGATGACCGGGAGGTCGACATAAACTGAAAGAAAAACGGCGTCTACCGAGAGAGAGCATTGTGGCCTTGATTGTGCAACCAGCAGCGGCCAAACTGGCTTCAAAAGTGTATTCATTAGCTTGATTATCAGGTGTAAGATAACCGCCGCCTCGCTCACTAACTTTCTTGATTAATTCATACAGTTCTGGTTCATGTACGAGGAGAATATCATCACGGGTAGCCTTCTCGGCCTCAATCAACTCAGCTTTTCCAGCCTCCGATAGTTCTTTAGCCAACTCAAGAGCCGCTTTTAGCCGATCAGGGGATTCAGGGTGAAACCCCATCTCATGCTTTAAGCAAAGGGGATTTGAAACGAAAGTGATTTTCATAAAAATTCACCTTGATGTTAGGAAAATCTACGCCAATATAGGTTCACCATACTTTAGGTTGGATCACATAAAATCGACTATTGCCTCAAGGCCTACCCTTACCTTCCCGAGTCCGCAAGGCCTGAAGTTGGTCTATCACCTGTTGGCGCAGGATTTGGGCATCTGGTAATTCTGCAGCAATCACGCCCTGCTGGATGAGTGGAATGAGGGCACGTTCCATCTTTTGTCCACACACTGAACAGTTGGGGGCGGGGATTCCCCAGAGAGTTGTCCGTTCAGTAAAGCATGTGTTACAATGCCAAACTTCTTTCTTACCACCAAGTTTGCCGCGTTTTGCGACGGGAACTCCCTCCATTTCGACGATATCAAGGGCAAAATCGACAACTGGAGAGTTGCTGATAGATGTACCGATCCCAAACCCGTCTACTTCAGGAATATTCAGCCATTCTGCCTCTTTTTCGCTAATTCCCCCACTAATAAAGATTTTAGTGTGTTTATAGCCCCGGATGTCCAGTTCCCAGCGGACTTCCTTGATAATTTCCACAAAATTCCCACGGCGGCTCCCAGGAGTATCAAGACGAACTCCCCAGAGATGATCTCCCAGGGCCATGGCAGCCATGATTGCTTCAGCTTTCTCATCAGAATAGGTATCGATTAAAGGAATTCGAGGTACTTCGTCTGGCAAAACTTCGTCAAAGGCTTGCCAAGCTTTAGTTTGATCTCCAAACACAATGATGAGGGCATGCGGCATAGTTCCCATTGGGGTGAGTCCCAAACGGACGGCACTCTCCACGCAAGAGACCCCATCCATCCCCCCGATATAGGCTGCACGATCAATTACGGGACTAATGGCTGGATGCATCCGTCGAATCCCAAAACTCAAACAGAGCTTATCCCACGCGATTTTCTTAATTCTAGCTGAAGCAGTTGCTATCCCAGTTGATTGACATATAAGGCCGAGGAGGGGGGTTTCCATCTCGGTAAAGGCGCCATAGGGTCCTTCAATGAACATGACAGGAGCCCGATACCCATACGCATCTTTTGGTTTGAAGATGGTGCCCTCAGGAAGGCAATACACATCAATGGGTAACCCTTCAAGGAGTTTCGCTACTTCTTCGACTCCACACCAAACGCCCCACTCCCAATTTCTTGGTAGGTTTCCAGTGGTGACTTCAGCCACCACCCAAATTTTATCTAAACCTTTCGCTTGAAGCACATGTTTGGTTCGTTCAAAATAAATGTCTGTTGTCTTTCCACTTTTGATGGTCGCAAAATCTGCGATCCATCCAATTGAATCCTTTTTCTTTTGAGAGAATTGATCAGGGTTTTGCACATTGAGTTCTGCCATGGGAATTCCTTCTTCATAGAGTACTAACTGTATATGTTTGCCAATATCCACACCATCTTCATAAGTTATTATGTATGAATGACAATGGGATTATTCTTTTGGGATGGATGTGGGATAAATACGAAGGAATTCTGATGAGACTTAGTCCCATTTCCACATGCGTTTATATTATGAAATTAATAATGAAATAAAGCATTAACATGAATATTGCTAATAAAGCTATGAGTTTTTGAACCTCTGTTCTCATCAACATTTTTATTTTGGTCTTCCAAGATATCTCTTTGAAGGTAGCGCAATTGTCAGAAACTCCCACATTTGATGACATAATCAGCCTGGTTGTTCATCTTGTCCCCGATTTACCTAAGCCAAGCGAGATAATGGCGGTGATTGAAGACAAAGACAGGCTGCTGTGGCTTGAGGGTTGGTGCGATGGATGCATAGCTGGTAAAGGGTTCCCCCCAAAAGGGGAAGGAATGCTCCAAGAGAAACTGGATTACATCAGGAACCTGACACCAGGATTTCTGGAAGAGAGAGCAAAGAAGAGAGGCATGACTGTTCAGTGGTCTGGGTTTCTCCCCTTGAGTGACAAGAAGTTCCTATACGGTGTTTCTTGGGCAGTCTTCAAGAAGGAAACATAAGCATCTATGGCCTAGCCGATCTGCAAAATCGGAGGCAATTACGTCGCATCTGTTCATGAAATAGTGGAAGGAGAGGATATTTCCTCCCGGCTCCGCAATCCAACACCTTTTTTTNNATCCCTCCTTTTAGTGTACGATGTCTCATTAATTGTATTTCACTATTTCCTTTTTAAAAAGCGTCTGTAGATTCAGGATTAATCTGCAGTACCACCCCCATCAACCGCAAGGATCACGCCCGTTACAAATGAAGAATCTTCGGAGGCCAGAATGAGAGCCGACTTCGCAATCCCTTCCAACGTGCCAATGTGGTTTAAAGGACGGTTAGTGGCATCGGCAATGTATTCTTCCCAAGAAATACCAAATTTTCGGGTATCTTCAGTAAACATAGGGGTTTCTGAGTCCCTTGGAGCAATTGGGGAATATATACTAATTAAAAACTTATTGATCACTGGAAGAGTGGTGGGGCCGCTGGGAATTTCATCTATGAGCGTATAACTCAAAGATCTTGAACCCAGGAACACTTACACGTGCTAATCTACGCACACTGCGCCCCAACTGCCCTTCAGACAGACCACAGGAGTATTGTCTAAAGGAAGGCAGGGATTATACCGATTCTCCTTTTGAGAAAGGTTCATACCATTCTAGCCAGAACAGTTGGATCTGTTTCGGAAGCTAGACCACGGCCCCTATTCCTAGAGATTTCATCCATTATATACTAAGGTTTTTTGAAACCTATGAAAATTCCCCTTCACTCCGTATAGGGAAATAGATCGCGACACATTACTATCTGTAATCTTTTTAAACTTTCTATTGCCCACTAATCAATTGAATTTTAAGGAAAGCAGTACGGAGAGGACCATGTACACTTAACGAAGTGGATATATTACCTATAACCATTAATATAATTATTTTTCGAGATGATAGTTTATTAATAAGCTCCAATTAAGCTATAATAAAATATTAGATAGTTAATCCAAACCCTGATGGAAAAAGGGCTTAAGATTCTTAATTCTAGTATAAGGACAAAAACATCGAGAAGTGTAAACTACATTAATACTGCACCTCGGGTAGAGTAGATGCCCCAAACTGTCCACATATCTCCTCGTGAGATACAAACAGCGATCAAATAGGGTTTAACCTATTTTTTAGATTCGAGGATTTTAGTGACACGTTCTAATAGAACGGAGGCAGGGACATCGTAAAGAGTGATTCGGCTCCGTCTACCTTTACTACCTCGGATAGGCCCAGTTACTTTGCCGATGATGCCAATTTTTTCTAGACGGTCAAGATATTTTCGGACCGACATGGTGGAACGCGGTTTTTCATGGTATTCTTCACAAGCAATGCGATAGTTTTGCTGGATCTCTTTGATAGTCGTGGCGGAGATGCCACTATGTCTTAATCTTCGTGTGATTGCAATCAGTGTAAAAAGTTCATGGGTTTCCAGCTCCCCAAGCACATCGACCCGGAGTTCCGGATATATCGCGGCCTTGGCTTCACGAATATGTTCCGCGGTGACTTCTCGCGACCCTTCATAGTCTGCGAGTTTACCAGCCCTTAAGAGAATCTCTATGCCATGCCTGGCATTCTTGGTGTGGCTGGCGATTTCCGCCACCATTTGGATTATGTCATTNNATTTGGATTATGTCATTAGTAATGGCTGAACCTTTGAAAGCTAAGCGTGTTCTATATGTAAGGATTTCAACGAGTTCTTGGAGGGAGTATCCAGGGAATTCAATTTGTTCATGAATGTGGCCAGCAAGAGGGCGATCCAGTTTTGTTTTCCACTCAACGGGGCGAGAGATAAGGATCAAACTAAGGCGACTGTGCCCAAAAAACTCCCCCAGATGCATAAAAGTAAGTATATCGTCGCCTTTTAGCATAGTCGCTTCGTCGAGAGCCACTAAAAGGTGCATATTCTCCCCTTCTAGCCGTTTCATTAACATTTCAAGAATTTCTTCGTCACTAAACCCTCGCGTTGAAATATAAAATTTTTTACTTAGCAAATTGCGGAGGATAGCGGTCTTCGTTCGAAATGTATAGCAGTTATAATATTCATAATTGATATTTCTTCCAGACTCCTTCGCCGTCTTTGAAAAAACGTCCATGATACGCTTTGCAGTAGCGGTTTTTCCTACGCCGGCACTTCCAGTTACTACAATGTTTGTTCCAAATTCCCCTGTCAGGAGGGGACGCATGCAACTAGCAAGACGTCTCATCTCCTTTTCACGATGGGGGAGCTTCTCCGGAACGAATTCGGGGAACAGTGTAGTTTCATCCTTGAACACACTATCTCCGAACAAAGCATCCCCTATGATGTCATTCAGATACTAAAACCTCCTTGCCAGACACATCAGTGTCATTTGATGCACTTCAGATTCTTGTGGATATGTTTTAGTTATATACTTCTCTTCTTTTTAGATTGTCCGGTACCAAAAAAGATTGAGAGTCAGCGTGTAGAAAACACATAGTATTCACCCACAATTTGGAAGAAGCTAGAAGTGATATATTCCAAATAGAGGAGGCTTAGGAATCACTTTCCACTAGTGTCTTAATCCGACTTAGGATAAATGAAATAATTGTCATCACAGTATCAATCTGATTTGTATTTTCTATAACTGGAAGACCATATGTTAGGGCTTGATTGATTAAGTGATCTTGGATCTTACGGATGTCGGTAAAATATTCAATATATCTGGCGGCCGGGCGTTTGACCACGACATTTTGAGAGCGCGCAAAGATTCGGGCCAAATGATCGCTTTCCTCCCTCAATTTCAAGAAGACTACAATAACATTAGGTTTCTTGAGTAGATTTTTTCTCAGGAGCCGTGGACACACATGAACTCCCTCGATAATCAAGCTAATGCCTTCCTCGAGGGCTCGTTCAATAATTCCTTCGATACCAGCCATCACATGCCGTGCTTGTTCTTCGAATCCTAATGTAACCTTGTCATTTGTACGTGTTAACCTAAACTTCAGGCGTTTCCAGGCTGTGTATGAAGAAGCATGGAGTTCAGGAATGAGGTCTAAGGCGATGACACTTCGCATGGCTTCGCGTACAATATCAGTTCCGAATACATGCCGGATCCCAAAGCGGAAGGCTAAATTGGATGCAATAGTTGATTTCCCGACTGCAGTAGCGCCTCCAATAACGATCACGAGGGGAATCTTTCGCTCTTGGAACCTCCGCAGCAGTTTATAATTATTAGCCACCTCTGCAGGAAACTTCTCAATTAAGACATTGTAGATGATCTCTTCAAGTTCATTGTTGGTGATTGATTCCAGCTCACGGACACGAAGTTGTTTTTCGACTATTTGCCCTACGGAATGGGCTTCGGATCCTTTTAACCCAATGCTCGTGAGACTCTGCGCAAGGAGTCCCTTTGAAAAGGGCATAATGAACTTCTCGTATTCAACTTGAACGATCTCACTGGCGATAGAAGCCTTTTGTTCACTTTTCTGAGAAAAATCAGTTCTTTCACTCATTTTCTTTCCCATCCGATGATTTTCTTGNNCAGGGGGAGAGGGAGATTATCACAGTAAACAACACGTTTACCATCATATAAAGCTTCTTTTGTGGCAATATCCACCGCTGCAGCTTTTAATTCTGTTAATAAAACGGTATAGCCGCCTTTTGCCGTGTTGAGATCTGTTTTCAATAGTGGACGGTTTGAAAGATTAGAACTGAACCCCACTACCTCGCACTGGTACTTTTCTTCTATATAAGTGCTAATATTTGCCGTAACCGCGTGGGAAGGAGCGGTCGTACAATAAAATACCCGTTCACCTTGTATATTTTCGAGGGGGAACGGACGAAAAATAGTTTTAAACACTTTCACGTTCGGATTGATTTCTTTAATCCCTTCAGCCAATCGTGTGATTTCATCAGGATCTGCTAGTGGGGCTTCACAATTGGTCATAATAACCAACTGGGAGAGTTTGATACGATAGGGTCCGAGATAGTCCAAAGCAAGGTACGTAGGACGGTTCGCACCAACCACTATTATAAAGGCATTCGCTGCAACGGGCGGAATGGTAGGCCCACTTCCCTCGAGGATTACCAAGTCTACAGGAAGCTCATTTGCGAGTTGCACCCCTCGTTTCACATTTTCCGTGTACGGCATCCCTGCCATACCCCCGGCGCATCTCCGACACCCAATTGTCCAAACCCGACTAGTTAGTGCATCTTCCCAAAAATCCGAAGCCGCATGCTTCCCTTGCTCGGCAATTCGTAGCAGATACTCGGGTGTGATCTCAATAGCGCCCCCTTCCACAAGTTCTGGCTCCTCGGGCCCTCCTCGCCCCATAGTCAATATTCCTGGCGTGATTCCCGCTGCCTTCAGCGTTCGAGCAATATATCCGGCAATGGCGGTCTTCCCAACGCGTTTTCCTGACCCAATCACACTTAGAGTTGGTTTTTGGACAAGATCAGGAAATTCCATGGGCTTCAATATGAAATCTGCGCCTTCATATGAGAGTCCATGGTACAGAATACTATTCGCTAATTTCATTCGCGCTTTGGAGTCGATAACTGGGTCATCGCTCAAATCAAACACAGTTTTCGCTGGATATTGCGATAAAATCGTTGGCCACATGCTCTCTAAGGCCTTCAAATTCTCCGGGAATATCACCGGGATCCCAAAATAATTTTCTAGATCTTCTAAGGCTCCTATTTTTTCCATCCCCCCCACAAAAACCGCCGCAACTACGGGACGGCTCTGCGCTAGTGTCTGAATTGCGTCCTTCACGACGGGTGGGTAGTGTTCACCATCTACGAAAGTTATGACGCCATCGTTCACAAGGAATTCCCCATTAAGACTGATAGAGCAGACAGGAACATAATTAATTGGGAAAAGAGGGAAAAGGTATGTGGCTTGGATTCCACTCTGCCGTTCACAATCTTTAGTTTATATATCCTCGACTTCATAAGTTTCGCGGATTTGACGAAAATAAAATTTATGCTAAAAATAGCTGAAACAGCCATTAATGAACGCGGGAGGCCAGGACTAAGGCAAGCTGCTTTCCTTCTGTGCAAGAAATGGGTTCGAGCTTATGGACGATACGTACCCGATCTCCGGATCGAAAAAGCGGGGTTTTACACTGATCCCAATATGGACAAGTCTGATTAGAACAATCCATCCCCGGAGGTTGCCAAGTCAAGATCACTCCCTCAATCGCTAACCGGGACTTGACGATTAGGTTTTGAGGAGGCTCTATGACTTCAACGGTCTTTGCTCCATCTTCGTGAATAGGACATTTATGGTCTACTGCGCGCACTTTGGTAATCTCATAGAGACGGTTGGGTTCCAGATTTGTCATGCACACTCGAAATAACTTGCAATCCTTGCAATCTTTGGTGGGGCCAGAAAAGATGAACTGAAGGCCCTCTTTCGCCATCTTCGACCCTACGATTGTGATTGCAGAGCCTTTTTCCTCGTTTTTTGTTTTCATTATGTGTTCAACACTCTCCAAATTGTTAATCAGATCCGGAGATGATTTAATTAG
>JABAOC010000069.1_pt1 | contig 16734 bp, 13 predicted proteins | sample 7062161 | NCBI WGS metagenome assembly JABAOC01 (sample SAMN14538625, study PRJNA623070) | marine sediment metagenome | biome: marine biome [ENVO:00000428]; feature: marine pelagic biome [ENVO:01000023]; material: deep marine sediment [ENVO:00002113] | place: India: Gulf of Khambhat ... | reverse complement strand
ACTCCCCCTAATCCTCCTACTAACGTCAGAGTTCGATTATCGGGAAAAGGTGGTGGAAGATGATTTTTTGGGTTAGTTGAGTTTAAGTAATGATTTGTAATAGTGTAGTAATGTTAAGGAGTCTTTGGTGAGTATAGCTAACAGAATTGCTAAGAATACTTTCTTCTTGACATTGGCTCAAATCATGCAGCCTCTGTTGTCTTTTTTCTTAGTGATTACAATTGCTCGGGTTTTAAAAGCCTCGGGTTTAGGTGCTTATTCGTTCATCCTCTCATTTTTGCTTATTTTTCAAGTTATTTCGTCCTTAGGATTGGGTAACTTGATTGCTCGTGAGGTTGCCAAAGATACTTTATTAGCAGCAAAATATTATTCCAATTCATCAGTTATTGGAATTGTTTTAGCTGTTATATTACAAATAGTCATGGTGCTCATTGCTCATATATTAGCCTTGGATAATCAAATAGTTACAGCTATGTACATTGTTAGTTTTACTTTGCTTGCCTCAGCATTAATTGGGTGTTTTGAAGGGATATTAACTGGGTTAGAAAAAATTCATTTTATTGCATATAATCAGATAATAGAAAATGTACTCAAGGTTTCTCTAAGTATCTTACTTTTGCTAAGTGGCTATGGTTTAAAATCCCTCATGATAGTGATTCTGGCCATGCGATATCTCGCATTGAGCCTAATTTTTATTTTTGTAATAAAGCACATTACAAATTTTAGGTTTGAGGTGGATTATACATTTTGCAAAACATTAATTGATAAAGCCAAAACTTTTGCCTTAATAATGATCTTTGTGACTATCTATTGGAAACTTGATCTTATTATGCTCACAAAGATGAAAGGTTCTGAAGCAGCTGGGATATATAGCGCGGCATACAGAATACTTCAATTGGTAATGATCTTACCGAGGAGCTTTGTTACCTCTATTTTCCCTGTAATTTCGAATTTTTTTGAGTCGGCATATCCATCTTTTGTGAACGTCTGTGAAAAGGCGATTCGATATATGTTCTTGTTCACTATTCCAGTGGCTACTGGAATTACTCTTCTCTCCAAACCTATAATTTTAAATATTTATGGTATTGAATTTTCGAACTCAATGCCTATTCTTAGTATCTTAATTTGGACATTAATTCCATATGGTGTAACCCTCATCTTCGCCTATGCTCTCGTTGCCAGTAATAACCAAAAGGTTGATCTCCGGGTGAACGGCATCAGCTTGCTAAGCAATGGGATACTCAATTTCATATTAATTCCAAGGTTCAGCTTTTTAGGAGCAGCTATTGCTACATTATTGTCAATATTTGTTTATCTTGGTCTTCAATATCCTTTTGTCTCTAAAAAATTATTTACAATAAATTATAAAAAAATATTTGAAAAACCTTTAATAGCATCATTTTTAATGGGAATGACTATTTTTTATTGTAAGGAGTTACATTTTCTCGTCGTAATCACTATAGCTTCAAGTGTATATTTTTTGACTTTATTATTTTTAAAGGCTTTTTCCAAGGAGGAATTAGATTTTATTATCGATATATGGAATAAAACGATTTATAAAAACAAATTGAATCACTTTTAAAAAATGAAAAATTTTGATATTAGTTTTTAATTATCGGAGGTTAATAAATTTGTCTAAAACTGGTTTAGTGCCAATTATTTCATCATTTATTTTGGGATTGATGTTGGGAGGATTTATTGCAGTAACAGTTGTACGTGAAGCATTACCATTGCGCAATCATTTTGTTCTTACAATTTTATATACCGTTTATGTAACACCTATAGTGATTATAATGTTTTTCTGGTATTCAAAAGTTATAAAAACTTGTGGTAAAATGGGGGGAGAGAAATTTGGAAAAGTATTGTCTACCATTTTAAGTTTTTTAATTGTTACAATAATTATTATTTTTATTATAGTAGTTGGTCTATTTTTTGCGGCAATTTCATAGTTTCGTTAAAGCAATGGAGAGATAAAGAATGAACATAAGTATATCCAATTTTTTTCCCGTTTATAATGATTGGGGAACGATAGGGAGTATGGTAGCGCTTGCCATTTCGACCTTAGAGGAGATTACCGATGATTACGAAATTATTCTGGTCAATGATGGAAGTAATGAAGCGACATTAAAGGTGCTTAACTTTATTGAGAAAAATTTTAGTGATAAAGTTCGCGTGGTTCATCATGAAAAAAATCGTGGCTATGGAGGTGCCCTGAAAACCGGTATCTCAGAATGTAAAAAGAATTTTATATTTTATACCGATAGTGATGCCCAATATAATATAAGGGAATTAAAGAAGCTTATTCCAGCAATGACAGATGGAATAGATATAGTAAATGGATATAAAGTAAAACGCTCTGATCCTTTTTACCGAGTTATCATAGGTAAAATTTATCATATAATCACCAAGATGGCTTTTGGCTTCACTATTCGAGATGTGGATTGTGACTTTCGTCTGATGAGGCGATCCATTTTTGATAAAATTAAATTGGAATCCAATAGTGGTGTAATTTGTGTGGAGATGATCAAGAAGATCCACGACGCAGGATTTAAGTTCGCTGAAGTACCAGTAAGTCACTATTTTCGTGCCAGTGGTAAATCCGAATTCTTTAATTTTAAAAGAGTATTTAAAGTGGGAATAGATCTTTCGAAATTATGGTGGAACTTGGTTATGGTGAAAAAATTCAGAAGGGATAATAAAAATGCCTGATCTAAGGAGTGGCTTCTTTAAAAAAAATGTTTTAATCACTGGAGGACTTGGATTTATAGGAGGTAATTTAGCTCGCCGTCTCGTTGAGTTTGAATCTAATGTAACTTTGGTGGATTCATTGATTGATGACTATGGCGGGAATTTATATAATATAAAAGGTATTGAAGATAAAGTTAGAGTGAATATTGCCGATGTTAGGGATGAATCAAGCATGCGATATCTAGTTCGCAACCAGGATTACTTATTTAACCTTGCAGGTCAGGTGAGCCATATTGATAGCATGAGAGATCCCTATACCGATCTGGAAATCAATTGCCGGAGTCAATTATCCATTCTTGAGGCTTGTAGAAAATTTAATCCAGAGATAAGGATTGTTTTTGCTGGAACGAGACAGCAGTATGGTAAGCCAGATTACTTACCGGTTGATGAGAAGCATTTAATGCATCCTACAGATGTCAATGGAATTAATAAAATGGCTGGAGAATGGTATCATATTGTTTATAACAATGTGTATGGAATAAGGGCAACTTCTTTGAGATTAACCAATACTTATGGCCCTAGGTTATTGATGAAACATAATAGGCAGGGATTTATTGGTTGGTTCATCCGTCAAGCTATTGATAGTGAGGAGATAAAGATTTTTGGAGACGGAAGACAAATGCGCGATTTTAATTATGTGGATGATGTAGTTGAAGCATTTCTAATGGTTGCGGTCAATGAAAAAGCTGATGGGGAAGTGTTTAATTTAGGAGATTCAAATCCAACAAGTTTGCTGGACTTTGTAAAAATTCTATTGGACATTACTGGAACAGGTTCCTTTAAAATAGTTCCTTTCCCTGAAGAGAAGAAAAAAATAGATATTGGAGATTATTATGGCAATTATGATAAAATAAAAAAGACCATTGGTTGGGAACCAAAGACTATACTAAGAGAAGGTTTGGAGAAAACGGTTGCTTTTTATAAAGAAAACAAACAACATTATTGGACGGTGAAAAATGATCTCTTTCCTAGATTTAAAAAGGCAGTATCTTTCGATTGAAGATGAAATTGCCCAAGCCCTTCAGAGTGTATTTGATAAGAGTTGGTTCATTTTAGGGGAACAAGTTGAGGCCTTTGAAGAGGAATTTTCCATTTATGTGGGGACGAAATATGGTATTGGCGTTGGTTCAGGGACGGAGGCCATCCATCTAGCTTTGGTGGCCTGTGGTGTCAAAAGCGGAGACGAAGTAATTACAGTTCCAAATACGGCCGTTCCAACAATCTCCGCTATTTCTTTTGCCAACGCTACGCCAGTATTTGTGGATATTGATCCAAATACCTACACAATGGATACTTCTCAACTCCAAAGAAATATAACTGAGCGAACGAAGGTGATCCTTCCTGTACATCTTTACGGTCATCCCGCAGATATGGATCCTATTTTAGACATTGCTAAAAGATACAGTCTTAAGGTTGTCGAGGATGCCTGTCAAGCCCACGGAGCTGAATATAAAGAGAAAAAAGTCGGCTCTCTTGGGGATGTCGGGTGTTTTAGTTTCTATCCGAGTAAAAATTTGGGTGCTTATGGCGATGGTGGGTTTGTAACGACCAATGATAAAGAATTAGCTGATAGGAGCCGTCTGTTGAGAAATTATGGTCAATCAGAAAAATTTCTTCATCTTATCCAGGGATTCAATAGTCGATTAGATGAAATACAAGCAGCAATTCTTAGAGTTAAATTGAAAAAATTAGATCAATGGAATAAGAAAAGAAGAGAACTAGCGAAATGTTACATTCAACTATTAGAGAAAAGTTCAGTTTTAGTTCCAAGAGGAATGGATTATGCCAAACATGTCTATCATCTTTTTGTAATTCGTACTCAGAAGAGGGATAAATTACAAGCCTTTTTGAAGTCTCATGGGATCGGCACACTCATTCATTATCCCATTCCTGTACATTTACAAAAATCTTATGAAGATCTTGGAATAGGATCGGGTTCTTTTCCCATGGCAGAGAAATGTGCCAAGGAAATACTTTCTTTACCCCTCTATCCAGAGCTGACTGTGGACGAAGTTACAGAGGTTTCAAAAATTATCTGTGATTTTGCAAAAAAATAGGTAAGGTATTTAAAAATTAATTACTACGAACAATTGATTTTTTCAACAATATTTATTTCGATTAATTTTAATTTCATTTAATAAGAACGAAATAATTATATAAAGGAGATATCTAAATTAATGTACAATAGTAAGAGTCAAATTATCTTCCTTAATGAAAAGGGTATAAAAAGATTCAACCCATTTATCATATTAACAATTATTCTTTCGTCTTATATTCCGATAATAGGAGTACAACTCTATTTTAGACATGATGATGCCGGCACATTACTATGGGCGTTAGAATTTAAAAAATTTTTTCTCCATGCTTTTGATCCAGGACCGTGGTTAAATGAATATTATAAATACAACGGGGTAGGAGGATATTATCGTCCCTTTGAATCGTTATTTATTATGTTATTACAAAATATATTTGGACCTCAGCCTTTCTATTTTCATTTGATAAATGGATTAATGATGATCGGAACGGCAATTTTTTTGTATAAGATTACCGAATTGTTTTCAAATAAAATTGCTGCATTTTTAAGCATTGTTATTTTTCATGTTTGTTTTCACTCTATCCTTTACGGCACTTATCATGTAGTCGTGCCATTCGGATATTTTTTTGAAATAGGATGTTTTTATTTTTGTTTATTAGGTTTATTAAAAAAAGATCATAAATATATATTATTTTCTTTGCTATTCCTAATCCCTGCTACAAACAGACAAACAACAGCCATCATATTACCAGCTATGATTTTGATTTATTTTATTAGCAATTGGAGGGATAAATTTCCCAATTTGAAGGCGAGGCTAGTTATTTTGTTTATCGCTGCGTTACCCAATATTCTTATACCATTTTCTGGGAATTCCTCGGCAGGCACTGTACTAAATTACTCAACGAATTTTTCTGATTTCATTGAATTTTGTTATGAAAGATATTTGTTTTATGGGAATATTTTAACACAAGGTTTAACTGGAATTGTGGTGCTTTTTATAGTTTTCTTCTATGTTATATTCAACTTCATATATGCTAAGAAAGAGTCCTTTAAAAGGAAAGACTATTTAGTTTTATCAATTTTATTTTCAGTAATTTTGGCATTAGCTATAAGTAAACTAAATGTATTGGCTATTACCTTGTTATTATTAATCATTGCATTATATGCCTTATTGGATAATACCGTTCGTTATGTAGTAGTTTGGTTTTTTACATCCTTAGCATGTTTTCTTATTATTAAATTTTATCATGGCGCATATTTACTGGAAGCTGCCTATGCCCTTAGTATTATTTTAGGAATATTTTTGTATCGATTACTGAATGGTGTTGATGTAATTTTCAAGATCAGAGAATTTGCTAAAAGAAATATTAAGCCCCTATTGATTTGGGGTATTGTTATGTTGGGAATCAGTGTTGTGATAATTACTAAAATAGATAATATTCCAGTTCTTTCTACAAAATTCGAAGCAATTGAAACTCTTATTAATACGAATAAAAATTTTGAGGATATGTTAAAATTTTTAAAGACCGAATTACCGCCCAATTCCGTTGTGTATCAAATATCTGAAGAAAGTTTAGGAACGACCCCTGAAGATAGACGCTTCTGGTCATTAAAAGAGAGAGCTGAAAAAGTGAAAGTAATGAACATCATCGATACTGAAATTATGATGAAGGTGTTGGGTAGATACGACATCACTTTTAGAGCAGCAGATACGATACTTGAAAAGATAACTAAAAATAGTTATTTTGTTGCATGTAGCAAATTTGAAAGAGATATAGCTGAGAAAAAATATCCTTTAGAAATAATAAAAGAAATAAAAAGAGGCAAAAATGAGGCGGCTATTTACTATTTTCGAAATGATGATAATAATAATGAATAATAAATTGTTTCACCCAAATTAAATAAATTAAAATAATTAACTAAAATTGAGTTGGGAGAAAAATTAATGAAGAAAACTTTAGTAATTTTAAAATTAAAAATAACATTACTAACAATAACTGCTGCATTGTCGGTATTTGCTCAACAACCAAATCACAAATTTCCTCATATTTCTATTCAACAATGTTGGGTTAAAGAATGGCAGTTCTCGACATTGGATATATTGGCAAAAGGTGATTTGATCCAGGCAGATCTGACTGCAGCACAAATAGTTAAGCTGAGAGCGCTCAATTCTAATGCCGTTATATTACCTTTTTATGATATGGGCGGCTGGGATGAGCAAATTGTTGATGCACAGGGAAATATTGAGGTTCGATGGCGATTACCTCGAGAGTGGGCTGCAGTCGTCTTAAATAGTAATCCCTCTAATCTATGGTGGGTTGCTGATGTCACTAGTAATTGTCCAATTTATCATGGTCCAATGGTGCAAGATGGGGTACCTTGTGATGGAAAAAATTATCAGCAGTGGAAGGCTGAGGCCGCTGTCAAGTGGGGAAAAGATAATAGCTTTGATGGTACTTATTTAGATTGTTGGACAGATGCCCACTGGGGTCCTACCGATAGATATACAGTTGAGGAGTATAGGGTTGCGATGAGCCAAATAGCTAAAAAAATTCGTGACCTATGGCCAGAAGGAATCTTTGTGGTCAATAGTGCTGGGCCCCTTGAATTTAGTTACAATTTTAATGGGCATATGTGGGAGGATTGGAGTGGGGCTGTTGAAGAGATTTTACCAGACTGTGAAAATTGGGTAATTAAAGGGGAAAAACCTACTTTCATTATCTTAAATACTCGAACTGAATTAGGTGATAGGGCGGTCAAAGATAAAAATAGCTCAATCCCAGATTTTTGGGAAACGGGAAGATATATTCTGGCCATAAGCATGCTGAAAGATAATATATATACAATGTATAACTTTGGTAGTGGTGGTTCACCTCACTGGGCTTCGAATTGGTGGTTTGATGAATATGATGTGAATATTGGACAACCTTTAGGAAATGCCTATAAATTGTCTAGCGGAGTGTGGGCTCGAGAATTCACTAATGGATTAGTTTTAATGAATTCCACAGGAAGTCCTAAAACGGTTTATGCAGCTGATTTGGGAAACACTACTTATTATAGATTTAAAGGAGGCCAACAACCCAACCTTAACAACGGTTCTAAATTTACTAGCGTTGTCCTCGATAGTTGGATGTACAGAGGTATGTGGCCAATAGGCGATGGGATAATCTTAGTCAAGTCTCCTCAAACGGTGGTCGCTGATATTATTATTGATGATGAAAACCCTGAATCAAGGCCTTTTATACCAAACAATATCCGTTGTTCTTTTACGCAAACAGGTATGCGATATGATCTTGAGAATGGAGCTGAAACATGGCCTGATTCCTGGCATGTTCACCCTAACAATTCATGTTATTTTGTTTTACCAGGAGATGGATCGAACACCGCTACTTGGACGCCCAACATTGGGGTTGGTGGCAAATATGAGGTCTACGAGTGGCATCCTGCTTCTGGTAATCACGCTTCTAATGCCCCTTTTGTTATTAAGCATGCAGCTGGCGAGACAAGGATTGAAGTAGACCAAACTAAAAAAGGTGGTCAGTGGAACAGTTTTGGAATTTATGATTTTGCGGTTGGAACTTTGGGATATGTTCGGGTATCAAATAAAGCCAATGGAATGGTTGTCGCGGACGCTGTCAAATTTGTTTATAAAGGATCAAATCCGAAAAGTGACTATATCCCTCCGGATCCTCCTGAAGGACTGAAAGTAGAAAAACTAGGAGGACTTTAAAATGAATAACATTAGAATGACTACCCAAACGAAAATGTCATCTTTAGAGGCACTCGAAAAATTAAAACGAATCGAACTGAAATTAAGTAAGAGGAGGGGTTTTCGGCAGGGCTTTCTGGCCGGATTTTTTACTTTCTATATTTTAATCGGAATAACCGCACTGGTCACGTATGCCAATAAAGGCAAAGTGCTTGAAAAAGTTCTAGCCACTTTTGTTACTGACTTTGTTGAAGATATCTTTAAATCCTTTCCTGATGCCTATTTTTCATTCAATAGGGAAAGAATCATCAATGTATTTGATGATTTCACCAATGCGGCAGCCGATAATCAAATATCTAAAGAAGAATTCAAAGAAGTGGCTAGAAAAATGATGGTGGCTTTGCAAGATAAGGAATTAACATATCAGGAAATCGGAGAAATCTTGACAATTATGGAAAATTCCATTGAGGACGATAGGTATTAGCCTTTTTATAACTCTAAAATCTTAAGAGTCAAAATTCTCGTTCATCGGTTTAAGGTGAGCCTTCGCTAGATATTAAGTCTATGTATGCAGGATTTTTAAAAAGACAGACATAATGTGGCAAAAAATACTTGTAAAATTATTGATATTAGGGAGAGTCCAGAACGAATTTTTTAATACCTTATTGAAGGTAAATGAATTTTATATAAAATTCTATTTGAGGGCTTTAAAATTTAAGTTAACTAACTTTTCGACACCAATTCAAACCCCTCAAGGTGAAAACTTCCATTTGAAAATTCTCAATGAGAAAGATATCCACAAGCTACAAAAATTTTTTAAATATGAGTTTTCAATAAATTCAAATATATTTTTTATACCTCATCAAACAGATAAGTTTTCATTGAGAAGCATAATTAGTAGGAACTGTTGTATAGTACTAGGTATATTCCATGATGATCACTTAATAGGATATGGTCTGATAACGTTAATTTTTCCCAGACTTGGATTTTATGCTATCTTTATTGCTGACAAATGGCAGGGGAAAGGTATTGGAACGGCTGCGCTCAAAGAACAATTACGGCTTATTCATGATATTAAATTTAAACCATGTTCAACTGTAAACAGGCGAAATATAAAATCAATTAAGATGTTAAGAAAATTAGGGATTGAATTCAAAAGAGATATTGGTGCCACACTAATTGTAAGTGATATTTGGAAACAAACACAATTAATAGGATAGATAGCGATGAAAAATTGTACCATTTCAGTAGATTTGGACTCTTTTTGGATCCTACAACGTTTTTATGGTATTGACAAAAATGAAATCTTTATGTATAATCTTTATGAGATTGTTATACCTCGCTTTATTAATATTTTCAGGAAATATAATATAAAAGCGTCTTTTTTTGTAGTTGGTAAAGACTTGCAAAATGATAAAAATTGCGAATTAATTAAGTTACTAGTAAAAGAAGGACACGAAATAGCTAATCATACCTATAGTCATCCTTTTGGCATGAGAGGAATGAAAAGACAAGAAAAAGAGTTTGAAATCAAAAAGTGTGAGGAACTCATCTCACAGACTACTGGCACCAAACCTATAGGATTTAGAGCTCCTGGTTATGATATAGATACAGAAATTTTGCAGATCTTAGAAGAAAGGGAGTATCTTTATGACTCTTCTATCTTTCCGACTTATTTATTACCATTTTATAATTTTTTTCACCACTTGTTATATAAAAAAAATAATATCAATGCCAAGGGTATGAGTAATATATTTATTACTTTTTCACCCAATAAACCATATTTTCCGGACAAAAATATCATTTGGAAAAAGGGGAAAAGCAGAAAATTAGTAGAACTTCCTTTGTCAATGGTTCCTTTTATTAGATTGCCATTTTACGCTAATTTTCATCTATCTTCAGGATCAAAGATTTTTGATTTGAGCTTGAAACTTATGAGGGGGATGAATATTAATTATTTATTGCATGGTATCGAACTCATAGATGCTGAAGCAGATCAAATAAATCCTCATTTATTAAAACATCCCAACGTTTCTACCTCATTTAAGAAGAAGATTGAATTTTATGAGCATGCTTTGGATATCCTTTCCAAAAATTATAAAATAAGTCCATTACAACAATTTGCTGAGAAATTATTAAATATCTCCTAAAAATATACAGACATATTACTTTGATATACTGACTCAAAGTGATTCAATAATATGCTTCTAATATAAATTTTAAATAAAAAAATGAAACATGAATAAGTTATTAATAAATTGATAATTAGAAGATTATTATTTTGTCTATTTTTTTGGTATAAAATTTGCTTAATTTAAATATATCATTAAAATAACCAATTGAATTTATTTAAGGTTATAAAATGGGTTATCTTAATAAAATAAAAAACATTAAATCTTATGATAAACTGGCAATTGGGCTCTTTTTATTAAATTTTTTAATCCTACTCTTACTTGGCCGCTCTCACGAGATGGGAGGATATGATGTTGAGACCGATTTTTACGGATCTTACGCTATAGAGGCTAAGCACATTCTGGAAGGAAAAAGCTATGGGGACCCTTTTCATGGTCCGGGCTATCCTTGTGTTTTGGCTTTAGGAAGCCTTCTTTTTCATGACATGTTTTTAACCGGAAAAATAATTTCCATTATTTCAGGCTTGTTATTTGTGATTTTTACATATAAAGTTATTAAAAATATTTTTAACAGTCGAATCGCTTTTTTTACGATACTTATATTGCTCATTAATATTCTTCCCTATCCTGTTGTGGTTGGCACGGATATTTTTTTCGCTTTTATAGTTACTCTTTCAATTTATTTTATTTTTAAAAATCATCGACTCTCTAATTTGAATCTTATCTTAGGTGGTCTTGTTGCAGGTTATGCCTATTTGACGCGATATGACGCCATTTTTTTAATACTAAGTTTCGTTTTTTCAATATGTTTAATTAATCCAGAAAAGATAAGTTGGAGGCAGAGATTTAAAAATGTATTTATCTTTTGCTCTGCTTTCTTCATTGTGGTATTACCTTGGCTGATAATTACTTATATAAGACATGGCAATCCATTATTTAATTTAACCTATCTTAACATGGCCTCTAATTTTTATGACATTAGAGGAGTGAGTACTTCCGAATCTCTGAATGCTGCTTCAGAAAAATTTGGCTCATTTCAAGATGTCTTTTTCTATGATCCGATTCGTTTTATTATTGGTGTTATAAACAATGCTTATTATGGACATTTCCAAAACATATTGTTTAAGGTTCTTCGATTTCCGCTTTATTTGCTTATCGTTCCTGGAACCATCATTTTTTTTCAAAAGAGTAATAAAAACCAATTAAGCTATTTTACTATCCCTGTTTTTGGATTTCTTTTTCTAAGTTTGTCTATTTTTCATGAAAGATATTATCTACCCTTTTTACCATTTTTTATATTTTTATCCCTTTATTTCATTTTTTATTGCAAAGATAGTTTTGAAAAAAATAATACTATTATTAAAAAGCTTTTATCCTTCAGCAGTCTTTCACTGGTTACCATTTTGCTTTTTCTTCTCCCTGCAAGTTTTGAAGAGACCAAGAAATATATAAGCACGGAACCAACCGAATTGTTTGAAATTTCACAAATACTTAGAGAAAAAGCAAACCCATCTGATGTAATCATAGCCCGAAAGCCTCATTTGGGTTATATGAGTCAAGTAAAATCAATATATTTTCCCGAGGTTAGTTCATTAGATGAGCTTTTGAAATATGCAAAAGAAAATAAGGCTACATTTCTATTATATAGCAATATTGAAACAGAACTTAGGCCTCAGGTAAAAATTTTGTTAGAACCAGATAAAGTGTCTCAAAATTTAAAAATCTTTTATCAAAAAAATAATCCTAAGATGATGTTGTATCGCATATTATGAAATAAAATAAAGAGCGGATTTTGAATTAATTGCTATTGATGAGGAAAAAAGATTATGGAGACTGTCGTCGTTACCGGTGTAGCTGGATTTATCGGGTCGAACTTGCTTCCAGAATTACTGAGACGAGATTACAAGGTTATTGGGATCGATAATTTATCTCAAGGATTTATGAGAAATATAGAGGATCATTTTAATGATCCTAATTTCCAATTTGTGGAAAATGACGTTCGTAATTTTGAAATCATAAACAAAATCACCAAAAATGCTTTTTGTATTGTTCATTTAGCGGCATTTAAAATACCTCGGTATGGGAATGCTTTAGACACGCTTTTGATTAATACAAAAGGGACGGAGAATACCTTAGAGGCAGCTCGAAACAACGGGTGTAAAGTAGTTATTGCTTCAACTTCAGATGTCTATGGCAAAAATCCCCATATTCCTTTCAAGGAGAATAGTGATTTACTTATCGGCAATCCGATGGTTAAACGGTGGAGTTACGCTGTTTCAAAAATGTTTGATGAACATCTTTGTTTTGCATATCGGGAGAGATACCATGTTTCTAGTGTAGTTATCAGATATTTTGGTAGTTATGGACCTAAACAAAATCCTACATGGTGGGGAGGACCTCAATCGGTTTTTATCAATGCAGCCCTTAATAACAAACCTCTGGAGATTCATGGAGATGGTTTACAGACCAGAAGTTTCACGTATATTTCCGACACCATTGATGGCACGATTAGATGTATCGAAAATGAGAAAGCCATAGGAGAAGTTTTTAATATTGGGAACAATAAGGAAATTACGATCATTGACTTAGCTCGACTAATCTGGAGGCTTGTTTGTGGACAAAGCGAGGTCAAAGTGAATTTTGTACCCTACAGTAATTTTGGAAAATATGAAGATGTGAGAAGAAGAATTCCCGATATATCTAAGGCAAGAAATTTACTCCAATTTGAACCGAAAGTCGAACTCGAAGAGGGATTAATACAAACTATTGAATGGCAAAAAATGATAATGAATAACTATAATCTGCAAGTGGCTTAACCTTGAGAAGTTGTCTTTTCTATTATGGTCATAAGAGGTTTAAATTTGTTAAGAAGAGGTATGGATATTAAATGGATCAACAAATAAATAATTCTAACTGGGGGTAATAATTTTGATAATCTTTATCATTCCTGCTTATAATGAAGAGGCCAACATTGGCACCTTGTTCAGAAACATTTCATCTGCAATGAATCAACATGCTTATGAATATAATGTAATCGCTATCAATGATGGGAGTAAAGATAAGACGCAAGCCATTATTGAATCCTTTCAGAGGACAATGCCGATTAATCTAATAAATCATGAAACAAACAAAGGTGTGGGACAAGTATTTCGAACCGGTTTTGCAAAAGCATTAGAGATAATGAATGGCAAAGACGACATTGTTGTCACTATGGAAGCAGATAATACAAGTGATATCAATATCTTGAATAATATGATAGATAAAGTTACTGATGGATATAATTTGGTACTCGCCTCCTGTTATGCGAGAGGAGGTGGGATAGAAAACACAACTCCTCTTCGATTGATTTTAAGTCGTGGTGCCAATCTTTTCACAAGATTTCTCTTTAAGTTAAGAGGAATAAATACATTGACGTCTTTTTATCGAGCTTATGATGGTGAGTTGATTAAGAGAGCTTTTGAGATATATGATGGTAAGTTAATTGAGCAGCCCGGCTTTGCCTGTATGGTTGAATTGCTGATAAAATTAATTAATTGTGAAGCGCAGGTGACCGAAGTGCCAATGGTTCTCAAATGTCAAATGAGACGAGATAATAGTAAAATGAAAGTAAGTCGGACTATGTTTGAACATGTAATGTTAGTATTAAAGTACGGTATTTTTAAGAGGAAACGATATATCAAAAATAATTTTTCCTGAATTAGGTATGTTAATAAATTTGGCAATTTCAATTAAACTATTCTTGTTTTTGAAAATCTTCTTTTTAAAAATTATTTACAAGTTCACGAAATGCTCTATTTGAGTTTGATTAAATAAAATTTACAAAACTATAGAGGTGTTAAAAATGAAATACTTGTCCAAATTATTTATTAGATTTTGGGGGATTTTAGCTATTAGTTTAATGTTTTTCAATGTGCTCTTTGCCCAATATCGAATCATGCCCGTTGGAGATTCGATAACTGTTGGAGTGACAGGATCAGATCCCATTGGCGGCTTTAGAGATGACTTAGCTTCAAAGCTAATTACCGAGGGGATAATCTTTGATTTTGTCGGACATCAGCACGATGGAACCGGCTTTGATGCTGATCACGAGGGACATAGCGGTTGGCGAGCAGACCAGATTGGACTTGAAATTGAAAATTGGCTGAATACCTATAACCCTCATATCGTTTTATTACATATTGGAACAAATGATATTAGCCAGGATGAGAGTCCCTCAAATATTATCAATGAAATTGAAGATATTATTGATAAGATTTACAATTATAATAACGGAATAGAGATTTTATGTTCTTATTTAATACCTAGAACTGATTCTAAAGATAATATAAGCAAAGATCTTAACTATCTTGTCAGAGATTTAATCTTGGAAAAACAAAATGCAAACTATAAAATTCATCCTGTAGATCATAATTGGGGATTTAAATCAAATCCAGATTGGGCTACTGATTATATGACCGACGTGACTCATCCGAATAATAATGGTTATAATAAAATGGCGGATGTTTATTTCAATGCTATAGTGAATGTGATTAATCAAGAGGGCTCAACGATTACTGATAATTTTAATCGAGAATCCTTAGGAAATGATTGGGCAGCCGATCCAGAGTTCAAAATTGTAAATGATGAATTATCCAATACATCTGCTTCGAATAATTGGGACTATTTAGCAATATTTAAACCGGGCATAAATCCTACCTGGGTGTCTTTTAAATGGGGAATAAATGCGGATTCACTGGGAATTAATAATGGCGGTTTGGCTTTGCGGATGGATTATCCAAGTCCAGAAGCCAATGGTTATTTGGCATGGATCCATAGCTCAACAGCAATCTTATGGCTAATTCAAGGAGGTGTTCCTTCATACGCTTTTACTGTTGATTTACCGATCAGTATTCATCCTAAGGCAGGTGATCTGTTTAAGGTTGTTATGAGCTCGGATGACAACGGTCATCATTTTGACTATATTGTGAATGAACAGTTTGTTGGTAGAGTAACAGATCCCAATAAGCATGAAGGAAATGCATCCACTTTATACGCTGGGGCAATGCTTAGAGGGAATCAAAATAATAACATCGATAATTTTACTATCTACAAAGATTTGGATGATATAACTCCTGCGGCGGTGACAGATTTACGTGTTGGAAATATAACATCCTCCTCTGTAAAATTAGTGTGGACCGCTTCCGGAGATGATGGCATGATAGGTATCGCTTCAAGCTATGACATTCGTTATTCAACGAGTCAAATTTCAGAAGCTAATTTTTCTTCAGCCCTTCAACCTAGTGGCATTCCTGCACCGTCAACCCCAGGGAGTACCGATTCCATGGTGGTGGCTGGTTTGTTGCCAGGTGGGACCTATTATTTTGCTTTGAAAACTTCAGATGAAGTTCCTAATCAATCGGCTATTTCCAACGTTGTCTCGGCTACAATTCCCATGCCAATAACCACAGTTGATGATTTCAATCGAACTGAACTGGGCCCCAATTGGACCGCGGATCCTGGTTTTAAAATTGTTTCAAACGAATTAGCTAACACTTCAACTGTTGAAAAGTGGGAATTCATTGCTATTTATAATGCTCGATACGGTCCCATTGCTGCGTCATTTAAGTATGGTAAAACAGCAAGTGCAAATGATGTTGAAGCGAGTGCACTTGCTTTAATGATGGACGCACCATCCATTACACAATCAACTGGTTATATGGCTTGGATTCGTCCATCAAATCAGACATGTAACGTATATGAATTCGTAAACGGCACGACACCAAGTCGAGTGGGGAATGCGGTACCCATATCATCACCTGTGCCCAAGGCAGGGGATGAACTTAAAGTAATGATTAGCACAGATGCTGATGGTCATCACTTTGATTTTTATGTTAATAATATATTTGCCGGAAGGATCAGTGATCCGGATAAGCTTCACGGTAATGCATCAGAACTTTACGCTGGAGTTATTCTTCATGGAAACAGGAATAACAATATTGATGATTTTACACTCATGATTCCATTAGGTGAACCGTCAACACTGACTTATAAATCGGGAAATAATCAAACAGGAATGGTCAACACGACTTTACCACAACCATTCGTGGTTACTGTGACCGATCAATATGGCA
>JABAOC010004363.1_pt3 | contig 16737 bp, 16 predicted proteins | sample 7062161 | NCBI WGS metagenome assembly JABAOC01 (sample SAMN14538625, study PRJNA623070) | marine sediment metagenome | biome: marine biome [ENVO:00000428]; feature: marine pelagic biome [ENVO:01000023]; material: deep marine sediment [ENVO:00002113] | place: India: Gulf of Khambhat ... | reverse complement strand
CATTGATATGAATGTTGTGGCAACAGAGAAAGAGCAGCTCGTAGAGTTACAAGCAACAGCAGAGAAAAATCCATTCTCAAGAAAAGACCTGGACAATCTTTTAAACCTGGCCTACAAGGGAATAAAAGAAATAACCCAGGTGCAGAAGGATGCTCTCAAGAAAAAGAGCCTTCTCTTCATGGCTTACGGGTAAAAGGAGAAAAAATATGAATCGCATCCTTATAACAGGAGGGGCCGGCTTTTTAGGCAGCCACCTTTGCGACGCTCTCTTAGAGAAGGGAGCGGATGTGCTCTGCGTCGATAATTTCTTTTCGGGCTTCAAAAATAATATCCGGCACCTTTTTTCCCACCCATATTTCGAACTGATCCGCCACGATATCATCCATCCTCTGTTCTTGGAAGTAGATGAGATCTATCATCTCGCTTGCCCTGCCTCCCCTCTCTACTACCAGCACAATCCGATAAAAACGGTAAAGACCAGCGTTATGGGAACCATCAATATGCTTGGCCTGGCCAAGAGGATAAAAGCCCGTATCCTCCTCGCTTCTACATCTGAAATATACGGGAATCCAGCTGTTCATCCTCAACCTGAAAGTTACTGGGGAAACGTCAATCCCATCGGATTTCGAAGCTGCTACGACGAAGGAAAAAGAGTGGCTGAAACGCTAATGATGGACTACAACCGCCAGAACAAAGTCGATACCAGAATAGCCCGCATATTTAATACATACGGACCGCGGATGGCCANNGTCACCGTTTACGGAGACGGAAGTCAAACGCGATCATTTTGCTATGTCTCAGACCTCATCGATGCTCTCATACTGACGATGGATAAAGAGGATTTTACACAACCCGTGAACCTGGGAAATCCAGTAGAGTCCACTATCCTTGAGTTAGCAGAAAAAATAATCCAACTCACCAAAAGCTCCTCTAAAATCGTCCACGAGCCGCTGCCTTTTGATGACCCGATCCGTCGCTGCCCGGATATCTCCTTGGCCAAGGATAAACTCGGCTGGGGGCCAAAAACAACTTTGGAGGAGGGACTGCTCGAAACCATCGCCTACTTCAGAGAAAGGCTGGACCTCAAGAAAAAATAGCCCCTTATCACCAGGGATAAGTCTTAACTAGCAAAGCTCATGCTAGGGACAAGTATCAGCCGAAGAAGAAAAAGAAATAAAAGGGGCTAATAAAAGGGGCCTGGCCCCATTTTTCACGGTCTCCATTTGCCGTCCGGGAAAAATAGGGGATATGTCAAATATTGAGGCCTGGATCTATCTTGACAATAATTGTTCTTCGCTATAACATGTCGGCTATCAGAGGACTTTAAGAAAAACAAGCAAGTGTTTATAATTATGAATAATTCATCTATACCTTATCTTATCTTGAGAGGCTTGTTTCTAAGGAGGTTATAATGACCATCATTACCAAGCTGATCATACTAGGCATTATACTTGTTGTCCTAGCCTTAATAATTCTTCTTATGGCTAAACAATATCGAAAGGTAGGTCCCAATCAGGCTCTTATTATTTCTGGGGGAAGAAAGAGGACAGTGATAGCCCCTGATGGAACCAAGACAAAGGTTGGCTATCGCTATCGTCTTGGGGGAGGTACTTTTGTCTTACCCTTTCTTGAAACCGTTGACATCTTGCCCATGGAAGTAATCACCTTGAATATCAAAACCCCTGAAGTCCTCACCCGCGGAGGAGTTCCCCTCATGGCTGAATCCACTGCTCAGGTCAAGATAGATTCATCTGACCACTCTATTCGCCTGGCCGCAGAGCAATTTTTAGGACTGGGAAAAGAAGGAATCAAGGATGTCTCCATGACCATCCTCGAGGGAAAGATGAGAGAGGTCATAGGTGCCATGACCGTGGAGGAAATTTATACGGGAAGACACGAATTCTCGGCTAAAGTTATCCAGGCTGCTCATAAAGACTTTGCCCTGATGGGTCTGATCATGATGTCCTTTGCCCTAAAAGATATAAGCGACACCCAGGGATACCTCGATGCCCTCGGAAAACCGCAGATAGCCGCAGCCAAGAGAGATGCTGCGATCGCAGAAGCAGAAACAGAAAAGCAAGCTGTGATCAAATCTTCAGAAGCCCGAAAAGAAGGAGAAGTGGCGCGCCTCGCTGCCGAAGCTCTCATCGCCAAAGCCGAGTGGGAAAACGAAGGCAAAAAGGCCGAGTCGCAGGCCGTGGTCAACCAGAAGAAAGCCCAAGCAGACCTCTCCTACGAACTCGAGCGATTCCGTATCGACCAGGAAATAAAAAAAGAAGAAGCCAAGGTAAAGCTCATAGAAAAGGAACAATCCATAAAGATAGAGGAATTAGAAATCGGCCGTAAACAAAAAGAGCTTGAGTCCAGTGTTATAAAACCTTCTGACGCCCGCAAATACCAGCTAAAGGCAGAAGCAGAAGCAGAGGAATACCGGATCCTGGCTGAAGCCAGGGGGAAATCTGAAGGGTCAAGACTCGAAGGTACTGCAGCAGCCGAAGAATTAAAGCAACGAGGTTTAGCCGAGGCTGAATCAATGCTGAAAAAGGCGCAGGCCTGGGAAAAATACAACAAGGCCGCTCTCTTCGATACCTATCTTAAAGTTCTACCTGATTTGGCCAAGGCCGTCTCCGAACCTCTCTCCAAGGTTGAGAAAATAGTGATGGTCGGAGGCGATAAAGGCCTGGGTACTTCAAAAATCACCTCTCAAGTAGCAGAAGTCCTGGCCCAGATGCCAGACGTAGTCGAGTCCCTGACAGGAGTTGACCTGAAGAAATATCTCAAAGAAAAACTCACGCCTGAAGAGAAAGAAGAATAATAATCATTCTCCAGGAAAAGTAGGTCAGTCATGATATCAGAAAAAGCTAGTCAAATCGGCATATCTCCTACCCTTAAGATAACGACCAAGGCCAAAGCAATGAAGGCCGAAGGGATAGATGTTGTTGACCTAAGTGTAGGAGAGCCAGACTTTGCCACGCCTGATAATGTAAAAGCGGCCGGTATTCAGGCCATCGAGCAAAACTTTACCAAGTATACAGCAAACGATGGAATCCCAGAGTTGAAAGAAGCGATCTTAAACCGCTTGAAACAGGACTTTAACCTCTCTTACGCTATGGACGAAATTATCGTCTCCTCAGGAGCAAAGAGCTCGCTTTACCATCTGGTTCAAGCGCTGGTAGACGAAGGCGAAGAAGTCATCATCCCGGCACCCTACTGGGTAACCTATCCCCATTCAGTCTCACTCGCTAAAGGAAAGGCTGTCATAATCCCTACCCAGGAAGAAAATGGATTTCTTTTGACGCCAGATCAGCTAAAATCTGCCATCTCCCCCGCCACCAAGGCTTTAATCCTGAACAACCCTTCCAATCCTACGGGAGCAGCTTACGAGAAACGAGAGCTTGAAGCCTTGGCGGATGTAGTTATGGAAGAAGATATCTTCGTTATCGCTGATGAGATCTATGAAAAAATCGTCTATGATGACTTTCGTTTTGTGAGTTTTGCCTCCCTGGGAGAGGAAATAAAAAAGAAAACGGCTATCATCAGCGGTGTCTCAAAATCTTACTCCATGACTGGATGGAGAATAGGATATGCAGCCGGCCCTGCAGAAATAATCAACGGCATGGCCAAAATCCAGAGCCACACCACCTCCAATCCCTGTTCGATATCTCAAAAGGCAAGCCTGGAGGCTTTGACCGGTCCCCAGTATGAAGTTTCCAAAATGACGTCTGAGTTTCAGAGACGGAGAAATTATCTCTTGATGAGGCTCCAGAGAATCCCCCAGATCTCCTGTTTCAAACCGCAGGGAGCTTTTTACCTTTTTCCTAATTTCTCTGCTTATTACGATAAAGAATTCAACAATGTCCAGATTCGAAACTCTTACGGCATGGCTTACTACCTTCTAAAAGAGGCTTCGGTAGCTATAGTTCCAGGAGATTCCTTCGGTGCCGATGATTATATCCGTATTTCCTACGCTACTTCCATGGAAAACCTGGAAAAAGGTATGGACAGGATCACGGAAGCCCTCTCAAACCTTAAAACGGCCAAAAAAATCAAGCGTNNGCTCTGGTGGCTGAGATGGAAAGCCATCTCAGCTACGAAAACTATTTTGAATGGAACGCCAACATCAACGGCGTCATCGTTCAGCTGCGTACGAATGTCTCCCACCTCAATGATTTCTGGGTCGAAAACTGGTACCCGGCTCAACTTGAAGCAGACTTGGAGCCCCATGGCATCATATATGCGGTCGACGGAATTACAGGACGCGAACCGCACTCTTTCTATAACTCAGAAACAAATACCGGTGTGCTTGTCAACACAGACAATTACGTTTCTCTGCGCAGTCTGGCTTTTGGTCTTGTCATGGACGTCTCAGAAAAGCTTTTTAATGTCCACACAATCCGGGGAATGTCGGTTGATATTGACGGAAGAGGGCTCGTCTTGATCGGACCAAAGGGGACAAGAAAAACTGAACTTTTCTTCGGCTTGCTTCAAGATAAAAAATTCCGCTTGCACTCCAATGACATCATCTTCGTCAGGTTGACAGGAGGCCCGGCCCTGGCTGATTCTGTAGAAAGAAAGCTTTTCATGCCGACAAACACGGTCGAATCCTACCCGCGCTTAGCACCTCTTTTCGACTCCAGCAAATGCGAGAACGTTATTACACTCAAGGAAGAATGCCAGGATGCAGAATGCCTTCGCATCGACGATTGCCGTCTTGACCGCGGCTCCCCTTACTGCTATAAAGCCTCCAAAGATGCCCACGCTCTTCTTGATCCTTATTGGATCGAGGGACCAGCAAAGCACGTCAAGCGCACATCTCTTCGCTGGGTATTTATCCTCCGCTATGACACTGTCTCTCCTCCGGCAGTGGAAGTCCAGGTCGAGGATGCCCTGCGCATTCTCGAATCCGGACAAAGCCTTGGGCTCACGCGCGGTCTCAGCCCCTCTAAAAGCCAGCCTTTTTTCAACCCTCATCTCTTGCTCACAACTCCTGAAAAGACCGAGCTCCACAGGAATTTTTTCGAGCGTCTTCTAGAGAGCGCTTCCTGTTATCTATTCAACAGCGGAAAGGCAACAGTCGATGACCTCAAAAGAATTGTGACAGGCGAGCCGCAAACAGAACAATCTAAAAAAGAAAGTGCATAATCCTAATGAATAGCAAAGGAATTTACAACCAAGAAGCCTCCGACAAATTCAAGGAAGAACTCCCTCGAGTTTTGAAGGGAAAGAACATCAGACATGTGGACCTAAAATGGCTCGAGCCAAGAGCCAAAGCTGCAGGAGTGAAAACTAAGTACGGCTCCTACGGCTGGCGGTCAGCCATATCAAGCCGCATCGCTCCCAAAACTGTCTACTTAGGGAGTGAAGCAGTCCGACTTCCTTCTCCCACACCAGAACAGGAGACTCTCATCGCCAAGGCGCCGGAAGAGCTGGACAAGGTGCTCCATCTTCTGCGAACTCTTCCCTTCTATCACATCCGCAGACAGATGGGAGAGAATGATTCCTACAATCCCATCTGCAATCTTTATGTTTCCGAAGCAGATCTTGTTAACTACCGTCTCGGATTTATGTGGGGAAACACCTTATTCAAGCCTGGAAAGAGGCCAGGCCCTGAGTTCACCATGATTCATATTCCAGAAGAGCATCAACTGCGTCAGCAAGTTCTAACTCTTCCCGAGGAAAAAATAAATATCGCCCTGGGGACTGATTATATGGGGGAGGATAAAAAAGGTTTTCTACGACAAGCCATGTGGTCTGCTGACGAGCTGGGTATGCTCGGTCTTCACTCCGGAACAAAGCTCGTTACAGTCAGAGATTCCAATAATAAGCTAAAAACATACGGGGTGTTTCTGTTTGGCCTAACAGCAACGGGAAAATCCACCTGGTCCTGCCACAAGCTTGACCTTGATTATGATAAGGGCGAAAAGACCATAGTTACTCAGGATGATATTGTCTTCTTGAAGGAGGACGGGGCAGCCTTAGGCACAGAAAACAACTTTTTCGTGAAAACAGACGTAGAAAAAGAAAGCCAGGAAGCGATGTACAACGCTTTAATCGACAAGTCTGCGTTGCTTGAAAACGTAATGATCAATGCCAACGGGGAAGTCGATTTTCTTGATGAAACTCTTACAGCAAACGGAAGGGCAATCGTGAGGCGTGATAAACTCAAGGTCAAGATAAAAGGGAAAACGGCCAACCTCTTCTCCAAATCTATAAACCTCCCTCCTCTTGAAGAGCTTGACGGATTGGTCTTTGCTTTTATCACCCGCAGGAATACGATAATGAGTTTTGCCCAGCAGCTGACTCCAGAACAAGCTGTGCTTGCATATCTCTGGGGAGAAAGCACCCACAGCTATGCCAGCCAGCCTCTCAAAGCAGGTGAATCAGTGCGCATCGTCGGAACCGATCCCTTCATCATCGGTCCCAGGGCTAAAAAAATTAACCGCTTCTATGAAATAATAATGACCCTGGTTAGCAACTACCCCGACAAACTCAAATTCATGCAATATAACACCGGGGGAATCGGGGAGATTATTGAAACTCACGAAGAAAACGGTCAAAAGAAAAAAAGATTAGTGCGCAAGGTAAGGCGTGTCCCCATCAATCTAATGGCCCAAATCCAGAGGGGTGATTTAAGAGGAACAAACCACTACGAGAAAGGAATTCTGGGAACAAAGGAAATAAGGCTCTGTGAAGGAAAGAGCCTTGATGAATACGCCATCCACAACTTCTACTCTGAGGAGCAGATTCAACACTACATAAAAGATTTAGTAGCGGGCAGACGGAAATTTACAGAGGAAGTTTCCTCAGAGGGACTAAGAGAAGAAATTCTTTATGCAGCAGAGAGATCCTTTCGTATCGACAAAAGTGAAAAAAAAGAAAAGGAACCTTCGCCTGAAAGCCCGGAAGTTGAAGAGAAGCCCGTCATTATCAGGGAGTCCAAGTCCAGACCGCGGAGGGAGAGGTTCTGGCGGTCCAGGTAAAGAGTTCTATTCTAACCTTCTTTCTATCTCCTCGGCCAAAAGATGAAGGAGGAGAAGATGAACCTCCTGCACCCTGGGGGTACTCTCTGAGGACACGTCAAGAAGATAATCAACGAGAGAGCTTAGCTTTCCCCCTCCCTTTCCTGTAAGGCCTACGGTGAGCAATCCCCTCTCTTTAGCGACTTTCATGGCTTCCATCACATTGGCTGAGTTTCCGCTAGTGGAAAGGCCCAGAGCAACATCCTCCTTATCTCCAAATGCTTCTATCTGCCGGCTGAATACATGATCGTAAGATATGTCATTGGCGATAGAGGTGAGGGAAGACGTGTCTGTGGTTAAGGATATCGCTCGAATGGGAGCTCTTACCTTTAGAAACTTATTCACAAGCTCGGCGGCAAAATGTTGAGCTTGGGCAGCACTGCCACCGTTCCCGAAAATAAGAATCTTATGGCCTGCTCTAAGCCTCTCAACTGAGAGGCTCACAACTTTTTCGAAAAGATCACCCTTGGCTGAAAAGAAATCATCGGCAATTTGTCTCCATTCCTTGATAACATTTTGATAATCCATCTTCCCTCCTAGCTAAAAAAAGTCTCTCGAAAACTTTCAATCTAATCCACTCTGTATAACGCTTCTGACTTTTGCCATAAGTTGACCGATGCTGTTCTGGTTGAACTCCTTAACAGAAACAGGAGAATGAAACTTCACCTCCACTTTTCCTTTTTTTGCAAAAAAAGAACCCTTGGGCAAAAGTGCGTAGCTGCCTTTTATGCTAACAGGAAATATGGGAACCTGGCTGTTCAGAGCCAGGAAGAATCCTCCCCTCTTGAACGGCTGGAGATTCCCGTCTCTACTCCTAGTGCCTTCGGGAAAAATCAAGAAAGAAAAACCCTTCTCTTTTATCAGGCGAGTGGCCTTATCTATGCTCTTTTTTCCTCCTTTTAAGCCTTTTCGATCAACAGAAACAAAGCCCACCTGCCTCATAGCCAGCCCGATTACAGGGATCCTGAAAGCTTCTTTTTTCAGGAGAACTCTGACAAACTGAGGAATAAGCATAAAAAGCAGAGGCCCATCGATTAAACTCAGATGATTTGCCATAAAAACATAGGATGCTCTTTTATCTATTCTCTCTATTCCTGATGCATCAAGCCGAATCCCCAATATTTTCGGGCCACCCGACAAAGCCCACTTGCCTATCAAGATAATAGGCTTGGCAAACTTTAGCAGGTAGCAGAAAAGAAGAACAGGAATGAGAAGAATGGTCAGAAGAGAATAAATGATCAAAATGATAAGTGTTCGCATTCCTACCTGCTGAGATTATAACATAAGTCTCTGAACAAATGGAGGGAGGGGTATTATATGGGATCAGGCCTTTTCCCCTTTGGGGTCAGGCCTTATCCCCTTTGGGGTCAGGCCTTATCCCCTAGAATGTTAGATAGGCAAAGTGCAAGAGGAGATCTCTTCCAGATGGCAAGGCCTGACCCCATATTGGCTGACCCCATATTTGGCCAAGTGCCAGAGAAGATCTCTTCTAGATGGCAATGCCTTACCCAAACAAGGCGAAAAAAAAAGCGACACATTAAGCTCTGTGTCGCCCTAAATTGCTTAAATTTATTTTAATCATGTGCCACGAAACATTATTCGTGGAGCATGAATCCAAGATCCATTTAAACTGATCAGATCATTGTCGAAATCCGCAACAGAGTTTATCCGGTACAGGCCGGCTGCAGGATTATCAGCCTGATATATAAAACTTTCATCTCCGCCGTCCTCCCCGTCACGTCCTAAGGAAACAATTAAAAAGTCGTCATCGCCTATATCTTCCGTGGGGATTTCGTAAACAGAGGCTACGGCTGTACCTGTATAAACTCGAAAAGGATTTCCCCACTGGTCATTTACAGGGCAAACTCTTAAAAACATGGGGGAGATAGAACTTAAAAAATTGCTGTTGGCTTGAATAGGGCCTGACTGATTTCCAGAATCAGGAGCATAGCCAACCGTAGTTACATAATCTGCGCAGGCGGTAGCCAGATGGACTATTTGCTTCATAGTTTCTTTTTGCTTAGCCTTCTGTATGGCGACAATGGCATTGGGGATGACAATCGCCGAGAGGATACCGACTACGGCAACAACGATGAGTAATTCAACCAGCGTAAAACCCCTTGCTCTTTTCAACATTTGAATCCTCTTTTTAAATCAAATCCAAGGATAAAATTATACTGCAATTAGCTGCCAGATAAAAGAAGAGGGCGATACACTGCATGATGTATCGCCCTCTTCAAGGTTAGGAAAGTACTTTAGCGAGTATCAGCTTGAAATTAGGTGCCTGTTGCAGCAGTCCTCGGCGCGCGAATCCAGGAACCATTCCACATTACCAGATCACGGTTGAAATGGGCTGCCTGGCTGACCACAAACAATCCAGCTTCAGGGTCATTTTCATCGAAGCTAAAACCACTTTCTAGTGTTTTGCCGCGTCCATAGGAACAAATTAAGAAATCATCTCCAGCTGCTCCGGAGATCCCATAATTTCCATCTACATCAGTACCGCAGTAAGCATAAAAATTATTGCCCCACTGGTCGTTGATAGGGAGAACTTTTACATAGAACGGAGAAAGCGCATCGTAGAAGGCAGCGGTGGCGTCGTAAGTACCAGCTTGCGTGGGAGTGATTCCGTTATCGGTAACATAATCTGTAACAGCCGTGGAAATGACGGTGATATCTTTCATCGTACTTTTCTGCTTCGCTTTCTGAATGGCGGTAATAGCATTGGGGATGAGAAGGGCTGCAAGAATTCCGAGGATAGCAACAACGATAAGCAACTCGATTAGTGTAAAACCTCTAATTCTATTTAACATTTAAAACCTCCTTTACTCTGGTGACCTTTTTCTTTTAGTCTGCCAGAAAATGTTAAATTTGACATTATTTAATCTACACCATTTATATAGCAATTTCTGTGCCAAATAAGAAAAATATTAACTTATTGAAAATAAAGAATTTACATTTTAAAATCTTAATCTTTCAGCTCTTATATGACATCTTTTGTCTCTTTTTTGACAAAATATGTCACTTTTCAGGCAAAATTCTATTATCTCTTCCAATTTACCATGTTAGGGGATATTTCAGGAGGATTTTAAGCCGTATTTGTCTATGAGATACCGCAAGGTGCGGTAGCTGACGCCAAGGAGAGAAGCTGTTTCCTTGAGGTTTCCGTTTGCTGCCTTTCGAGCTTCTTTGATATAATCCTGGGCAATCTCATCAAGATGAGTATTGAGATTAAAGCCCTTCTTTAAGAGTGGATTAGTTTCTGTCCTTTTATGAGGTTTTAAAAGTTCTTCAGGAAGGCTCTCTTCTGTTATTGTGCTTCTGTCCTCGATAGCAACGATTCTTTCTATCAGGTTCTCAAGTTCCCTTACATTTCCAGGCCAGGAGTAGGATTCGAAGATATTCATCACTTCGGGAACAATTCTCTTCATCTTTTTTCCCATCTTCTCGCAGTATTTCTGGAGGAAATAAGAAACAAGGAGCGGCAGGTCTTCCTTTTTCTCTCTTAAAGGAGGCATTTTAAAAGAAATGACGTTCAGGCGGTAGAAGAGGTCTTCCCGGAATTTCTCTTCCTCGATTTTCTTCTTTAAATTCTGATTTGTAGCAGCGATAATCCGGACATCAACCGGAATTTCCTCAGTCCCACCCACTCTTCTTATTTTTTTATCCTGGATAGCCCCGAGGAGTTTAACCTGAGTCCAAGGAGACATCTCTCCCACCTCGTCCAAAAACAAAACTCCTTTCTCTGCTACTTCGAACATGCCTTTTTTATCAGCCACTGCACCCGTAAAAGACCCTTTAACATGACCAAAAAGCTCGCTCTCCAGCAGATTTTCGGGAAGAGCACCGCAGTTTAAGGAAACAAACGGGTTTTCCCAGCGCCGGCTGAGAAGATGAACCGCTCTGGCAGCCATTTCTTTTCCCGTGCCGCTTTCTCCAGTTATAAGAACTGTGGAATCCGTTGCTGCCACCTTTTCAATCAGGCTGTATATCTCCTTCATTTTCTTGCTCTTGCCCACCATATTGTTGAAACTGTATTTCTCCTTGAGTTCCTTTTTGAGAAGAATATTCTCCTCTTTAAGTTTTATCTTTTCCAGTCCTTGTGAAACAATGATTTTCAGCTCTTCCACATCAAAAGGCTTCACAACATAATCTATGGCTCCTGCCTTAAGAGCTTCCACTGCCTGCTTGATCGTCCCATAAGCTGTTATCATGATGACAGGAATTCTTGGTTTTTTCTCTTTTATTTTTCGGAGGAGTTCCATTCCGCTTATCTGGGGGAGCCTTATGTCGGAAAGGATAAGGTCAAAATCCTCTTCATTTATCAATTCAAGCGCTTTTTGAGCAGAAAGAGATTTCTTTACTCTGTAGCCTTCCTTTTTAAAGACTACGTTTAGCATATCGAGAACGCTCCTCTCATCATCTATTATGAGTATTTTTTCCATCTTACTTTTTCTTCACACTTTTCAGCATTCTTTGATTTCCAGGTCCCTCCAGGGGAAGAGTTATTATGACCTCTGTTCCTTTATCAAGCTCAGAGTCAACCTTGATGTCCCCTTTATAGTCGTCCACAATGCGGTGGACAACAGCCATCCCAATTCCCTTTCCACCCTCGAAGCCAGAATAAAAAGGCTCAAGAATCCTCTCTTTTTCTTCTTCAGTCATGCCTTTTCCGGTATCGGCTATCTTCAACTGGATTTTATCCTTTTTCTTCTGGTTAAAATCAATAGTCAACGTCCCGCCATCGGGCATGGCTCTGAGGGAATTCTTGATGATATTCCAGAAGAGCTGCTTGAATTGGCTGCTGCTTCCAAAATATTGAACATGGACCGATTTAAAGTTACCCTTGACCCTAAAGTCCCCGTTCAGCTCGCCACTACTCTGGAGCAAGACCACGGTCTCTTCTAAAATATCTGAGAGGTCGATAGAGGAAAATGCTTGCTTGACCGGGGAAGCTAAATTCAGGAACTGCTCAATGGACCGAGAAACTCTTCCTGACTCCCTGACAATGATATCCATCAGATCCTTTTGCTCCCCGCGCAGGCCTAATTCGTCCTTCAGAACCTGAACTGACCCTGAGATTGCTGCCAGGGGATTCCGGATCTCATGAGCCAGGTGGGCAGATACCTCTCCAGCGACTGCCAGTCGTTTTTTTACTTCAAGCTCTTTTTGAATCAGGCGAAGCTCGTCCTCTGTCCTCTTTAAACTCCCTGTCAGGTAATTCATTAAAAAGGCCACGAGGAAAAAGGCGCTCCAGGCAATAAAAATATTGTTTATAACCATACCCAGAGAAATCTCCAGAGTTTCTTGGGAAGCAAAAGAAGGAATTATTCTCCGATACATCAAAACCACAAGATAACCAAAAAAGATGGCAGAGATAGCTGCGGTAAGATACGCAGCCCGCTTTGAGAGAACGATGCTTGCCGCAATTATTTCAAAAATATAAAGGAAGTAAAAAGACCCTTGTAATCCTCCAGAAATATAGACAAGGGCCGTAATCAAAAGGAGGTCGAAAAATATTTGAAAGTAGACCTGGATTCTGAGGTATTTTCCCCAGATATAAAAAATAAAGTAGATGAGAGATAGAATATAGAATGAGAGTACTAAGTAGTAAAAGGGATTAAGCGGCAGAAAGACCGCTGTGCTGTATTGAATTATAACGGCTGAAACTACCAGAGACGTAACTATGATTAAGCGAAGAAGGATTAGCCATAAGATGTCTTTTTTTTTTGTATCTATCCCCTCAATTCCCAGTCTTTTTTGCATTTTATATGTTCTTCTGGATTCTTCTCCATCTCCTAGCTAACGAAAGTGATTTTTCTCCCCTGTTTCTCTTTGCCTTAAAACCGCTGCATTAGACTGAAAACAGGCAAGTACATGGAAATAACGATTGCTCCGATCAAGCCTCCAACAACGATAAGGAGAATAGGCTCCAATACAGAGAGAAGGGAGCCGACTGCAGCTTCGACCTCATCATCATAAAAATCGGCTAGCTTCCCTAGCATGCCATCCAGAGTTCCCGTGGCCTCACCCACGCTCACCATCTGGGTTACCATTAAGGGAAAATGGGCTTTTTCTCTAAAGGCATCTGTAAGGTTTCCTCCCTCGGAGACCACGGTTCGAGCCTCGATAATGCGATCTTCTAAGATAACATTTCCAGCCGTAGTGGAGGTGATTTTAAGGCTCTCCAGCATGGGCACACCTCCAGAAAGGAGTGTGGCTAAGGTTCTTGTGATTCGAGACAAGGCAACTTTCTCCATTAATCCTCCAAAAAGAGGCATTTTGAGCGTTGCCCGATCGATTATCTTTCTTCCAGCCGTTGTTTTCTTAATATACCTGAAAAGAAAAACAGAGCCTATAAGCCCGAGAAAGATAAACAATATATATTTCTGGACAAAATTACTGACAGTCAGAACCAACACTGTGAGGAGGGGCATATCTGCTCCCAACTCGATAAAAATATTAGAAAAGACCGGAACAACTTTCCACATCATGAAAATAGTTACTAGGATAGAAAAAACCAAGACGGCCAAAGGGTAGGTCATTGCCTGCTTGACCTGAGCCCTTAGTTTGACAACATTCTCCAAATACTCGGCTAACCGCCGTAGCATTACATCGAGCGAACCACTCTGCTCTCCTGAAGCCACAAGATTGCAGTAAAGGTCGTCAAAGACCTTGGAGAATTTCCTTTTAGCCTCGTTCAGAGTGGAACCAGCCTCAACATCTTTCCTGATAGTCTGAATTACCTCTTTAAAATAAGGATTCTTTGTCTGGTCGGCCAGCATGGTCAAGCTTTGAATCAGAGGAAGATCTGCGTCCACCAAAACAGAAATTTGCCTGCTGTAGACCGCTAATTCTTTGAGCCTTACTTTCTCTCTTTTCAGAAAGGGGATCTTTATCTCAACTCTTTTCTTTGAGACATCGAAGACGGTTATCTGCTCTCTCTTCAGGATTCTTGTCAAGTCTGCTATGGACTTAGCAACGCGCTCTCCGTCGACAACATCTCCATAACGATTTTTGCCTTTCCAGATAAAAACAGCCATCTCGATCCTCCTTTTATTCTCTCATCTTGGCATGAGCATAGCCTTCAGTTCCCGCCTTGCGTACTCCTCCTCTCTCAATTATCTCCGTCAATTCTTCAGGTTTGTAGGATACTCTCATGGCGGTCTCGAGAGTGATTTGTCCTCTATTATAAAGGCTGGCTAAAGATTGGTTAAAGGTCAGCATTCCATATTTCTCTTGCCCCATCTGCATGGCGGAGTATATCTGATGGAGTTTATTTTCTCTGATGAGATTCCTGACTGCTGCATTAGGGATGAGGATCTCCATTGCCAGAACTCTTCCGTTCCCCCCCGCACGAGGCAAGAGAGCCTGAGTCAACACCGCTTCCAAGCACATGGAAAGTGTGATTCGCACTTGGGCCTGGTACTGGGAGGGAAAAATATCGACAATCCTGGAAACCGTCTCAGCAGCTGAATTCGTATGAAGGGTTGAGAAAGTGAGATGCCCGGTTTCGGCTACGTGTAGGGTAGCTTCAGTAGTGGGTAGATCTCTCATCTCCCCTACAAAAACAACATCTGGATCTTCTCTCAAAACAGAGCGAAGGGCGTTGGGATAGGACAATGTGTCGGCATGGAGTTCCCTTTGGTTGATCATGGATTTACGAGGAGTGAAAAAATACTCAATAGGATCTTCTATGGTTACTATATGAACGCCTCTTTCTGCATTGATGTGGTCAATCATGCAGGCTAGAGTTGTTGACTTCCCGCAGCCTGTTGGCCCCGTTACCAAGACTAATCCCCTCGGCAAATAGCAGAGCTGGGCAACTCTTGGAGGAATGCCCAACTTGGGAAAGCTCCACATCTGGCTGAGAAATCTCCTAAAGGCTGCTGCAACCGATCCTCTCTGCATGAAGACATTCGCCCTGAAGCGCCCCACATCCTTTATGCCAAAGGAGAAATCAAGCTCCAGTTTCTCTTCAAACGTTTTCTTCTGCTTATCAGTTAACAAGCTGTAGATAAGATTCTTGGTCTCAACGGCAGTTAAAGGTGGGTGGTCGAGTGAGATCAATCTGCCATGAACTCTGATCCTGGGCGGGACGTTGGTTGTTATGTGTAAGTCACTGGCATCTCTATCACAGGCAGTCTTAAGCATTTCCTGGATTGTTTTTGTCATTCTGTATCTCCCCGTCTTTTACGGTTTCTCTTAAAACTTCCTCGACTGAGGTTATTCCTTCTTTTATCTTAATCAACCCGCTTTGACGCAATGTGATCATTCCCTGCTCCATAGCAATCAGTTTTATCTCCCTGGGTTGTCCCTTTCTTAAAATAACATCTCTTATAGTATTATCGACTTCCATTACTTCAAAAAGCCCGGTTCTTCCTTTGTAGCCTGTGTCATTGCAGCCAGCACAGCCCTTGGCTTTAAAAACAGTCACTTTCTTGGCTTCTTCTGGTGAAAAGCCGATGTCAACCAGGGCTTCAGGAGCAAGCTTTTGCTCTTCACGGCATTTACTGCAGAGGCGTCTCACTAGCCTTTGGGCCACGATTAGGACCAGAGAGTCTGAGATCAAAAAGGGCTCGATATCCATGTTCACCAGCCTGACAATCGTGCCCGCTGCATCGTTGGTATGAACCGTAGAAAAGACCAAGTGGCCGGTTAGTGCAGCTTTAATGGCAATATCAACAGTCTCATAATCCCGCATCTCACCGACAAGCATGATATCAGGGTCCTGTCTTAAGAAAGATCTAAGAGAAGAAGCAAAATTTAAGCCAATCTCTTCCTTTATATTAACCTGGTTTATTCCAGGCATATAAAATTCTACAGGATCTTCAGCCGTCATGATGTTCTTTTCCTGGGCGTTTAAGTTGGAAATAGCGGAATACAAAGTATTTGTCTTTCCGCTTCCGGTAGGCCCAGTAACCAGGATAATTCCCCAGGGTCTGACGATAGCTTGCTGAAAAACGTCAAGAGACTCCCTCTCAAAGCCTAATTTCGTAAGGTCTAACTTCAACATCTCGCGGTCAAGAATACGGGAAACAATTTTCTCCCCAAAAATCGTAGGTATGGCAGAGACTCTCATATCAACTTCTTTGCGGTTGTTCTCCCCCCACTTTACTCTCATTTTTATCCGCCCGTCCTGAGGCAGCCTTTTTTCTGCAATATCCATGGTGGAGAGAATCTTCACCCTTGAGATCACGGGATTTTTGAACTTCATGGCAAGATCCATCATTTCATGCAGAACGCCGTCAATACGGTATCTCACCCTGAAGGAGCGTTCATAGGGCTCAAAATGGACATCACTGGCTCCTTTTCTTATGGCGTCCATAAATATCGTGTTCACAAGGGTGATGACAGGAGCTTCTTCTGTGGAGTGGACAAGCTCCTCCATATTATACTCTTGGTCTTCTTCCTCAATGACGTCTACTGCTCCGGCATCGTCAGCATGCTCAATCTCTTCGATTATTTCTTTAACACGTATGGAANNTAGTATTTGTTTATGGCGTCATTAATCCCCGACTCGGAGGCGATAACAGGCTGGATGCTCAAGCTCGTGCGAAATCTGACATTTTCAATGACATCCAAGTCTGTTGGGTCGACCATAGCCATCGTCAGAAAAGACCGAATCCTATGAATGGGCATAATCATGTGTTTTTTGGCTATGTCTACAGGGATAAGATTGATAACATCGGGGTAGACTTCGAATTGACTTAGGTCA
>JABAOC010005432.1_pt2 | contig 16738 bp, 14 predicted proteins | sample 7062161 | NCBI WGS metagenome assembly JABAOC01 (sample SAMN14538625, study PRJNA623070) | marine sediment metagenome | biome: marine biome [ENVO:00000428]; feature: marine pelagic biome [ENVO:01000023]; material: deep marine sediment [ENVO:00002113] | place: India: Gulf of Khambhat ... | reverse complement strand
GAACCGTCAAATCAGGACGCCGAATCTGGACCGCCTCGCCGGGCAAGGGCTGCTGTTTACGCAGTTCTACGTCAGCGGGTCGGTTTGTTCGCCCTCGCGTGCCGCCGTTATGACGAGCCGGTTCCCGGCCCGGCTCTCCATCCACGGCCATTTCGCCACCCACGAACAGAACAAGTCCCGCGGCATGCCGAACTGGCTCGACCCCCAGGTGCCGACGGTAACGAGACTGCTCAAGAATGCCGGCTACGCGACCGGTCATTTCGGCAAATGGCATCTGGGCTCCGGCCCCGGCGCCCCGAGCCCCGACGAATACGGCATCGACGAGTCCTGCACCGTCAATTCGGCGGGTTCCCAGCTCACGGGCGGAGACGACCCCTACTTCCGGGCCAAGTCCACCGGCCAAATCGTGGACCACGCCCTCGCGTTCATCGAAAAGCACCGCAACGAGCCTTTTTACGTCAACGTCTGGACCCTTGTTCCTCACGCCACGCTGCACCCCACGCCCGAGCAGATGGAGCCCTACAAACGCTTCGCACCGGCCGGCGTTCCGTACGAAGGTGTCAAGCAAATCTACTATGCGTCCGTATCGGACCTCGACAGCCAGATCGGCCGGCTCGTGCGGAAAATCGACGAGCTGGGTCTGGGCGAGAATACGTTTATCGTGTTCTCCAGCGACAACGGCCCCGAGGACCTCGACATTCGCAACGCCGTGCACAGCGGCATCGGCAGCACCGGCCCATTCCGTGGGCGCAAGCGCAGCCTTTACGAAGGCGGCGTCCGCGTGCCCTTTATCGTCCGCTGCCCCGGCAGAGTACCGGCAGACCGGGTGGATGACGAAACGGTCATCGCGGGGGTGGATTGGCTGCCGACGCTCTGCGGCTTGGCCGGAGCCCCGCTGCCGGACGGTCTGAGCCTGGATGGTGAAGATTTGTCCGAGGCCTTTCTCGGCAGACCCAAACGGCGGACCAAACCGCTCCTATGGGAGTGGCGATTCCGCGTCTTTGGCGACATGGTTCACAAATGCCCCAGGCTGGCCATTCGCGAGGACAACTGGAAGCTGCTGATGAACCCCGACCGCACCCGCATCGAACTATATGATATCCTGAGCGACCCGACACAATTGGATAACGTTGCCGACCGGCACGCTGATGTCGTCGGAAGGCTTTCGGAGAAAGTCCTGGCGTGGCACCAGACGCTGCCCGCCGGGCCGGTTGACAAAGAGGCCGGCTCCAACGCCTATCCCTGGCCGAAAGGACCGTAGCGGGTGGTCTTGCTGTGTAGCGCCGGCGAGAACCCCGTAAGCGACGGGTGGCATCGCCAAGCGTGTATGTGTTTAGCGTTAACCATGGGTGGCGTAGCGGGTGGCAGCGTCAAGGCCAGAGGCCTTGGCGATGGTTGCATCGCATCCCGGGAAGACCATCGCCAAGCTGCGCACGGGGCCCCCCAACGCGATATATCGCGTTGGGGACCCCTTGACGCTGCCACCCGGATGGGGCGAAACATGTGCGCAGCTTGCCGAGGGCGACCGGTATGATTAGGGAATGAGCTTGGTTGAGAATAGAGCAGTAGTGCTGTTGAGCGGCGGACTTGATTCCGCGACGACCCTGGCGCTCGCGCGCCAAGAGGATTTTTCCTGTTATGCCCTGACTTTTCTCTACGGTCAACGCCATAGACGCGAGATCGATGCGGCTCGAAGGGTCGCCCGATCTCTCGGGGCCATGGAGCACCGGGTGGTCGAGATCGATCTCGCAGCCTTCGGCGGCTCAGCGTTGACAGATTCGCGCATTGAGGTCCCGAAGGATAGGGCGGAGTTGGGTGAAGCGACGGGTGTTCCGCCGACCTACGTGCCGGCACGGAACACGATCTTCCTCAGTTACGCCCTGGCGTGGGCGGAGATATTGGGTGCGTTCGACGTCTTTATCGGCGTCAACTCCACGGATTACAGCGGCTATCCCGATTGCCGAGCGGAGTTTATCGCCGCGTTCGAGCGGATGGCCAGTCTCGCGACGGCGGCCGCCGTGGAGGGCAAGGGCCGTTACCGCATCCATACACCGATCATCGACATGACCAAGGCCGATATCATCCAAACCGGCACGCGGTTGGGCGTCGATTATTCCCTGACGCACAGTTGCTACGACCCGGACCCGCAGGGTCGCAGTTGCGGCCGGTGCGATTCGTGCCGACTTCGGCTCAGAGGTTTCGCACAAGCCGGCCTCTGCGACCCGATTGAGTATAGTTCGGAAATCTGAGGGGCAACGGTCCATGCGAATGATCGAGATGTTCTATTCGTTGCAGGGCGAGGGGATGCTGGCGGGCGTGCCCAGTGTCTTTGTTCGGCTGGCCGGCTGCCCGTTTCGCTGCCGCTGGTGCGACACCGCATATGCGTGGGATTACGCGGCGGGGGAGGACCTCGGCGTGGACCGGATCGTCGAGCGGATGGGCCGGTGGTCCTGCCGGCACGTCGTGCTGACCGGCGGTGAGCCAATGACCGGCCCCGACCTGTCAGCCAGAGCGGGTCTGGCGGAATTGACTCACCGCCTCGAGGGCCTGGACAAGCACATCACAATCGAGACGGCGGGAACGCTCTTTACGCCGGACCTCGCGTGCGACCTGATGAGCATCAGCCCGAAGCTGAGCAGTTCCCAATCGAATCCGGCCGGCGCCGCAACAACACACCAGGCCGGCATGGTCGACGTGCAAGCCCTGAGTCGGCTCATCAGCGCCTATCCCTATCAGCTCAAATTTGTGGTCCAGACGCCGGAGGACATGCACGAGGTCCACCGGATACTTGACCAGTCAGGCCCGGTTGATACCGAACGTGTGATGCTCATGCCCGAGGCAAGGACCCGTGAGGAGTTGCTGGCAAGATCGCCTATGGTAGCGGCGCTATGCAAAGAGGCCGGCTTTCGCTTCTCGCAGCGTCTCCACATTCTGCTCTGGGGCGACCAGCGCGGCGTATAGTGGTGTCTGTGAAAATAGACCGGCGGTCACGGGCGCAGAGGGTCTCGTTCGTAGTGTGCCCGTAAGGGCATATCTTCCCGCGTGGTGTGTTCGTGACGGCATGGAAAACAACGCCTTACGGCGCACTACCAACGAAATCTGCAGACTGGCAGAAAGCCACGGCCGCCACGCGGAGTTCTCAATGCCCGGAAATCTACCCAGACACGTATAACACGAAACCCCAAGAATCGCGGTTGACAGCGCACCCGGGAGGCGCGATAATAATCGTTTACGCAGGCGCCCGGGTGGCGGAATTGGCAGACGCGCCAGCTTGAGGGGCTGGTGGCCGTAAGGCCGTGCAGGTTCAAATCCTGTCCCGGGCAATGCTGCCCACCGCCGCGATGGTCACGGCGGCGGGGCTCCAACCCGTTATGATCCAGCTACAGGCTACACTTCAGCTTCTTCGGTAACTTCCTCGACCGCATGCCAGCCTGTTCGCTCATTTCTCTCCATCGCGGCGTTGATCCTCTTGTAGGATTCCTCCACCGCCGGGAAGGCTTCCAGCAACTCATCCTGGTCCGCGACGGACAGGACACCCCACTTCTGCGCGGCGCCTCGGCGCTCGGTCTGCTGTACGTTTTCAAGCGGCTCGCCGCCCGTGAACAGGACCATTCTCAGCACGTTCTGCCGGGGATGGACATAAAGGAAAGTGCGCTGCGGGCTGTAGAAGCTGATGACCGTCTTGCCGACCCGGTAAAAGCAGGTTTCGTCGATGGCCTGCACGTGTTCCGCCAGCGCCTGGAACAGGGCACGCGTCCGGTCCGAGACCCTGTGTTCGGCAAACCAGTCATCCAGGTCGTGTGTTTGCTCACTGTTCGCCGGCTCAGTGGGCCTTCGGACGGGCCAGTTTTCCAGCTCTTTGATCCGGTCCCGCAACTCGAGCACTTCCACCGGGCAATCCGTCCAGTCATGTTCCCAGCAGACGATCAGGTCGCAGTTTTCGGTATCGTGGCCGCGCAGGCGGCACTGGCTGGACCGATACTCGAATTCCACGCGCAGCCGCTCCCAACCCTTGCCGGTGAAACGTCTGGCGATGGCGTCCGGGGCCTCCGACCGAATCTCTTCGACGTACATGTTCAGGTCATCCGCGACCTTGCCGAAGAGATACACGACGCCGCTCTCGTTCAATGGTGCATACAGCATCCCCCGAAAGTTGATCAGATCCCCTACAATACTCCTCTCTACATTGGCCATAGGTCGTTTCCTTACTTTTTTTGAATCATCCTGTTTGCAACAACTTGTGCATCCTACCAGGTGAGTACATGCCTGTCGATAGAATATCCAAGTAGATTTTTGCAGAGGCATCTCTTTCCTCGTCCGCCCGGCTGGAATGGTTCGGGCGGATGCCTGGCGAGAACGGACGTTGGGTCGGTCCCTGTGCAGAAACTACAGCCGGCGAGAATATCGATCCTGAGGCAGCGAACCCTGGCGTTTGAGGGAATATGACATGAAGACCCGGGGCCAGCGGAGTGGGGAGTGCCCAGATTGCCCAGAATACTCGTTTTGTGCTTCTCAAGGGGACTCGGAATGGCCGTAGTTATCGGCGGGCGGAGCGCTGCAAAAAGGGAGGGCCCGAAGATGAACAGGTGCATTCTCGCGATTGTGATAGTTTTCGTTCACACGTCATCCGCCGTACAAAGTCATCCGCTGCCGATAACTCCCGCCGGCACCGAAAACAACAGCGGACCTGTGATTTTCACGGCGGCTGGGCCGACAGTGACGGACAACGACCTCGTGTGGCGCTGCCGTGAAGTTCATCCGCACCGAAGAGCAATTGAGGCGACTTCGATGGAAGCAAGCGTTCGGCACGGTTTACCGGTCATGGTGTGACTGGGCGTGACCAGAAGGTGGCCTGGAGCACCTCAGGAGAACGGGCGCAGGACGGTTCGATTTCCCGGCGTTTTTGCTTGACTTTGGGGATTGCAGGGACCATAATGGAGGTGCTTTTTCATTTGGCCCCTGCTTTTTCCTCCCACCACCTCCTCAAAAGCAGGGGTTTTTTCATGCCGCGACCCTCCGGGACGCCACGAGAGCAAGAAAAGGGGCGCGGGACCCGATCTGGGCCCTGGTTCTTGTAAGACCGGCCGGCAGGCGGTACATTATGCCGGTGGCCGGCCGCGGGGGCTGTCCCGGGTGGGGCTGCGGGCGATTTTTTGGGGATTGGGTTCCTATGGTCAAGGGGGATGAGACCGATGGTGACGGGAAAACTCGCGGTTGTGGGCGTCTGCGTCTTTTTTGCACAAGTGGCTCTTGGGGCCGAGGGTGTGGTTGTCAAGAGTCCTGACGGGCGGCTGACCATGCAGGTCGGCGCGGATGCGACGGGCCGGCCGGTGTATCAACTGTCTCGTGACGATATAGCAGTAATCGAGCCGTCGCCGCTGGGGGTGACTGTCAATGGAACATCGCTCGGGCGGGGCGTCACGTTTGGCAAGCCGCAGCGCTGGGGCGTAGACCAGACGTACCCGTGGCGGGGCGTCCATTCCAAGGCCCGCAATCACTTCAACGGCGCCAAGATTCCCGCGACGCATGCACAAAGCAGAGTGCCGTATGCGTTGGAAGTGCGCGTATTCAACGATGGGGCCGGGTTCAGGTACGTGGTGGCCGGCGAGGGGCAACCACGGGTCGGCGGGGAAGACACGGCCTTTCAACTGCCGGTGGATTGTGCCGTCTGGTTCCAGACGAATACGGCGAACTACGAGGGCTTCTACGAGCAGCGTCCGGTCGAGCGCGTGCCGCAGGACACCTACATGGGCCCGCCGGTCGTCATCGAGTTGCCTGGGGGCAAGGGGTATGTCGCAATAACCGAGGCGGCCTTGTTCAACTATTCGGGGATGACTCTGCGAGCCGGTGAAGAAGGCTCACGGCGGCTGGCGGCGGCGTTCCAGGATGACAAGGAGTGGGAGTTGGAAGGGACGGTCACGAGTCCCTGGCGGGTGATTATCGTGGCGTCGGATCTGAACGGGCTCGTCAATTCCGATATCATCCCGAATCTCAATGAGCCGCCGTCCTTGGAGTTGGCGAATGCGGACTGGATTCGGCCGGGCCGGGGCTTCTGGCACTGGTGGTCGGGCACGATCGGCAACTGGGACAGCGTTGCCTACGACCGCCAGCAGGGCTGGGTGGACCATGCGGCCGACTTCGGCTTCGAGTACTATCTGATCGATGCCGGGTGGGAGCATACCTGGAAGAAGCCGGGCATGGACAAGTGGGCTCTGCTCCGGGAGCTTGCGGCGTACGCCGCCGGCAAGAAGGTCGGCCTGTTCGTCTGGAAGAGGTGGGAGACGGGCAAGACGGAAGGTATTCAAATGGAGGGTCTGGATGACCCCCAGAGCCGGCGCGAGTTCTTCCGTCGCTGCAAAGAGGCGGGGGCGGTCGGCATCAAGATCGACTACATGGATTCCGAGTCGAAGGAAATGGTCGATTTCTACACGGATGTACTGAAGGACACGGCGGATGCCCGGCTCATGGTCGATTTCCACGGGGCCAACAAGCCGACGGGGGAGTCTCGGGCGTATCCGCATGAGGTGACCAGGGAAGGAGTGCGGGGCCTGGAGTACAACAAATGGTCCACGCTGCCGCCCCGGCACTATGCGTCGCTGCCTTTCACACGTTTGATCGTCGGCCACGCGGACTTCACGCCGTGCACGTTCAATCCTGAGATGCTTAAGGGTACGACCTTCGCGCTGCAGTTGGCGACGGCGGTCTGCTTCACGTCGCCCGTGGTGTTCTATGCCGACAAGCCCGAATTCTATCTCGAGAGCCCGGCGGTGGATGTCATCAAGGCGATCCCGTCCACATGGGATGAGACGCTCGTCCTGCCGGGCAGCAGGATCGGTGACCTCGCCGTCATGGCCAGACGCAGGGGCACGACCTGGTTCGTCGGAATCATCAACGGCGGCCCGGAACGTTCCTATGAGCTGGACTTCTCGTTCCTCGGTGACGGGCGTTATTCCTGCGTGCAACTGGCCGACAACCCTACCCGTCCGGACGACTTCGTCCGAACGGAGGCCGCCATGCAGGCTTCGTCGTCGCTGAATGTGCCGATGAACGCCGGAGGTGGATTCGTGGCGATGCTCAGGCCGGCAAACTGATACGTTTCCATCGGTTGCGGGTGTGGCCTTTATCCGACAGCGAACTCCTTTTTGCGGGTGTTCAACTGGGCCTTGAGGCGGGCGACGATGGATGAATGCATCTGGGAGACGCGCGACTCCGACAGGTCCAGCGTCGCGCCGATCTCCTTCATTGTCATTTCTTCGTAGTAATACAGGACGATGATGAGCCGCTCCGCACGGGTTAGTCCTTTGGTTAGCAGGTTCTTCAGATCGCGTTTCTGGGCTTCGAGCAGGGGGTCCTCGCTCCTGTGGTCCTTGATGACGTCGATCTCGCAGACGTCCTTCTCTCCCTCGGTGTCGCCGCATTTATTGTTAAGCGAGACGAGGCTGGCTGCATTGGCGTCCCGCTGGAGCCGGCTGAACTCCTCCATATCCATGTCGAGTTCCTGGGCCAGTTCGTTCTCGTCGGGTTTTCGACCCAGGTGCATTTCGAGGGCGTGAGTGGCCTTTGCCAACTGATGTGCCCTGGCCCGGACAAGCCGGGGAACCCAGTCCATACTCCGCAACTCGTCCAGAATTGAGCCTTTGATACGTGGAGCACAATAGGTCTCGAACTTCACTCCTCGGGCGGGGTCGTACGCATCAATGGCATCCATGAGCCCGAAAATACCGGCGCTGATCAGATCGTCCAATTCCACTTTGTCCGGCAATTTGGTATGGAGTCTCTCGGCGGCGTACCGGACCAGGTCGCGGTAGTTTTCCATCAGGAGATTGCGGTAGTAGCTGTCCCGGGTCTTGTGGAACAGGTCCCACATCTGATCGATAGTGAGGTCGTCACCTATTTTTGCTGCGCGTGTCTTCACGAATCGCCTCCGTTACGTTCTGGTATTCCGACCTTTGCTTTGTGCCATGCGGCGTCGTCCTTTGCCTGCACTTCGCTGTCTTCAGAAACCCCACAAATTGACACGGACTCCCATATATCTCCTTATCGGTCTGCTCGTTTGTGACTTTAGTTCAACCATCGGGCAACTCGCCTGAAAAAACTGTCGTCGGGCTCGTCGCAAGGCCGGGTACCGCTGAAACGTGCGGCCAGGGCTGTAAGCGACAGGCTGATTTGCGACTTGGGATACACGAGGACGACGGGTTGTCGTGACCGTACGGCCGCACACAATCGCTCGTCTTTGAGCAGTGTTCCGGCATGGTAGATATTGGCGCGCAGGAATTTCTGAGCGACGTCGGCGATACGCTGGTAAGTCTGCTTGCCTTCGGCGGTGTTGTGGGCCATATTCACCAGGAGACTTATCGGGCCTTGATAGCGTTTTCGCACGAGGACCTTGATGACCCCGTAGCCGTCGGCCATCGCCGCCGCTTCCGGCGTGGTGACGACAAGGACGTGGTCGGACGCCAGACAGAAGGTGGTGACCGAGCTCGAGATCCCTGCGGCCGTGTCGATCACGATGGCGTCCGCTTTCTGCTGCAGGCGACACAGGTGCTGGATGATCCGATGCTGCTCGGCCTCACCGATGTTGGCGAGTCGGTCGAGCCCGGATGCGCCGCAGATGACCCCGAGTCCGTTTGGGCCGGGCTGGATGATCTCCTCTAGACTCTTGTGGCCGGTGAGGACATGGGAGATGTTGTACTTGCTGCGGATATCCATCAGCAGATCGAGATTGCCGAGCGAGAAATCCGCGTCCAACAAGAGCACCCGCTTGTTCCGAGCGGCCAGGCAGACCGCCAGATTGGCGGCTATGTTCGTCTTGCCGACGCCCCCTTTGCCGCTGGTGACGGCCAAGGCCATCGTCGAAGCTCTACAATTGCCTGACACTGTATGTAGGTTAAGTGCCTGGTTCTCCATAGACTGCCGATGACGGCTTCCTTCCTCACCCCGTTGCGTCGTGATATGTAGGCAGATTCCCCAACGGCTTGTTGTCTGCGACCGGCCCACGGATGTGCAGGTGAACCATGCTGGGGCAGGTGCCGCATTTCTCCCGCAAGAGTTCCTCGGCTACCTTACGATTAAGAGAGTTCTCCAGGAGCTTATTCACCTGCAACTCCACATACCGGTCGCGATTTGTCTGAAGCAGGGCATGAGCGTACGCATCTGTCTCCGGCTCGACCTGCATGGTGTTGTTCGGGCCGAATCGGATGCTCACCGTATCGCGGAACAGAAGACGATGGTTCCGCAGATGCTCCGCGACGGCCTCGTTGAGCACCTCCGCGAATTCGCGCACAGGCAGGTCCTGGGGCGTGAACCGGGGACTGTCAATCTTATAGATGTTGCGGTGCAAGACCCGCCGGCGGAGTTCCGTGAAATGGATGATCTTCACAAGGATCTCACCAATATTGTCCGGGATAAGCGACAACGCGTCCATCAGCATTCCTTCAGCCACAATGGGGGTTGTTATCGTACGATGCCGGTGAAAGCAGCGGTGGGAGGGGGGACGGCAGAAAGGGGGGAGCGGAAATTGCTTTGGAGAAGTGAAGCCGTGTGCATCATCCTTGATCCTTTCGGTCTTCCTTGAGTTTCCACGACAGAGCGAACGTATTCAAAATCTGCACCGTCGCGACCGCGGCCGGCGCAGGGCATTTCCATCAAGTCACCATAGACGTCATGTCTTCTCCACGTGCGCCGTCCTGTGCGCCCGTCGCGACCTTTTCCTCTTCCCTGAGGATGCGACGAATCTCAATGAGACTCTTGGTCTTTTTCAGCTCGACGATTCGGGAGAGCCGCTCAAACACGGACTCGTCATAAAGGCGGTGTCCGCCCGCCGTCCATTCGGCTTCACGAATCAGACCCATGATCGTGTAATTGTGAATTGTCTGCCGGGAAAACGGGCTGTAACGGACGAGTTCCCCAATCCGATAGCGCTTTGCAGGAATCAGGAGTCCAGTAGTGTTCGTGCCGCTGAAATGCGATAAGCACATGTGCTCTCCCACTCCACAAACCCGGCTAATCATCGTCACGCTGAGCCACATCCGCGACCAGATCTATCGGGTCAATAGGAACCCGTACCAACCATCGGATTGCCCATGACAGGGGCACCAGCCACTGTACGAATACGCAGAGCGCATTTTACATTTTGCAAAATGTAAAAGGCCTCCTGGGTGCTGTCAACCCTTTTCGGCTTTTTTTCTGAAAAAAAGGTTGTGCGTCGCTGTTGCTGCTGTGTGGTTCGTGTGCGTTGGTGAGTCTTGCTGCCGGCAGAGACCTATAATCTGTGTGACGATGTGGGCTTCTGCAATCTGTCAGACAGGCGCGTCATGTCGCTCTGCAACTGGTAGCTGGTCGAAACAGTTGTTTGGGCAGCCCTCCGTCGTGGGCCGGGTGTGGGTCCTCAAACGCGACACGTCGTGCTTGGGAGCCCCTGTGGCACGCTTGCGCTGGCATGAACGTGCCCCATTTGCCCAATCGAACGTGTCTATACAGCGTCTCGGCGCTCGTCAGGGCGGAGCATACCCCAACCAGACAGCCCAGGCGTAGCCGGGCGCCTGGATGTGCCGGCTGGCCGGGTCGGTTTCCCGGGTACTGCTGTCATTCTCTTCATGGACCTGTCGTGAACCTGACAGGACAACACGCTGCATTCGCTCTGAACCCCAGTGGCCGAGACTCTCCTATTTTGGCGGACGGGATCGGGCGTGGTGAATACGATTGCTGCCAATCCCGACTTTTTTTCAGAATCGCCGGACGCAAATGGACGATAGAAGTCCTGTCTGAAATGCATGCAGAAGACCACAGATAGTCGAGTTGACGCATTATTGGACTATGACAGATACGAGAGAACCCAGCGAAGGTGCATCAGGCTGCCTGCACAAGGTCTCTCTCCTGGAGCAGGTGACGCCGCTGGCACGGCAGATCAACTGTCTTGAGATCGGCCGCATCGCAGATGTCTGCGTCAACGAGATACCGGCAATTGTCGGCGCCACATTCGCATCCTTGTATGCCTTGGACGAGACGAACGGCATCCTGCACCTGATCCGGCATAATCACTCCTTCCCCATCAATAAGATTGTCTCCTTGAACCAGAACCCGCCGTCCCCCATGGTGATGGCCGTCAAGAGCAGGAGCGTTATTCTGACCGAAAACATCGATATGCACACCGAGCCGGTCATCCGGCGCTCACAGCGTGCATTCGCCGAGAACTACAGGACGGCTACTTGTGCCATCGTGCCGTTGATCTGCCACGACCACATTGTCGGCGTGCTGAATCTGGCGGACAAGACCGACGCTGGCACGTTCAGCCGCGAGGATGTTGCCTTGATCGAGTTGTTCGGGCAGCTTGTCGGGGCCTCGATTGGCAACATCCGACTGTTCGAGAAGATGCAGCGTCAGGCAACAATGGACGGTCTGACCGGATTGATGAATCACCGGGCGTTTTATGAGGCCCTTGAGAAAGAACTCTGGCGGTCCCGCCGATATGGCGGGACGATCTCGCTGGTTATGGCTGATATTGATAATCTCAAACGAATCAACGACACCTACGGCCACCGGGCCGGCGATAAGGTCATCAAAGAGGTCAGCCGTCGCATCAGGGAATGTATTCGGCAGATCGATCTGGCGGCACGCTACGGCGGCGACGAGTTCGCCGTCATTTTGCCGAGCACGCCGCTCGACGATGCATTCGTCGCCTGCGAGCGCATTGTTGAGGCGGTGGCCCGGAGCCCGGTGATCTGGCAACGGGTCGAGATCCCGCTGTCGATCAGCATCGGGGTCGGTCAATACGGCGCCGACGCCAATCCGGAGGATATCACCAGCCGGTCCGATCAGGCCCTGTACTGCGCCAAGCAGTCCGGGAAGAACACCGTCAGGGTATTCCAGCCCGCTTGTGAAGGGCAGATGCCGAGCCCCCCCGCATCCCAGACCATGTCCTGATGCAATAGCGGCCATCCTTGACAGTTGCGCCGGCGCTTGTTACAAGGGCTTAGGTATCGTGGTGCAGGCTGATCTTGGCGTTAAGATCCGGTATTGCAGGTAGATGGGGATGTTTTCATTGATAGAGGCGCTCGGCTCCAAAGCCGTTCAGGATGTCGTCAACACCGGCCATTTCGGCCGGTTCGCCTGGCGCTCGGTGGTAGCGTCCGCCCGCAGTTTCACCCGCAGGCGTACTTATCCTCTGATCTGGAACCAGATGTTCATCATCGGGGTCCGTAGCGTTCCGGTGATCATGGTCACCGGTGCGTTTGTGGGCATGACTCTGGCCGTCCAGGCATACGACCAACTGGCGGGTATGGGGTTGGAAGAGCACCTGGGCGTGCTGATCAATAAATCCGTGATGAAGGAACTGGGGCCCGTGCTGGCGGCAGTTATGCTGGCCGGCCGGATCGGCGGCGCGCTCACCGCGGAACTGGGAACGATGAATGTGACCGAGCAAATCGACGCGGTCAGGAGCATGGGAACGGACCCGATTCGGCATCTCGTGGCGCCTCGCCTCCTCGCGTGCCTGCTGCTGACGCCCGTCTTGATCATCTACGCCGATCTGATGGGCGTCGTGGGCGGGGCCCTGGTCAGCTTCCTGCAGTTCGGAATCAACAGCCGCGCCTACTGGAGTTTCAGTGCCTACGCCGTGGAGTTCTGGGATGTCGCCATCGGCGTGGTCAAGGGGTTCTTCTTTGGAGGCACCATTGCCATCATCAGTTGCTACAAGGGTTTCACGTGCCAGGCAGGCGCCCATGGGGTGGGGCAGGCGTGTACGGAGGCCTTTGTCGCCAGTTTCATCTCGATTCTGGCCCTGGATTTCGCCCTGGCGGTCGTCTCCAACGCGATCTACGACGTCTTTTGGCCGCTCAGGAGTATCGTAGGATAAAGGATGGGGTCTCCTGGTATCCATCACGCCTCTGACGACGGGAGTCAGTTCTTGCCGAATACGACAGACAATACCAGCCAGGCGCCGGGCGACAGCCGCCCGGAGGGCATCGTCGAGGCCAGGAATCTGACCAAGCGCTTCGGTCGCAAGATGGTCCTCGACAACATCTCGCTGTCCATTGAGAAGGGCAAAACCACTGTGATCATCGGTCCGAGCGGGTGTGGCAAGACCGTCCTGATCAAACATTTCATCGTGCTGCTCAGGCCGTCCGAGGGCCAGGTCTATTTCAAAGGACGACGAGTCGACAACCTGAACGAACGGGAGCTAAGTGAGGTGCGTACTCATTTTGGTTACCTCTTCCAGGAAGGGGCGCTTTTTGACAGCATGACGGTAGCCGAGAACATCAGCTTCCCCATACGGCAACACCATAAGATCAGAAGCTGGCAGGAGATCGAGGAAATCGTCAAGGCCAAGCTGGCCATGGTAGGGTTGGACGGCTTTCAGAACTACTACCCGGCGAATCTCTCGGGCGGTCAGCGTAAGAGGGTTGCCCTGGCCCGCGCGATTGCTCTGAATCCCGCGGTCATTCTCTATGATGAGCCGACCACGGGACTGGATCCGATCCGTGCGGATATTATCAACGAGCTGATTCTCAAGCTCGAGCGCGAGCTGGGGGTCACGACCGTGGTCGTGACCCACGACATGAAGAGCGCCTACAAAGTGGGAGACCGGATCATCATGCTTCATAACGGCAAAATCGTCGCCGATGGAGATGCCGACCATATCCGCAACCACCCCCATCCGGTGGTTCAGCAGTTCATACACGGTCAGGTCAGCGAGGATGATCTTGCCGTGCTGCGAATGACCGGATCGATTGCGGCCGCGCAGTTCCTGCCCAGGGACTTCGAGCAATAGACGGGCGGCCGCCTCCCATCAGGATATTCTGGCAGATAGAATGACGCAGAAGCAGCCATCACAGATTGCCGCCGACCTGGTGAAACTCATCGGAGGGAACATCTTTGCGGATATCATCCATCGCGTCGCCTACAGCACGGACGCGAGCAGCTATCGTATTGTGCCGCAGTGCGTGGTCGCGCCGCGGGACGTGCGGGATATCGTTGCAGTCGTGCGGTACGCCGCCGACCACGGTCTTCCCGTTGCGGCGCGCGGAGCGGGCAGCGGGCTCGCGGGCGAATCCCTGTGCGCCGGGATCGTGCTCGATATGACCCGCCACATGAAACGGATCCTGCGACTCGACGGCCAGACCGCGACCTGTGAGCCGGGCGTCGTGCTGGACGACCTGAACAAACAGTTGCTGGAATCGCGCCGGAAGGTCGGGCCCGACCCGTCGAGCGGCAATCGGGCGACAGTGGGGGGCATCGTGGCAAATAACGCGACCGGCGCGCATTCTCTGCAGTACGGCCACATCGCGGCCTATGTCGAGAGCGTGGATGCGGTGCTGCCCGACGCCAATACGGTGGAATTCCGGAACGCGGTGGATGTCGAGCAGGTGCAGGGCGGCCGGGCGGGTTCCATCGCCAGGGAGTGCTGGTCGCTTCTGACCGCCGGCAAACCGGTCATCGAGAGGGCACTGCCCGTGACGGGGCGGAATCGCTGCGGGTATAACATCGCCGGGGTCTGCCGCGACAATACCATCGACCTGGCGCGCCTGCTGGCCGGTTCGGAGGGCACCCTGGCGATCTTCACGAGTATCACGCTGCGGGTCGTGCCCGTGCCCGTTGCCAAAGGGCTTCTCCAGTTGGAGTTCGACTCGCTCGACAGCATGGCCCGCGCCGTCCCCACGATCGTCGAGACCGGTCCGACGGCATGCGAGCTGATGGACGAATCACTCATCCACATGGCGTTCGACCAGCTTCCTCAGTACCGGGATATCTTGCCCGGCGGCGCGGCGGCGGTGCTGCTCATCGAGCACGTCGGTGATTCGGAGGTCGAGGTCCGCGAGAAGCTCGAGGCGACGGACCTGGCCGTCGGCAAGAGAGCGACAGGGCGGACCATCGTCACGGCGCCGAAGACCCAGGCCCGCGTGTGGAAGTCCCGCAAAGACGCCGGCCCTTTGCTCTATCGCAAGCGCAGCCGCAAACATCCGGCGGAATTCATGGAGGATGTCAGCGTCGATCACCGTCGCCTGGCAGATTACCTGGCCGGGTTGGAGAAGATCCAGAAGAAGCACGACATCACGATGTGCTTCTTCGGCCACGCTGGCGATGGCGAGCTGCACCTACGGCCCTACATCGACCTCGGCGATCCTGAAGACAGGGCCAAGATGCTGGCCATTGCCGAGGACGTGTACTCGCTGGCCTGGTCGCTCGGCGGGACCATCAGTGGCGAGCACGCAGTCGGCTTGATTCGTGCGGGGTTCGTCCGCCGCCAGTACGGCGATGAGTGTTATGGCATGCTCAAGAAAGTGAAAGAGATCTTCGACCCTGCCGGTCTGATGAATCCGGGCAAGATTCTGAATGATGAGCCCGACGTGATGTTCCGGAATCTCCGTCGGGGGCCTCGCGTTCTCCCGGAGCGGACGAGGTCGGAGTTGCTCTTCAAGGAAAACGAGCTGGAGCTGGAGTTGGAGCAATGCTACGGGTGTGGGCTGTGCCTGGGCCGGGAGCCGACGCTGCGCATGTGCCCGGTGTTCCGGGCGACGGGCGACGAGTTGGGCAGCTCGCGCGCCAAGGCGAATCTGCTCCACTACTGGGCGACGGGCCAGCTCGACGAGAAGGATTTCGAGTCGCCGGAGTTCCGCAAGTTCCTGGACCTGTGCGTCAACTGCAAGATGTGCGAGCGGCAGTGTCCCGCCGGCGTGGACGTCTCGATGCTGATGGCGACCGCCCGGGCCCAGTACGCCAACCGCAAGGGGCTGCGCCGGGCCGAGCGCGCGTTGAGCAGCAATCGCTACCTCAGCCTGCTGGGCAGCACGTTTTCCCCCCTCTCGAACGCATTCATGAGACTGTCGCCTTTCAAATGGCTCCTGGAGAAGAGTGTCGGCCTCGACCGACGCAGGGCCATGCCCGAGTTCGGCCGCCGCTCGTTCCTGAAAGCCGGCCGCAATTATCTGGCATCATGCGAGCCGATTGCCGAGCCGGTGGACAGGGTGGCGTACTTCATCGATACCTACGCGAACTACAACGACCATGAGCTTGGCTTTGCCGTCGTGGATGTCCTTCGTCACAACGGCGTCGAGGTCTGCTTGCCCGAGCAGCGGCCGGCCCCGTTGCCTGCCATCGTTTACGGCAACGTCAGGGTGGCCCGCCGCGACCTTTCCTACAACGTCAAACATCTCGCCGAGGCCGTGCGCAGAGGCTGTATGGTCGTCTGTTCCGAGCCCAGTGCGGCCTTGTGCCTGAAAGAGGAACTGCGGCACTACGTCGCAGGAGATGACGCGGCGCTGGTCTCACAGAACACGTTTGAGCTGATGAATTACCTGCAGGCCCTTCGTGAGCAGGGCAAACTCAAGGCTCCGAAGCAGTCCGTGCAGGGGCGATTCGTCTATCATCTGCCGTGTCATCTGTGTGCGGTCGGCGATGAGACGGTGACTCTGCGTCTCCTGGCGGAGCATTTCCAGATCGATGTCACGGACCTGCAGGCGGGCTGTTGCGGCCTGTCCGGCACCTTCGGTATGCAGCAGAAGAACTACGAGCTGGCCACGCAAATTTCCGAGAGCCTGCGGAACGCCCTGCAAGCGGCTCCCACCCAGAGTGCCCTGACCGAGTGTGCCGCCTGCAAAATGCAGATCGAGCACATCGCCCCGGCAACGGCCACCCACCCCGTCAAGCTTATTGCCCGCAGCTACGAGTTGTAGCAGGTTGCAGGGCCCGTTCTCAGCGCTACTACGCCCACTACTCTAATACGGATTAGGGAAAATCCTTG
>JABAOC010006165.1_pt5 | contig 16750 bp, 19 predicted proteins | sample 7062161 | NCBI WGS metagenome assembly JABAOC01 (sample SAMN14538625, study PRJNA623070) | marine sediment metagenome | biome: marine biome [ENVO:00000428]; feature: marine pelagic biome [ENVO:01000023]; material: deep marine sediment [ENVO:00002113] | place: India: Gulf of Khambhat ... | reverse complement strand
CACCCGGTTCGTATATGGAGGGGAGCTGCGAGAAAACGAAGGCAGACGTCCCCAGCGGGTAGACCAGGCTGGTGATCCTGAGCTCCCTGCCCCCGAGATCGGTGAAGACCCCCGTCAACTCGGCGGAGAGGAACCGCAGCGCGATTATCAAAACGGTGAGCGCCGCCCCCACGGCCAGAAACCTGGGCGACAGCGAGGCTATGATCCCGGTGTACACGAAGTAGTAGGACTTCAACACGAAGCTGATCTCGTCGTTCACCTGGACGAGGCGCTTGATGTTGATCAACGGGCGGAACCCGAGCCTTCTACCTATCAGTCTGTGGTTGGCTAGCGCGAAGCCGAAGGTGAAGCAGGCCATGGTTCCTCCCCCGTCCCCGGCCACCATCTCGGCGAGGTAGTAGACCTGCAGGAGCACGGCGACGGTCACCATGTAGTTGTTGGGTAGGTTCCTGAGCCTGTGGAGGACCATCATCCAGAGGACCCCCGACAGGAGCCCGACGACGGCCCCGGCGAGGAACACGAAGACGATCTCCTTGAAGATTTCACGCGGGAGGACCTCGCTGCGCAGCATGATCCTGATCAGCGCTATGGCGGTCATGACGCGGATGGGGTCCACTATGGTGGACTCCAGGTAGAGGATGAGCCGGGACTCCGTGATGTCCTCGAAGACTATCGACAGTTTATCCATGGCGCTCATGACGGCNNTGCCGCCTAGGAAGGTGCCCAGCATCAGGGACTCGGTGAAGCCCAGCCCCGGGAATAGTCTGGGCGTGACCAGGCCAGTCCCCACCGTGATTAACGTGAACGTGAAGACGCTGAGGACAATCGTGGTGGGGAGCACAGACTTGAGCGTCTCGTAGTCGATGTCGGTCCCCGCCTCGAAGGTGATCAGTATGATGGTGGCGACGCTGATTACCGGCGAGATCTCGATGAAGATACTCCTGTCCACCAGGTTCAGCACGGGGCCGAGGATCAACCCGAAGACAAGCAGCCATATGAGGTCCGGCACGCCTGTTCGAGTGTATATGATGTTGCTGAAATAGCCGATGAGGATGATGGTTGAAAAGAAAAGGAAGATGCCTATGGGGGTTACCGTGGTCGATCACCTTGGGAGTGGCTAGGGCTTCCTTCTCAGGGAGAACCTTATCCTTTTCTGGGTCCTGGACTCGCCCCTGGGCTCGTGCTTCGACTCCCTCAGAACCCTGTCAAGAGCCTCACTCAACTCGTCGAACAGGTTGTAGGGGTCCCAGCCCTCCTTCTTGAGGTGGAACCGTTCATCCGTGGCCTTGCTGTAGACGTTGACGTCCACTTCGTACCGTTTCCTGTTCCCCCTCGCCCTGGAGGTCTTTATGTTCACGCCCGCCTCCGAGAGGTGGGGGTGAATCCTCCGAGCCCTCCTGACCACCCTCATCACCTTGCTCTCCACGACGGATTTATCCAAAAAGTCCATCGCTTCGTCTAACCCAGTAATATACGCGATTAGCTCCTCTTCGGGGGCCCTGAACTGGAGGAGGGGCGACAGCAGCTCTCTGGGGGTGACTATGCCGACGACCATTTCGTCTTTCAATACGAGGCAGCATCCTTTCCTGTGTTCGCTGATCTTCTTAGCCACCTCCAAAGCGCTGGAGTCTGAGGAAACAGTGACCGGATGTTTATCCATTATGTCCCCGAGGACACCCACGTATCTGGGTACCTTTTCCCCGACCAAGTCGCCGGTGGTCGTTGCGCCTATGGGTCTACCATAGATCGTGGCCACGTCCTTCGCGGTCACGACACCGACCAGCTTCCCCTCCCTTATCACGGGTACGTGGCTGAAGCCGGCTTCCATCATCTGTTTCCTCGCCCGCGCGACAGGCTCATTGGCGTCCATTGTGACGACGGGAAGGACCATGACGTCCTTCGCCGGGATGCCTGACAGCTCATCCACCTCCGTCAAGGCGTCAACAAGCTCTACCTGGCAGATGATTCCAGACGCTGAGCCGTCATCGACCACGGGTAAAGCCCTCACCTTGTGCTCTATCAATATCTCGCTCACGTCCAGCACGCTGTCTTCAGCGGACACCGACCTGTATATGCTCCACCTGTCCTTCGGGTAGCCGCCTATGGTCGTCTGGGCGGGCTGCTGGACCACCAAGAGATCCCTCACAGTGACGAGGCCGTACTTGCCGTTGTCCTCCACCAAGGCTTCGTAGTGGCTCGATTCGTATAGCTCCCCTAGAACCTTGGAGACCTTATCCTGGGGCTTGAACGTCTGAACGTCTTTCCTAACCAACGCGTCTATGTCGCTGAATGCTAGCTCTTCCAGTGTTTTAACCAATTTTTCTCGTTACAAGTATTGAAAGCATTTCTTATAACCTTATTTTAGTGCCATTATTATGTAAATATTAAAATTTAGTGAAGATGATTTGAATGAAGATATGGAGATAATGGACCTCCTGCATGGATATGTGAATACGCGGAGAACTGTTTCAGGTTTATATGATCTACTTTTTAGAATTAACTGACTGAAGTTGTCCATCAGCGATTGGAAGACCGAGTTCAGCGAGATATACTACAAGCTGAAACCATACTTCATAAACACGGTTTTTGACGCCTCTTTCACGATACTGGGAATAATAGTGGGGTCCGCGTTCTCGGAGAACTTTGACCAAAAGATATTCCTGGGGACCCTGCTGGCCGGCACCTTCTCGCTGGGCATATCCTCGGGGGTGAGCGTCTACGAGGCCGAGACGCTGCAGGCGGAGAAGAAGATCGAGTCTCTTGAGGAATCCCTGCTACGGGATCTGGACGAGACGCTCATAGTCGAGAACGAACAGAGGCAGACGGCGGTGATCGCATTAATCATACTCCTCACACCGATCTTCACTTCCCTGTACGCGTTGACTCCTCAAATTCTGAGCTTGGCAAACGTGTTGCATGTGAAGGCAACTATATGGATATCCGTGGGCCTCACGATATCCCTGCTGTTCCTAACAGGCTACATCTTCAGCGAGAAGAATAGGGGAGAGAAGATCTGGAGGGGGCTGAGAATGATGGTGCTGGGGGTAGTCGCTTTTCTGGTAGGGTTCGGAATAAAATCACTGGTCTAGCAGCACAATCAGGAATTGTTTATTCGTGTTTCGTTACGTAGTCTTTTATCATGGGTTTTAGATCATAATAATATCCCAGAATCCTGTGGGTTAGATCCTTGATATCTCTTTCATCTAGATTAGAGATCTTTTTTCCCTCGTAGCTGGAGTATAGAAAGATCATTGCCCCCGCGAAGTTGCCCGCGGCGAACGCATTGAATGTGCCGAAATCCCCGCTCTCGTCCAGCCTATGCCATATCCTGTACAAGTGATCGAGGTGTTTCTCGTTGGCGGTGTCCTCAAGTATCTCCTCAAGGGAATCCTGGAGTTCATCGGTCATTTACAGGCAACTATTTTCATCTGAGAAAACATCATTTATATAGATTGAATAACTTCGACTGAATATTTTTTTAACTGTATAAACGAGAAAATTAATAGAAAAAACATATATTTTGCTATTTATTAAAAATTCAGGTTTATAAGGCACCCTTCGAGGATATATTTGCCTGAATGGGAGCGCCCTAAGGTCCAAGAAGCGGACGACCTTAAGACGCTGAGCACTGAGATGGGCTTCAAAGTACATCTGGGCTTTGGCGCAGATGAAAACTTCATCTCCACGCGAGAACATTCGGGCACTTTTCGTTTATGGAAAACGGGCACAACTGCATCTTGATGGTTCAACGAAGCATTGAACCTGAGGATAAAGACGAAAATAATCGTTTAAAATATAAACAGTAAGAACGGGGGCCGAGCTATTCCATGAAGCTCTGGATGGGCTCGTATTCCTTGAACCTTTTCCTCATGGTTACCTCGGATACGTCGGCGACGTTCGCGACCTGGGTCTGGGTGACCGGGTACCCCTTATGGACGCACGCGAGGTAAAACGCGGCAGCCGCCACGCCTCTCGGGTTCTTGCCCACCACCAGTCTCTTCTCCTTGGCCTTCTCGATTATCCTCATCGAGTGTTGTTCCACGTCCGCGTTGAGACCGAGACGGGAGGCCATGCCCAACACGAACTTGTTGGGTTTGTCGAGAGGCATCTTGATGTCGAGTTCCTTGACCAGCAGCCGGTAGTGGTACCCTATATCGCTGCTGTCCAACATGCTTACCTCCGCGATCTTCTTGATGGAGTAGGGGAGCTTCGAGAGCCTACACGCGGCGAAAATGGACGCCCCCACGAACCCGTCTATGGATCTCCCTCTTACCAGGTCCTTCTTCAGGACCTTGCGGTAGATCTTCGCCGCCTCTTCGTGTATGTAGTCTGGGAGATGGAGCTCTGTGCATATCCTGTCCATCTCGCTGAGGGCTATCTTGAGGTTCTTGTCCCATGACTCGTAGTTTTTCTCCCTGCTGTTGAGGCGCTTCAGCCGGTTCATCTTCCTCATGGTCTCCGTGTCCAGCTGCTTCCCCCGCGCGTCCACGCTACCAGCCATCACCGTCGAGAGACCGCGGTCATAGATCTTGTTGGTCAGCGCGTGGCCGGTCCTCGCCCGTGCCTCTCTCTCCTGCCTAGTGTAGGACCTCCACTCCGGACCGAGGTCGTATGAACGTTCATCGACCACGGTGCCACATCTAGAGCAGATCACCTCCCCCGTATCGATGTCGTGGATAAGATCCGTTCCGTTGCACGAGGGACAGCTTTGATCCTGAGCGGCCTCAGGCTCCTGTGCTACTGTCGTGATCATTTTTTATTCTCCTTTATTATCTCTAATAATGTTAATCAAGTAATTCTGGCTTCTTTCTATGCACATTGTTTCATAGTATTTTTTTATCCCTTCTAATAATATATCATCCAGGCATCTTTCAGGTATTCCTAATTCTATTAGATCACTTATGATTTCTACTGTCTTTAGTTGAAGTTCGTCACTCACGTACTTGATTGATTTAAAACCAATGTCTAATACATATGTTTTATCTTGTGCAATCACGTTGTCATATCCAACGAAACTCGTCATGTATGAATTTTCCTCACCCCTTAAGTGCACGTTTCTGTTAATCTCATTATTTGGGTATCTAATATCATTCGATTTATTTTCTTTTGATAACATCACATAATTGTTTTGGAATCTAGATATATAAAACATATGTTTATTATATATTCAATAATATTATAGTGGTTTTTTTCTGTTGTTTTATAACATTAACTATTATTAATTAAAGTATTACAGTCATTTACATTCATTTTCACTCGGTTATACTCACTTATATACCGCCATATGCAGATGATTTACATGGAAACGGAGAGTCATTCTGTTGAGCGACAGCGCAGTAACTAGAACCTTTAGGCTGGAGTCCCAACTGGATGAGGTTCTTCGGGCCGAAGCCGAAGAAAGAGGTGTCAGCGTCAACAACCTGGCGAACCAGATATTCAGACGGTTCGCGTTGTCCGACCGATACTACGGTAAAGGTCAATCCATAACGCTCTCGCCTCAGACGCTGGAATTATTAATCTCCAAAATTCAGAAAGAGGATATAGAGAAGGTTGGCGAGCTTTCAGGCTCGGTGAGGCCGAGGGACAGGCTCCTCATGCGGGGGAGGCGGCTCGACTTCGATTCGCTGATGTGGTACATCGAAGAGATACTGGGAGGCTACAACGACTGGTTCATTTGCGGCCACTACGAGCAAGTAGACGAGCACCTCTTCCATCTAAGACACTTATACAACGAGAAATGGAGCATCTTCCTGTCAAAATACATCGAGGCGATGTTCAAGGCCATCCTAGATTCCGAGGTGGAGATCACTAAAATAGACGACGCCGTGACTGTTAGGATTAGGAAGCCCGTACAAGACAAGTAGATCACAGACACCGGAGAAGGCAGCGTAATCAATCAAACCCGTCGGCTTCGGGTTTTTGTTTTTATTTGATGGGTCACATGATCAGTTGATGCGGAATCATGTTGAAAGATAAGGTTGCCATCGTAACCGGGGCTTCACGGGGAATAGGGAAGGCGTGCGCACGGGTGCTGGCTAGGGAGAGAGCCAGGGTTGTAGTGAACTATCATCGATCCAGGGACATGGCGGACGAGGTCTTGGAAGAAATAGTGAAAGGCGGCGGGGAGGCTTACGCCCACCAGGCCGACGTAAGCGACGAGGATGCAGTCAACGAGATTGTGAACGAGGCCCTTGAGCGGTTCGGCTCCATAGACGTGCTCGTGAACAACGCCGGGATACTGCTGGACGGTGGGCACTTGGAGGAACTCGATCTGGACGCGTTCGATCCAACTATGAGCGTCAACGTCAAGGGGGTACTCAACTGCTGCAGGGCCGTCGCCCCCGCCATGAAGAGACAAGAGACGGGCAGCATCATCAACATCGCGTCCGTCGCGGGTCTTGGGACGGCAAGCCGCCCTGGGAACATGATTTACAGCTCCACGAAAGCAGCGGTGCTAATCATAACCAAGAACCTGGCCATGGAACTGGGCCCACACGGGGTCAGGGTGAACGCCGTGGCGCCGGGGCTCATCAAGACCGACATGGGCCTCAAGGGAAAACCGGCCGAGGAGCAGAAGGAACGACTGGACTATTATAGAAGACACACAATGCTAAACCGCCTCGGGGAGCCCCGCGAGATAGCGGAGGCGGTCGCGTTTCTGGCCTCGGACAGGGCCAGCTTCGTCACCGGACAGGCACTGACGGTGGACGGCGGCCGCTTCGACTTCCTCTCACACTCGCTATAGGAAGCATAGACATGGTCAACAGGCTCGCACGTTACGCCCAAATCGCCGGCATACTCACCAAGTACGGCTTCGGCATATTCATCGAGGAGCTCTTCCCGGAGGAGTCCCGCCCCGGGTTCCTGAGATCCGAAGACTACGTTGAGGGACTCAGCGTCTACCAGAGGATAAGGATGGCGATAGAGGAGCTCGGCCCCACGTACATCAAGATGGGACAGATACTGAGCGTCCGCAGCGACGTCCTCCCGGTGCCCATGATCAAGGAGCTGCTGAAGCTCACCGACGACGTCAAGCCGGTGCCCTTCGAGGACGTCAGGCCCGTCATCGAGGAGATATGCGGGGAACTGGAGGAGGTGTGCTCCTTCGTGGACGAGACGCCCTTCGCGTCGGCGTCGCTCAGCCAAGTCCACAGGGCGACGCTGCACACCGGGGAGGAGGTGGTGTTCAAGGTCCAGAGGCCGAACATAGACGAGCTCATCGAGGTAGACCTACATATACTTGAATCCCTGGCGGAGAGGGTTGAGAGCGCGTTCCCTTACCTCCAGCCCTACAACCCGAGGGAGCTCGTGAAGGAGTTCAGCATCCAGCTGAGGAAGGAGCTGAACTTTGTAAGGGATGGGAAGAACGCCGAGACCATAGGCAAGAACCTGGAGGACGTTTCTCGGATCAAGGTCCCCAAGATATACTGGGAGCACTCCGGGGAGAGGCTCCTCGTCATGGAGCATATCAAAGGCTTACGTATAGACGACGTGGAGGGAATAAGGGAGAAGCATAATCCCTCGACCATAATAGAGATCGGGTTCCAAGCCTACCTGAAACAGATATTCAGGGACGGCTTCTTCCACGGAGACCCCCACCCCGGCAACCTGCTCGTCACCGACGGCGGGGACCTAGTCTTCCTGGACTTCGGCATGGTGGGGATACTCCGACCCGAGAAGAGGCACGCCTACACCAGCATACTGTACAGCATCGTCAGCGGCGACGTGAACTCCCTCATCGACGGCCTCGAGGACATCGGGGTCATGATAGAACAGAACAGGATAGACTCGTTCAAGGACGAGATGTACATCATACTCAAGGAGACCCAGCGCTACAACCTGGAGGAGTACACGTTCATCGACAGTCTCAACGACATCACCGACACCTTCTACAGGTACAATGTGAAGCTGCCCGGCACGTTCATGCTCATGATCAAAGTCATCAGCATGATCAGCAAGATCGGGGAGCAGCTGGACCCCGGCTTCAACTTCATAGAACGCATACAGCCCTACCTGGACGACATGCTCATGGACGGGATCATCAGCCCGGAGAGGCTCGACGAGATGCGTCAAGCCGTCACCAGGGACCTGCTGTCGTTCCCGAAGAGCTTGAGGCGGTTCCTCGAGAGGCTCGCGTCAGGCAGATCGAGGATGGAGGTGGCTGTGCCCGAGGTCCACGAACTCCACAGGTCCATCGACCGGGCCTCCCAGAGGCTGCTCTTGGGGATACTTACGACTGGGATTATCATCGGGGTAAGCATAGTCTCCCTCTCGACAGACTCGCTCTTCGAGAGCTGGCACGGGTGGCTCGTCATCCTAGGCTTGGCCTCGCTGCTGGTGATGATCGTGAAATCCATGAACATCGAAGAGGAGCAGTAAGAGGCCCGGTCGAGCCCCTCGTCTAGACAGAACCGCGTATTTTTTCAGGTTTATTAAACAGCAATCTCAAGTAAAAATTGAATAAAATGTCGGAGAAAGACGAAGGAAAAGAAAGACGGGAGCTGGCGTCCAGGCACCCCCTCGACGTCATACGTTCCTTTGAGGACCTATGGGAAGGTTTCCAGAGAGGCATGTTCGAGCCCCTGGTTCAAAGGCCGTGGCTAATCCCGAGGAAGATGTTCCTACCATCGGAGAGGTGGACGCGGACTCCCCTTGTAGACATGATAGATAACGGGAAAGAGTATGTGGTCAAGGCTGAGGTCCCGGGCTTCACCAAAGACGACATAGAGATCGACGTAACTAGTGACAGCGTCGAGATCACCGGCAAGATCGAGGCCGAGAAGAAGGAAGAGAAGGAGAACTACCAACTCTACGAGAGAAGCTATGAGAGCATAAACAGGCGGCTGATGTTCCAAGAGAATGTCAGGCCAGAAGGCACCTCAGCCACCCTGAAGAACGGAGTACTGGAGATCAAGATCCCGAAGGTCGAGCCCACCCCCGTGGAAGAGAAACACAGGGTAAAAATAAAGTAAACAACCATTTTTTTTCACTCAACTGCTAATTGCATAAGACTTCCATCTATATACCATGTCATTGACGACGCAGGTGACTCCCGGTAAACCAAGCGTCCTAGTCATGAAGTTTATAGCGTGTCGCTCAACTCCACCTCGGCTGGATCTTGATTTTAAACACTAGAAACTATAAGGAGGAAATAAAGAAAGGTGGATTATTTACTCGCTTTGGACGTAGATGGTGTCGTTCTTGCGTCCCAGCAGCGTGGTCCCGTCGTACAGGTAGGCGTATATCTCGTGGATACCGGTTTCCTCGGGCGTGAACTCGGCCGAGTACCTCACCTCTTCACCCGCCTCCAGCTTCTTAGTCTCTATCTCAGCGATCCTGTCAAAGGCGCCCGAACGAGTTTCCACCCAGAAGCTCAGATCAAGCTTCTTCCCGCCGACGATCGCCTTGACTATCGCCTCGATCTCGAGGGACTTACCTATGGCCGTATAGGGATGAGACAGGACGAACAGGTTTTCTAACGCAGCCACCTCTGCCCCTACCTGGATCTCCTCGGCGGGCGTCTCCCAGTAGAAGTACACGCCGTCTCTGTAACCATTCACGGTGACGTACACCATGCCTGTTTGACGGGCGGTTATCTGGAAGGGTAGGCTGGTTATCACGTTTCCCTTCAACTCGGGCATATAGCTTCCGGTGCCATGGACAAAGATGAAATAGGAGTCCCGAGACTGTAGCTGCACATCCAGCTGAGAGAGGACGTCTGTACTTACGTTCTTCAGGTCAACGGTGACCCAGTGTGTGCCTTTATCTACCTTTTTTGGCTTGATCTCGTACTCAAAGGGTCTTTTCAACCTCATTTTCTTCGTTTACGTTCAACGAAAGATGCCTTTTAAACCTAAAAAGAGGGTTACTCTTCGGCTTGTTCCTTTCTGAAGAAGACTTGTTCGAGCACGATCACCGAAAGCGTCACCGTTATGCTGGGATTGTTGAATATGGTGGCCACCATCTTCGGAAGCTGATCCCAGAACTGGTTGGGCAGCGAGCTTAACCCGAGTGCTAGGAATATAGAGAAGCCGGTTATGAGTATCTCTCTCCGACCAAACTCGCTCTTGGACCAGACTTGGGCGCCTGAGCCGATCACGGTGCTGGCTATGCCGAGGAGTATAGCTCCGGCTACCGGTTTAGGCATGGCGGCCATGAATCCTCCCATGGGGCCGAAGAGGCTCAGAGCCATGAATACTATTGATCCCACCAGGAGGAAGAACCTGGAGGCTACGCGGGTCATGGTGATCATCCCGATGCTCTCGCTGTAGGGAACCAACCCGGGTACGCCCAGCAGCCCGGCGAGGGCGGTCTCAACCAGGCTGAAGGCGTACATCGATCGTTTCCCGGTCGCCTCCTTCATCTCGCGTCCTAGGATGGCTGATGAATACCCCTTCAGGTTCCCGTAGACGTTCAGCACAGCCATCAGGTTTACGAGTATCATGGTCACTATGAGGCCGAGGCTCGGCATCGAAAAACCGTAAGGCAGGATGTTGGGCAGGGTGATGAGCGGTAGCTCGTTGACTAGACCCCAGTTGAACTCGCCCATTAGTATGAATATCAGGTATCCCAGCGAGATGGTTACCAAGCTGGGCAGGGTCGATAACACGCCGCTGCCTTTAATGGAGATGAGGCCGGCGAGAAGCGCCAGCCCGACCCCAACCATCAGAGGCCATCCCGGGCCATGAGAAGCAATCAGTTCTATCCCCTGCCTGGCTACGGCCAGGCCGATAATCATTATCATGGAGCCAGAGACGAGGTCGCTCCAGATGAGGGAGATCCTGTCGATGAGCCCCGTGAAGATCACCGCTGCTATCAACACCCCGGCCATCACCTGGGCGGTGAACGCCTCGAATGCATACTCCCTCCCCCCGACGGTGAAAGCGTAAAGAATCGCCAGCGAGGTTATGTCGTTGGGGCCCGACAGCATGGCGTATTTATGGCCGAGATACACTTGGGTGACGGTTGAGACTCCTATCATCAATACGACCGTCGCCATGTACCTCGCGAGGACCTGGCCTTCAAGACCCAGACCGACGCCTACGATGGAGTACCCCCAGACAACCGCGTAGAACATGGTCACCACCCACTGTAGGGAGTATACCACCGTGTCTCTCAGGGATTTGGGCTTGTCGTCAAGATCGTAGACCAGATCCAGTGAATCGCTCATCTAGTATACGTGGAAAAGAATTCTATTTAAACCGAAAAAAAGGGGGTTACTGGATGGTTTTGACTGCCTTGATGAACCGCTTGGAGTCCGAGACGTTCCCGAATACTCCTCCCTGCATCTTTATCATCCGCACCGCGGCCTCGTGGTTACGTTCGTCCGTCGCGCCTGAAGCGTCCTTCAGGAACAGACACCAGTAACCGAAGTCGTTCGCCTCACGCATGATGGTGTGCGGGCAGACGTCCGCCGTGATCCCCGTTATCACCAGGTACTTTGGCGGGGGGGTCATGTTCAGCAGCTTCTGGTGGATGTCGCTCTGGTTGAACGCGCCTTTCCCCGACTTGTCGAGGATGTAGTCTCCCTCCTGGGGGTAGAGTTCCTCGATGATGTCCCAGTTCTTCTGGCCTCGTACAAGGAGCTCTCCGATCCCGCCTGGGGGCGTGTCGCCTATGCCGTAGCCTTCGCCGATTATCTTGCTCCGCAGTATCTTGTTGAACGGTGCGCCCGTCAGCGACGGCTCGTGGCCCTCACGGGTGTACATGATGTTCATGTTTGTCTTCCTGACTTCTTTGAGGCACTTCTTGATGGGCTCGATGGCCTGGGCAGTGTTCTCCAAGGGGTACCCCATCTGGTTGACGTAGCCCTTCTCGCCACAGAAGTCGATCTGCATGTCCACCACCATGAAGACGGTTTGCGCGGAGTCCATCTCCAGGTAGGCGGTCTCCCCGAAGTTGGGGCTGTCCTCGACCTCGACCTTGAACAGCTTGCCCATGGGCTCGCCGTAGAGCCAAGCCGGGTACTCAAAGGTCTTGGTCTCCTGGAAACGCTCGTAGGCCTCCTGCACCCTCTTCATCTTTTCTTCTCGTGAAGAGTAGACGAAGTCCTCGTATGTTCTTATTCCTGGCATTTTTAGTCAAGTTATACCTAGGAACGATTCCTTATATACTGAAAAAAAGGGAGGCTATTTTTTGGAGGGCTCTTTCCGGAAGAACACCTGCTCCAGCAATATAACCACCAGTATCACGGTTATTATCGGGTTACTGAAAACCGTGGCAGCCAACCTGGGTACCTGGCTCCAGAAGTCGCTGGGTAGCAGGCTGAGCCCGTAGCTGAGGAAGACGCTGAAACCTGTGATTAGTATCTCTCTCCGCCCGAACTCGTTGCTGGTCCAGATGTCGGCTCCTTGACCTATCACGGTGGAGGCGATGCCCAGAAGGATCGCTCCCGCGATGGGGTCGGGCATGGCGGCCATGAAGCCACCGATGGGTCCGAAGAAGCTTGCCGCGATGAAGATACCCGACGCGATCATCAAGAAATATCTCGACGCCACACGCGTCAGGGTAATTATGCCCAGGTTTTCGCCGTAAGACACGTGGCCTGGTACACCAAGTACCCCGGCTAATGCGGTCTCTATGACGCCGAACACGGTGAACGACTTCTTCGATTGTTCGGGTTCCACCTCGTGTCCAACGATGGACCCCCACCCAGTGACGTTTCCATAGAGGTTCAACGCAGCCATCAAGTTCACTATTATCATGGTGACAATGAGATCAAGAGGCGGAATCTCGGCCCCGAAAGGCAGCAGACTAGGGTAAGTGATTACAGGCAGTTCTCCGATGAACTGCCAGTCAAAATTGCCCGTCACGATGAAGATGACGTATCCAAGGGCTATCACGACAAGTGTGGGAATCGTAGAGATAACGCCTTTTCCCTTTATGGAGATTATTCCGGCTGCGAGGGCAAGCATTAACCCGACCCAGAACGGCCATCCGACCCCCTGCGCCGTCAGAAGATCCAAGCCTACCCCGGTGATTGATAGCCCGACCATCATAACCATAGATCCCAGGACGAGGTTGCTCCAGACCCTTGAGATGTAGCTAATTATCCCTAGCGCGCCCAGGATGGCCACGACTATGCCCGCGATGGCCTGAGCGTTGAAGGATTGTAGAGCATAGTCTCTTCCCACGACCTGCATCGCCGAGACGATAGCCAGTGAAGGTATCACGTTCGGTCCGGAGACCATCGTGAATCTATGGCCTAGCATGAGCTGCGCCAGAGTAGATACGCCAATCATGAATACGGTGGTCGCCATGTAACGAGCTAGTACCTGCCCCGTGAACCCAAGTTCAACACCGACTATAGCGTACCCCCAGACGACACAGTAAAACATGGTCACTATCCATTGAAGACTGTAGATTATCGTGTCCCTAGTTGATTTAGGCTCGTCATCGAGATCATAAACTAGTTCGATTGACTCAGACATCTCAAGTAGTCTAAAGAAAGACCCTATTTAAACCGGAAATCGATTTTATTTGTATACCGAACAGGGCCTCTAAGGTTTATAAAAAGTGTTTCTCAAGCCAGACATGAAGTAAAATGTTAAGCGACCATGTATACGACCTCATGACCCAGCTCGTGGAAGAGAGCCAGAGCCTCTGGAGAATCAAGGACAAATACCAGGCAGACTCGGCCGGATGCAGCGAATGCCAAGCCTTCTGGAAGAAGATGGAGAAAGACAAGGAAGAACACATTGACGAGCTAACTGGTCTGCTTAAGAAGCATCTGGAAAAGTGACGGTGGAAGCCTATACGGAAGCCCCCTGAAGCGAGTTCTCGGACAACATTATTTCTTTATCATCTTTACCGGATAGAAATTGGGCAGCCATGCACCTTCCGTTTTATGTTTATTAGTAATGTTTCACATCGAAGGTACGGTAACAAGTGTAGGAGAGACGGAGATGGCTGAAGAATTGGTACAGATAGATAGACGTATTCTGTATGCATCACTGGTAATCATTATGGTGATTGGGAGAGAAAGAGTGATCACATGTCAGTGAAAATAGCCAGGGTCAGAGGAATCAACATCAGGCTCGATTACTCGTGGTTTCTAGTCTTCCTCTTCATAACGTGGAGCCTGGCGAACAACTACCTGCCGAGTCAGTACCCAAGCAAGCCCGTGAATTTCTACTGGATAATTGGAGGAGTTTCGGCGCTGTCCCTCTACCTATCGATTCTGATCCACGAGTTAGCACACTCGACCATCGCTAAGAGGAGCGGGCTCGACATCAATAACATCACGCTTCACTTCTTCGGAGGGGTCGCCCAGATAGACGAGGAGAGCACGAACCCAAAGACTGAGGCATNNGAGCATCGTTGTCGGTGGCTTGTTTCTGGTCTTATACTACACGCTGGGCGTGCCGGATGCCGTGGAGGCGGTGTTGAGGTACGCGGGATACGTCAACATAGGGCTCGCCTTGTTCAATATGCTACCCGCCTTCCCCATGGACGGTGGGAGGGTTCTAAGAGCCATCCTGTGGAAGAGAAGCGGCAACCTGATTAGATCGACGAGAACCGCGTCAACCGTCTCAAACGTCATCGGCGTCGTATTCATGATGATCGGGTTCTACGGCATTTTCAGCACCGGCTCGTTCGACGGGCTCTGGCTGATATTCATCGGGTTGTTCATCAACAGCAGCTCGAAGATGGGTCTAAGTCAGACCATCATAAGCGAGGCTCTGGGCGAAATTACAGTCAGGGAGATCATGACCGGGGAGGTCCGCACCGTAGAGGCGGACGCGTCCATCAAGCGAGCCGTCGATGAGTGGTTCTCGGTCCACAAGCACCAGGGCTACCCTGTCGTTGAAGACGGGAGGCTAGTCGGTATAATCACTATAGAAGACGTTAGAAACGTGGACCCCGACAGGGGAGACTCGGTCAGGGTCAGGGACGTCATGAAGGCGAGGGACGAGCTGGTGACGATATCCCCGGACGAGAGGGCCTCCGATGCCTTAATGCTAATGTCCTCTAGGGACGTGGGGCGTCTCCCTGTCGTCGAAGAAGGCAAACTCGTCGGCATAATCACGAGGAGCGACATCGGGAAAACCATCCAGCTAAGAACCGAGCTCTAGGGGTTGTCCATTTTTCTGCGTCTTCTCTGAGAGGCTATGCTTCACCTTCTATGTGCTCGACGAGCATGGTTATCTCTTTCACGACTTGATCAACCGCTGCTTCCACACGCGGGGTGCATGCCGCGTCGAAGCTTAAAATATCCTCGGCCTCGATGCCTATGAGAACCTGCTCTGGCGACATCTCCTCAGACGTGAGCCTCGCCCCGATCTCAAGCGTGTTCACCCTGCACGTGGCTGGGCTCGTCTTCCACCCGTGGATAACAGGCGTTCACGTTTAAACGGTGTGTCTGCGCCGAGCGTCAACACAACCAAGGCGTCAGACCACCCTATAGAATAATAAAGGTGCTGCGCCGTTTAATCATTGATCAGATTGGATGTCGATGAGAGTAAGGGCAGAAGGGTCACGATCTCGCTGGACGAGGTCATCACCCGGAGCGACGGCACCAAGGCCACGATGAGGGAGTTCGTGAAGGAGATGCTCCACTACAACCCAGAGTTCGAGATAACCACCAGCCCCAAGGGCGAGACGTGGTACCTTAAAAAGAAGAAAAAGTAGCGCCCTCCCTATTCCATGCTCGTTTAAGGAAACCGTTCTTCTCAGCTGTGAGACGCCTCAGGCACGATGCGCAGCCAAGGAGGCTCATCTAGCAAGCTGACAAACATGACGCTGGATCACCGATAGCGTTATCCAACAATGACACGAACGAAGCCCGGTTTTCGACACCATGAACACCTACCACAGGGAAAAATAGCGACACCCGGAGATGTTTAATACAACATAGAATAGAGTTTGGGAAAACGTGTCGCTGACGGTAACAACCTGTCGCTAACGCATCGGATACCGGCATGGGACGACCTGAGGAAGGGATAGCGTACCTTGATCGAATCAGAGATCATGCTAGTAGAGGAGTTATGTGTTGAGCATTTTAACGGTAGGAACCCGGAGGCTCAGCTCATACCGCTCTTGCAGAAGATCCAGGACTCACTCGGTTATCTACCCAAGATCACTCTATTGACGGTAGCGGAGAAGCTCGGTGTCTCACCAAGCAAGGTTTTTGGTGTGGCTACCTTCTACCACCAGTTCCGGCTGCGGCCCCACGGAAAACACATCGTAACGATATGCAGGGGGACAGCCTGCCACGTGGCGGGCGTCACCAAAGTCTATGACGAGTTGATGAAGCTGCTGGGCATCTCTCCTCCAGAGGACACGTCCCCCGACGGGTTGTTCACGGTTCACCAAGTCAGGTGCATAGGTGCATGCAGCCTAGCGCCCGTCATCAAGGTGGACGACAGGGTCTACGGGAGACTCGACCAGGAGAAGCTCAAGCAGATACTGGGCTCATTCGAGGAGGCGCACGACGGTGAATGAGTGCGCCATCGAGGTACCAGACGAGGATTCGGTGCTTTTCGGCGAGGGCGACCTGAGGGTGAACGTCGGCATGAGCACGTGCGGCCTCGCCGCCGGGGCCAGCCCAGTCTACAGCGAGATCAAGAGCCAGCTGGCCCGAAGAGGCGTGGCGGCGAAGGTGGTGAACGTCGGCTGCATTGGCGCATGCTACGCCGAGCCCCTGGTAGAGTTCATGTCCCGGGGCCAGCCCGGGGTCATATACGGTAGAGTCACGGAGAGCAGGATCGAGGAGATGATAGAAGGATACCTGTCGGGAGACGCGTCGGGG
>JABAOC010008399.1_pt4 | contig 16759 bp, 25 predicted proteins | sample 7062161 | NCBI WGS metagenome assembly JABAOC01 (sample SAMN14538625, study PRJNA623070) | marine sediment metagenome | biome: marine biome [ENVO:00000428]; feature: marine pelagic biome [ENVO:01000023]; material: deep marine sediment [ENVO:00002113] | place: India: Gulf of Khambhat ... | reverse complement strand
CACGCCGGAATCTAGCGGTATAAATATCACCACAAAAAGGACACATCACAGTTTCAGTGTAATATTCTGACATGATATCATTATACGCTATCTTCCTTAATAAACCTATAATTTGGTAAGATAGAACTGTTCATTATAAGAGTTTGGCAGTAAAATCCACTTGGGTGGGGAGAGACTTGATTATTTCTCTTCTTTTAGTTCGTTTAATATGGTAATCTTCCCGTCCAGAATAAGATACTCTTTATTATACTGAACCAATTGTGCTTGTAATTTTTGTATTTTTTTAGTTATTTTTAATTTGGTAAGAGTTATTTTGGATGCGAATTGCCAAAGCGACTTCTCATCTTATACACACTGATCTCTTCTTCTTTATTATAAATGACCTGGATATTATTGATCTCGGGAGTATAATAACTGTCATCACTGCCAAGAAAGGTCTTGATCTTCAGGTTGCCACTTCTCGCAATCGTGCCTATATTAGTATTAATTTCCGTGTCTGTATTGGTTTCATTGGTATAGTAATAGGTATCGGTCTGCCCTGCCGTAATCTCCGCCCATGCGCTCCCTGTCCAGTATTGGTAGGTATTGCCGCCATCAATCGAGAGATGGTAACGGATACCTGTGCGGGCGGGAATGGTATCGGTCACAACAAAGGACTGAATGAAGCCTTCGAAGAGGAGGGCGCAGAGGTTAATAATGGTGGGTTTATCAATCGAATAGCCATTATAGAGAAATTCGGTTCCTGTCCCTGCATTATAGCGATAAGCGATCTCAGCCGTTCCTAACACCCGCTCGTAGAGGAGGAATTCGTCTAGATCGCCCGTAAAGTTGCTACCGCCAAAACCGCCAAACCTTAAGATTGCCGTGTTAGCGATGGAGACACCTAAAGTATCCTGCACCACAGTTTTTGATTGTTCCACGTTATCAAAATAGATTTTGACACCAGCGGCGGTGCTGGAGCCGTCATAAGTGATGACAATATGTTTGTAAGTATTGTCATTGATAGTGGTAGTGGTTTCCACGATCAAGCGGTTGGTGTTGTTGCCAAAAAGAGAAAATAGGAGTTTGCCTGCCGAAAAACTGATAGCAATCCCTTTCAGTTGTCCGCCAGGGGAGGAGATCTTTTGTAAAATATAGCCACTACTGTCACCGGTCTTGACCCAAAAGTCAAAACTGAAAGGGTCGCTCCGATCCCAGGACAAAATATTACCGAAGTCAACAAAGGTCGCCCCATCAAAATATTTGGCATTATTCAATTTCCCGCTAACAAAGGTCAGGTCGCCAGTGACTGTCCCAGTAAAATTGTTCGGACCGAGATCGGCAACGGAGGAGGACGGACTCGTCTCATTCATCTGCCAGTGGGCAAAAGGGAGGGTAGGGTTGCCGAGAAGTTTCGCCACCCCAGACGCGAATTCGATTTTGGTGTCATCAAAAATATAGTCGGCAGGGTCGTCAAAGGTGCAGTTCCGTTCGATTTCANNTAGATCATTCCTTTTAAAAGTCATAGCGAGCAAAGACCTGGAATTTCACCGTGTCGCTCAGATAATTTGCATTCAGGTAGGTAAGTTCCACCTGGCAGAAATAAATACCGACTTCATCCAGGTCTCCCACATCGGTAAAATAAAAAACAATAGCATCATTAAGACCTTCTTCTGAACCATCCTGCTCGACAGTCAAAGGAAAGGTAAGAATTGTACCGCTTGGTTTTCTAATTTTATAATTAAGTCCAGAGTAACCGCTAATATCTACGTTTTCGAAAGTGGTCTCTAGTTTCACGTTCTGCTCATCAACGTATAAACGATTAACCATATAGTATTATAAGTTGAAGTTCTATAAGTATATTATGAAAAAAATTGTATACAAAAAAATTAAAATGTTCGTCTAACTATTCTTTCATTTAAATATCAATTTGGAAGGGGTTGAGTGAGTGAAAACTATTCTGTCATGTATTTTTTTCTCTTCTTAGAGCGTTTTTTCAAATTATGAGCTAATATTTGTTTTGCTCTTTCTATTGAACTTTTAGTGGGAATAATCATACTTAACACCTTCGTAGTACTATTCTTTCACGATAGTTTCCAACAGTTTTTCCTGTTCTTTCATTTCTTCATCTAGTTCTTTTTCAAATCCCTCAAATGCCTTTGCTCCTACGGCCAGTTCATGGTGAGAATAGTAATACCCTAGAACCTCATAGAATGGCATTCCTTTTTTGTTTTTCAGTTGAAATTCTTCTTCTTGTGACATTTGCATTAACTCTAATAATGTTAATAACTGGATTCTGAGAAATCTCCCTAACTGACTAAGATAATAGTGATTATGAGTCTCATGATATGTTTCTCCCTTCATATATCCTGTGGTAGTGATCCTAACTATTCTTTTCTCCACTAAAAAATTTAATGTAAGTTGTAAATTCTTCGGATCAATACCAGTATGTCTCTTAATGAATTTGAACCTCATAGCATCTTTAGCCGTATAATCCAAAAGCAAAAGTATTTTTATTCTGTTAGGAGAAAAAATTGATAAGATTTCTTTAATTTGATCTATACTTTGATAAGAATCGCTGATTGTATTCCGATAGACCTTTTTCAATTGTAATCCCTTGTATTTGTATGGTGTCATCACCATATAAATACCTATCCCTTGAAAAAAAACTTACATAAAATAGCCTTTTCACGAAGCTTTTGCTCTAATTATTGATTTTTTACTAATAAATGACCTTAAATCTCTTTGTTTTTGCGTAGGTAATTGATCCAAGATGTATTTACCAATTCGAGGATGAACACAGTTCCTAATTATTGCTAAATTGTTTTTTAATTTTAATAAATCCTCTTTAACATCATTAAGAGATAGTTTTTCTATTAATATCNNTCACTCGAAAAGTAGGCTTATTGATAGGAAAATTAGACCAAAGGAGGTGTCGGTCAATTTTCGACGTCGCTTTTATTGGAACTCGATAATAGGGCTGAACATTTTCCACGACGCGAAAGTTAGAAAAATTATAGTCTAACCACACAATTAAACCATATACTTCACTCATATCTGGGATTGGTGGTCTATGAGTTGTTGAAGGATTGAACTTCTGCATCTGACTGTGAGATTGACATGGAGGTGAAGCCCAAATAAAATCATAACTATCCAAGTCATTAGATTTATCTCGGAGAAATTCAAAAACATCTTGGACTATTACTCGATCACTAGGGAATCTTTTTTGATATATTCTAGCGATGTCAGGATTAATCTCTACTGCTGTAACATCACCTTCCCAAAGAGTCCGGTTTCCTCCAATTCCAGCAAAGAGATTGAGAATCTTCATATCTTCACATCGAGAATGTAATTGAAAATAGCCTTTTTACGAATGTTTTAGTAACTCGTTAGCTAATTCCAACACTTTCTTATACATTCGGTTAGCTCTTGCCAAACCATTCATTAATTCGGCTTCTCGTCTATCTAAACGCTTTCTTTCTTCGGCAATTCCTAATATGTGACGCTCATAATTCTTTACATTTTCTTTATGGTCTTCTATGATCTCTAATGGATCTTCCCAATCTTCTAAAGCCATATCATCTAATTCTTTCAAGATTTGTGATTTTTTATCCATAAGATCACCATAATATTCAGAATACAGAATTCATGCTTTAACATTTGGGGAAGCTTTTCCCAATCAGCTTTGTTTGGAATTATAGAACATAAGCGTTCATCATTTTCTCTAACATTCATATTATCACCACTGGCGTGAAGGTCTAATTTCACGATATCTAAACTATACTCCTTTCTTTTGATAAATAACTAGCTAAATCAGATTGTTTCTTTAAGCTTTGTACCTTAGCTATTCGTATTCTTTCTTTTCCAATATTTACGGCTTCTTCAGAAATGTCAGAACTTAAAAAACACCTATTTTTTAGAATACAAGCTACAGCAGTAGTAAACCCACCACCGAATAAGTCAAGAACTAAATCTCCTTCCTGAGAAAAATTCTCTACCAATCGCAAGATTACTTCTAGTGGTTTTTGTCCTTTCGGGTACCACAGTGCATCTAAATGAGGAAGTGGTTTATTCCATTCCATGTTAATTTTATACGAGTCAACTACTGAATAATTCACTGAAATCTCATTTCTAGCATAAAGAATAAATGGAATCTGTTTGGAGAACCCAATGGAAGCCTTACATTGAAGATTACAAACATGAAAATTAATTAACCACCGATAATTCATCTTTGAATTTAACATGAACTCATCGAATCTTTTGATTCCAGGTGTGATAAGGACGATATCACAGATTTCTTGAATTAAATCATAGGGATAAGCAGTCCACTTGAAATTATCCCATTCTTTTTTGGTAGTTCCGTACGGCAAATCAAAAATAGCTAATTTGGCACGAAAGCCTACTTTGTATAGATGCTGAATTACTTCTCCAGCTTCAGCCTGAAACGGCTCATTTAATGGATATTTCATTTTTTATCTCTGATCCAATAACCCTTTTCTAGCTTCAAAATAGCTTACAACGTCTAAATCATCTATAGCATCTCTTAAGATTGCTTCATTATACAATTGTTCATGTTTCATATATTTAACAAAATATTCAAGATCTAAAACCAAATTTTATACCTCCAACAACTCAAATTGCCTACATTCATACGGGGCACCTAACGTAAAATACACACCAGAAAATCTCTGGCCAGTAGCCAAAGGTGTAGTGAACTCACATTTTACACAAACAATGAGAATAGCCTCTGTTGAGTCATTTGAAAGAACTTTGATGTTGAATTCTTTACTTGGGCACATCTTACATTTTATCTGTTTCATGATATATCACACCTAATGTCCTGAACGTCTAAGTTCACGATATTACACTTGGATCCATTGATCCAAACTTGTCTTCTTCGTTAGATATTTAATTTTCGTGGGATTAGGTATTGTTCCATCAGGAAATTCTACATAGTGAAATGGAAAGCCTTTTGTTAGCCTAGCATTGTTTTTTATGAATAATTTGGTGTTAGTGTCTAGAATATCATCAATAACTTTAATAACAGTTGATTTATCAGGATGGATTGGTTTTCTCCCTGTTTGAAGTCCAATTATCACCCAATCCAATAGTTCCCAGGGGAAATGAATATAACTATGCAGGGGTTCCAGACTCGCAAATTTTACACGAGCCGGCACATCCGATATTACTTCTAGTCTTTGATCATCTTTCTGTGAGCTGACACTAGTACCAATCCAGATATTGTCAGGAACACGATCACCCTCATCAGAGAGTTCAAAGTAAGGGATAATATTCTGAGGATACTTCGTCAGTAGAATGAACGTGTGTTGTGGATTGTCCTGGATGCAATACACAATTTTCTCGAACCATTCCGAAGTTACCCAAGGACCAAACAAATCACCCATCGAGATGGTGAAGATTTTTGTAGGTCTCGTTCGCTTGAGCATGGGATCCTGCAACCTTTCAGGATGTAAATGGGGTTCAAAGGTATAACAGTGAGTACAATTTTTTCTGTTGCGTTTGGCCTGATAATAAGCATAACAAAATATTTTTCCTGATGGATCCTTGCATAACCTCTTACAGCCCACCAAGGGGTTCCAGGTATAATCACACCATTCAATATCGGTCAGATTCATATTCAAACCAATCCTCACACGGTTTCATACAAAATTTTAGGTCTCCCCGTTGTTTTGCGTTTCTCTGGGTATTGGTGAACAATATCCTTTAGTTTCAGCCGGGAGATGGAGTCATAAATTGTTGAACGGGGAATGTTAGTGACTTTCACTAAATCACCTCGATTGATAGGTTGAAATTCCCAAATCGCCTGATAGACGATTTGGTCGGTGTTATTTAACTCAAAAGCGTTCAGGAACGCTTCAANNTCATCGGTTCTTCCTCAAATTCAAAGGTGGGTTTTCGTTCTCCCCATTATTTTTTTTCGAAATTCAGCATCCTCCTCAAAGCGGGTGGTGACAGTAGTCATTTGTGTTTGAAAACCAGTGCCACTCGTTGCTTCTTTCAAGCGTTCCATCGTTGTGGGCTTCCCTAACCGTCCTAAGTAAATCCATTGATACTCGATATGTTTCTTATCTTCCTCTCGCTTCTCTATTTGAATATACTTAACAAGGTGAGCATAGGGTCCATGTCTTCGCCCCACTCGACGACATCCACAATTTTTTTTGCCACATAATTGTGTTTTGAGCACTAGACACCCTTTAGGTTCTTCTTCTTTCTCAATAGATTCAGGGGAGATTGATCTGGCTATTGTAGTCGTCATCACTTGTTCTCACCTTACATCAAACAATAATGGGTTCGCTCGTAAGCAGGACCAAGTTCAATGAATCTTTGTTTTCCTGGTTGACTGAGCACCGTTATGTAGCCGTGTTCCTCCCAGAGACGCAAGAGCACCGTATAGGAATCCTGTTGTTGTTGAATCAGTTCCCCCGCCAACTCCCTAAAGGTGTGCTCCGTCATAATGTCTTGTTCAAGAAATCGGAAGCAGTCGAAAATTGATTTATATACATCATATTTTTTTTCTAGTGTCATTCTTAATACCCAACTTCATCTTACCAAATGACTTTTTGTTGTAGTTATGTTTGTTTGACCTCTTTTTGTTTCAGTTTGATAGTCGTGTACCGTCCAGCCTGTTGAACATCTAGTTTTTGACTTTGAAATTCAACTTGAAGAAAAAGGAGTAAATCTATCCATTTGGCAGCTGACATATTATCAAAGCCAATTTTGCCTAGATCTGATTTATAGATTGGCTCTTCTTGGTTTTTTAAGAATTCAAATAGACGTTCTGCTCGCTCTTTCAGCGTTTTCCTCCGAATTATGCTTTCATTTGTGGCAATTGTTTTTGCAGCCATTGTGATTCACCTTTCATCATTATATATTGTTTATCATATATAAAGCTATGTCTATCATATATAGTCATCTATACAAAGCTTTATAAATATGTATACTATAAGTATATATGGGTATTGGAATGCAGAAGTTTGCTAAAATTGAGATCACTCACGATGAAAAGCCAATTGAAGTCGCGCGTAAGTTTGCTCGCACTAATCCTGTGGTTAATGGTGTGCTACCTGTTGAGAAAGCCAAGACCTACCAGAACAAGATCACTAAGACTTATTACTATCGAATCATTAACGGCAAAGCATCTCGTCTCTACAACTATGAGTACAGTCAAACCTCAGTCACAGTCAATTGGGAAGGACGTTATTCGGCAGAACGATTAACAGAGAGTAGACAACTAGCTAAAGAATTATTAGGGCTGTAGAGAAGTTTATTTTTAGTTTATTTTTCTAGATATTGGAGTAGTTGGGGAGTTTTCTTTCGAATTCGATCCAATTGCTGGCGGACCATTTTCTCGGCCTCAGCCACAACATTTGATACTAAGCCTATATCTAGAATTACATGAATTTGGAGATGATCATTCCGATAATTCACATTATAGCCCGTGATGTAAAACTCAAAGGGTATATCCTCAATGAAACGAATTTCCTGAGCCCGATACAGTTGTTTTTTCTTGCGAGTTCCAAGATGTGCTTTAATCACCTCTTGAATAACAAAATTACTGCCCTTCCGAACAATCAGGGTAATCCACCGCCCGCCTGGCAGTTTATGTTTATAGAGTTCAACATAGTCTATCTTTTGTAGATCAGCTATAAAGTTTCGAATTGCTTTGTCTTTGAGTTCAACCACTTCATCTAAAATTGCGATAGTAACACATTTCCGATCATCAAGCAATCGAATGATATCGTAACGTGCGTCAGCATTCTTCCCACGCGCTATTAACTTCATCAGCTCAAAGTCTAGTGACATTGTAATACCCATTAAGACTGTAAGAGGGCACTATAAAAAACTACCACTTGGTAAGACATTTGGTAAGAAGAAAGCCTCAAGATAGCAAGGAATTAACAGAAAAATAAAGAGAGGGGGGAGGGAGGGGTGTGGATCCAAAGCCATGATGAGATTGAAAAATGGTCGTATGAAGAGATCCAACACCCAGACCTTTGAAGGTGACGCGAGCATCCCCTAGCGGGATCGTAAGTGTGGGCATTCTCTCGGGATAGGTTCATTGTGATTTCTCGTCACAACCCAAAGGCCATGGATTTATAGCGCAATGCAACGCACCAGATACCTACACCATTCCACTATCTTGCAGAATGCCCATCCAGTTTGTGTACCATGAATGATAATTATCTAATTTCACTACTATAAAAAATAGTCCTTTGGTAAGATTTGTGTATTCATATTATTATGTATTATTATTATGTATTATTATATGAGTATACTCTAGTTGTAGAAGTACTACAACTACAACTAGCTTTCAATACGAACTCCAAAATGAATAATTATCCAGAAAGAAAAGGATTCTAAAAGAAATCTTATCTTACCATATGATAAGGCTTTTATGCTGAAAAACATATGTAATAATGAAGAGAAAAAATCTAAGTTTGTTTCAATAGTAGGACATTCTTAATACCCAACTTTCTCTTCTTTCTTCTTCTTTTTAATCAATGCAAAGATTTATATATATGTGAAAATATAATTATATATGGGTATTACGAATGAACGCACAAACTCAAAACGTTGTAAAAATTCCAAACGGCTGTGAAGTATACGAGCCAGAACTATTTACGAATATGCTACGTAAAAAAGGGCTTCCTGAATGTATTAACTGCTCTGCAAAAAATGATTGTCCCTTTGTGAAATATAATAATGCACAAAAAGCCCGATGGACACTCTATAATGAAGCCAAAGAGAAAGGTTTGCCTAAGCGTAGAGGTGGGTATTCTGTCAGCTATCTAAAGTCCTGGCTAAGCAAACATGCAGAAGTTATGAAAGTAACTAAGGAATTTGAAGAAATGGGCGATTTCTTGTCTTCTTACGCAGGCAGAACCGTTAAAAATTGGCTTACAGCCAAACTAACACCAAAAGAAATCCGCATAGCTCAAGAATTCAAAAAACATCTAGATTACCTAAATTCAATAGAGGAAATGGTTGCTAGTTATCAAACATCATGGGCGTATGGGGGTTTCAAACTATTCAGTAAGTATTATGAGCGACATTGTGAGATTGAGGACTATGCCTACCGGCTCAGGCTATACGAGATCGAACTGGAAACCTCTCAAGGTATTGCTTATTCCGAAATTGATGGAAACATCCGCCTTTATAGAACACCTTTAGAATAGGAAGGNNTGGAAGACTGGGGCATCGCGGAAGAATCCTACTGGTTAGAAATATATGATGACGTTATCTTTGTGTGTTTTTATTACGAAGAAAAAGACGCGGAGAACGTAGCACGCGAAATAGATGCGCAAGGACTTTTCTCGTCTATTGATTGGTGTCCAGAGCCATTCACCCACGAATCAGATGATGGCCGTGAAGCAGCTTTAGTATTAAATTGTTGGAAATTTCTGCGATTAGACCTAGTTTAGAAGAGAAACGTGAGGAAAATGATAGATATGGATAAAATTATAAAAACTCGTGAAAAACGGCTACAGGAGTATAAGCAAGTTTTAAGACAACATCGCCTTAATTTGGGTNNNNCACTATATGCAAAAGTTTAATGACTATTTTGCCGAGTCTTTAGAGGATCCATTAGAATTAGTCATTCCTGATCCAGTAGATTCTTGTAATCAGTATTGTGACGGGTGGCGGGTATATTTGGGAGATAATACACTAACTGAAATGCTTTATGATGAGATTGAAGAGTTCTTAATGGATGAATTAGATGGGGATGAGCTCAAAGTGGAGCGTAGAATGGAAACTATGACGGACAAAAAAGTGGTTAGACTCCTTGGAACAGATGAACTAGATTATCAATATCCCGAATGCCCACATAAGAAATATTGTAATAATTATAATTGAGGAATGAAAATGTCTGAAGGAACAATTGAATATTATGAAGAACATAAAGAGTTCGTTGTGGTGAAAAAACGGTTATATGTCTACATTTTTCGAAATAATGGACAAATACCTGATTTTTCAACTGAAAAGGATTTAAGAAATCTCCCTGCGGGATTTGCGACATACCTCCAAAGAATCAAACGAGATGTAATCCAAAGTGGAATCTTTGATCTTGATTTTGACAATCGTGAAGATATGAGAGAACTTCATTTCTCACATAATGGATTATTTATAACTATTAATGATCGTCCTGTTGATTGGGATAACTTCCCCAATTGTTTCGTTGTTAGTGCTGTCAATGAGAACAACCAAGTAGAAACAGTGCCAACAACATTAAGTCCTCTATTAGATTTTTTAAAAAGAGTAAAACCTGTAAAATTAGTGGAAAAAGGCGAACTAGAATATCAAGATTGGTGATATTAGATGACAGAATATTTTTGTTGTTGTGTGTGTGGGGAGAAAATAGTAGAGTATATACACAAATACAAGGGCGATCATTATTGTTGCCATTGTTTAGATCAAGAATTAGATAAGGCGGGATTATTACATGCTGACATCAGATACAGAGGAAGAAAAACTACATTATAAAGAAATTATTACTGGACTCTTATCTACTTATGATCGACAAGAACTCCGCGAAATCAGTAAGGCATTGAACAGGAAACTTCATAGGAAAACTCGTTTCAAAACTTGCTTGGCGTGTGATAGTCGCACGTTTAAATTAGCACGCGGTTTACGAGACTGGTGGGCGATCTGTAATCGGTGTGGCAGTAATTTCACATTGGCCGAATTACATCTGCGAATGATTCAACTCAATCGGCGAGGTCATAAAAAAAGCCATAAACTTGTCTCTTATGCGGAATACACACAAACTATTACAACGAGAAAATAGAACGCTAAGGAGTGACTAAACTTGGTAAAATGTGATGATTGTAGATTTTTCAAAAAGAAGAATAATAATTGTATGTTTGGAGGAATAACAGAAGAAGTTAAGGATCCTAAGAGAGAGCGAGGTTGTATAGGATTTGAAGCCAAACCGGTTCAATGTACGGCTTGTCAAATGGTTATAAAGTAAAATCAAGACGAGTTTAGGAATTATATTTCTTTTATGACTCCCTTTTCTAATAGTTGTTGTTCATCTTCGAAGAGAGACGTTATTTCAACAAAACAAGAACGAGCAAAACTAAAGACGTGAGATCCAGTCCATATAGGAACTACCATAATGCGATAGGTAATTTTCACAAAGCCTTTCAGGCCGTAGACTGTAATAGTCAGTACAAAGCCTAGCACTAACAAAAAAAGATTGGCTAGAGTGATGAAGAGAAAGATGAGGAGCATTAGAAAATAGAGGAAATAGCCTACCCCTTTCAGCGTACCACGTATCAATTTCAAGAAGCCCATAGATTTCACGATCATCTGGTAAGAATGAAACAGGAAAAATTAGGTGGGTTTGCTTCGTCGGCAGTGTTTACATTTCACAATGTTTTGTTTATAACTACGCCCACATGAGGAACAGGACCAAGTAGGAGCCAGGGGAGGTATATCATCTTGGGGTTCAGGACTTTCAGGGCGAGGAATTCTAGTGATCAAAGGCTCTTCAGGATCAGTAGTAGTATTGGCATCCATATAATCGGCATCAATTGATTCAGATAAATTATCTTCCGTGTCTTCCTCAGTCCCAAGAAGGGCATTTCCTTCTACCAGGTGAGTGATGCGTGATAATGCCTCATCTAATTGTTGATCTTTCTTATCTATACGTCTAATCAGTTGACTAATCACATCCAGAAGGTCTTCTTGAAAAGGTGCGGCCGCAGCACTATCCAGAGCCGTCAAATTCTCTTGGATTTTGTGGGCAGTTTGTTTGATTTCATTTCGCACATATTTATCGGTATACTGAATAATTAGCTCGGTATGCGTCTTTATATTAGTGATTTTCGCTGTCATTAACTCATTGAAGCGTAATTGTTTGTTTTTCTCTTGTTCTTCCCTCCTTACGGCTTCGGCTTGAATGGCAATCTTTCGTTGATCACCTATAGTCTTTTGGTTGTATTTCCATGTTTTGGTGATAATCAAGGGAATAAACACAAATAGAGTGATGCCTGACAGTGTACCAATAATAATGAAAACTAATTCAATATCTTTGCTTAAAATGGCTTGCGCCATGATTCCGAGCAAAGGAGGTACACTTAATGAGAAAACGCCAGCCATAATCGGATCTTCAGCCACCATTTTTTGAAAAATTTCTTTAAGATTCTTTAATTTATTCGATTTTAAAGGGGTTTCTATCTTATCGTTCTTCACTTCATCTATCTCCGTATTATTTATCTGATTTATTATTTTTTGAATGTTCTCATTTTATAGTCTCACTTATTTGATCAATTACCTTTGCTAGACAAGCTTCACAGATTTTTTTAGAGTAAACATAATTAATATCTGCTCTGCCCTTAGCAGGAATCCATTCATGGTTTCCAATCTCACAATAGGCAATCTTACCACGATCAGCAATAGTAATACCAAATTGTTCAAGTTTAGTTTTAGTAATAGCAATATTTACTGTAGATTTGACTTGAAAGAATTCTAGTTTCCAAGCTGTTTCCGAGACCTGATTAATGTTAACATATATATCTTGGTCTTCACCTGAAACAATATAACCTGTTTCATTAAATAGTTGTTGCCATAAATAGACTGGATCAACAATATCGTTTATCAAAAATGAGGTGATTGGTTTATTATTCATGCTACAACTTCCATAACTGTTAAACTACGAATCCCGGCATCACGAGGACATTCTGCGAGGGTAGCGTTTGTTTTCCATCTAATTTTCACTGTATGCGTTCCACTCCCCGGAGCATATAGCACATTAAAACCTGCTACGCTTCTACTATATGCAATGTTGTTTTCATGCCTATAACAAATATCTAGAGAGGAGGAAGTACAACCAGTTCCACTACCACAAGTGCCTGAATGAGTACAAACATAAGTTGAGCCGACTTGTATCGCAAAATCTATAAATTTTGTTGTGGAATCGGTATGATTTGTGGTGCCGGTAAACATAATTAATAACTTGTTGCTTGAAGAAGTCATGGTAACACTAATACTCATATCAGCTAAATCGGTAAAGGAGGTAGACGTGGTAGAAGTTGCCGAACACCTACAGACAGATATAACCTGTAAAATTTTTAAAGAATTGATTGAATCTATAATTTCTTTGATCTTATCATATTTATCTCCCTTGGCAAAAAAAGGTTCGTGCCAATGAGAGGGATAAGAAATAGGCATAATTTTTTCTCCTCAGTTCAGTCTGAAAAGACTGTTTCTTGTCGAGCAATGCGTACCCACAACGTAACGTTACTCTTCATTTGATAATAGTCGGTTACATCCCTAGAGGTGGGTTTGAAGGCGAAAATAAAGATGTCGGGATAGGTTGCTGTATTATTAATAGAAAAGCCGATCCCATAACCTGTATTTGGTGATGGATTAGGGAGACTAGAGCTTTGAGCATTAAACTTAATTTCATCTCTTTGTTTCAGAAGTGTGCGAGTTACGGTTCCTAGGTTTAAATAATGAAAATCAGCCCCCCCAATGTTTCTAATGGCAAAGTCTATTTGAGGGGTAGGAGAGGATGCGAACTCATCACTAAATACTAGAGAAATTTCACTTAGGTTTGTCCATGTATTATTATAGAGCCATTGGGTAAAATTTCTAAATAACCCGTAGGTGGGCATGGTTGGACTAGGCAATATATCAAATGAAATTTTAATCTTAATATCGCATGGACTACCACCTGAGTTAGTTAAACTAGCGAATGTAGTTCTACACGCTAACGTACCTGCTGAGGCCGCATTTAATAGACCTATTTCACTAATAGTTGAGGTTACTCCTGTGAGAGTATAAGTGACACTTCGATAATAATCGGTAGTATAATTACCAAGTAGATCATCATAAGCGATAGTTGCGGAAGATCTAGATATTTCAGTACCTAAAGCGGTATCAGTATATTTTGCTTCTGTAGTACCTGAACCATATGCCAAGTAGGTAGGACGTGTAGGTGATTGGGCATCTAGTTTTTCCAGTAAGTCATCAATTAATTCATCTGTTATAATCATTGTACCAGATCTGACAACTACCGAAGCTTTGGTTATCTCATAAGTAGCCGATACTAACAGAGTACCTACGCTTTCCGAAAAAAGTTGTTTTTCAATAGGATAGGATGCATCAGCTGCTAAATCCGTAGGAAACGAAGATGCCTCACTTAAATCTGTAGATTTCACTAAATCCGATAAGATAAGAGAGATTCCTTCCTTGAGCTCCAATAAGGTCAAGGTCATATGTTTTAGATGCGTTACAGTTATACTTATGATAATAAATTTCGTATTTCTAAGATTGAGTTGGGGAATGCTGACAGTAATAATATAGCCTTTGCATAGAGTGTAGTTCGCTCTTAAAGTCATTTCTAAAATACGTACTGGTTCACGGTATATAGAGACATAATAGTCTAGCGCATTATCTACTTCTGCTTGAGTAGTTAAATCCATCCTATTTATTGTTTTCGTGACTATCATTTGAGCGGTAAACTGCTGACCACTCAGTTCTCTCTGAGCAAATAGTCCTGCGCCTACCACTTTAATAACGCTCGGCATTCTAATATCTAGATTTTTGAGATTATAAGTAACAATCTTAGAGCTGCCCCATTCCAAGTGAGTCCCTAGCTGATTTGTCCGCGGTTTTTGAAAATGAAAATTATTGCCCATATCGAGGAAGCTAAGAAAACCTTCTAGATTGCACATTTCATAGAAAATATCTAGTTTGGGCTGTTGTTTATACGTTCGGGTATAAGTTGCTGTTACGGAATCAAAATATGTAGAAGTATCGAAGGTAGCTAATTTGTCGGGATTGTTCACGGCTTCATCAAAAATTTGTGCAGCCGTTTTAGTTGTGAGAGTGATGTCTTCCATCTTCTCTTGTGCAAAAAAATAGTCGTAGCCTTCCAGGACCAAAGTTTGAATTTTCTTGTGTGTCCGTTGGATGTCTCGAATAATCCCTCGAAAAAAACCATTCCAATCATCAGAGCTGGTATCTCGAAACCAAAATTGTAATTCTGTGGCTTTATTAAAGATGGTAACTGTAGGGTCAGTGGTAATTATTGCTGCGGTAGCTGTCGAGGCTGATTTAGGTAGAAGAATCGAGTCAGTAAGAGTATATTCAATAGGAGCCCTAATCTCTTGAGTCAAAAGAATATCCTTGAAATAGGCTGTAACCGTTGCTCCTGTAGTTGAAGTATGAGATGCGTTAATACCTATACCCGGTTTACCCATGATCGCGTTGTGAGACGAATGATTAGGACTATCAGCTTTACGCCAATCTTCAAAGGAGACCGTATATTGAAACAACTGTGTTTTATTTACATAAACAGTTACAGGTATACTACGTGGGGCAGAGTAGAAATCATATTCATATTCGATTCTAACATCATACCAGGTGTTTAGTGAGCCTGTCCATGAAACAGTGTATAAATCTTTCATCCTCTGTCCGTAGGCATCCTGTATATACGCAATACCCGCTTTAGAGTTTGTAACATTAAACATAACCGCTATTTTGTGATAAAGATAACTAATACCACGGGTACTGTTGACTGCGATACCATCCAGAGCGTAACCTCCGCCTAATGAAAGAGTGTAGCCTGTGCCTCCATTTGCATCAGCACTAATATAGAGTCTAAACTCGGCCCTATATTTCCATTTCAGCGGAGAAAGCATACTATAGAAGAAAAGTTTGGAATATTGGTTGCCTTTGAATGGCGAAAGCCATACGGATTGCTCATATTCTTCGTCTTCGAAAGGTTGTCTTACAGGCTGACTAAATTTGTGCGCATACCCTCCTGCACCTCCTGGGGCACTAACTATTGACCACTGATCAGGCGAATCTACCTTATAGCATTTTTCCCAGAGTGTAGCGGAAAAAATATTATCTGCTACAGGATCAAGTATTCCATTGAAAACGATTGCTTTCTTTCGATTTCGAAGGTATGTATAAGAGATGGACATATTAATTAGCTCAAATGGTTTTAATTTCGTTCAGATGACATTTCCACAGAATTTTTAGAATTTTCATTTCATAAACAAAGAGAAACAATCTTATAGCATTAAAACCCACGGAATTGAGCCAGAAAGAAACAAAGACTGAAATCAATCCCAAACCTGCAAGGGATAGTAATTTGATATCATTCATTTTTAATTTTTCAAACATTTTTTGCTATCAACAACCTTCTTATGATACATTATCCTCCCAGAACTCTAGTTCTCCTTCGATAACAACCGTGTTATCGCCCGCGATACTTCTAATAGTCAACAACTTGACTCGTCCATTATAGCTCTCTACTTGAGGGGAGGCGGGTGTGGAATCTTCTGAGTCAAAAGTCAAGGTGAATATTCCTTCACTATCGCCTCCTGATTTAATGAAGCTTTCAAGATCGGCTCGTTTATCGGCAGCGGAATCGCCCGAACTTGGCCAGGTAGCATCATTGATTAATTGCCATGTAACTGTGAAAACACGTACCCACTGGAGCAAATGGATAACTTCGGTTCCCTCATCATCGGGATAAGAGACAGGAGTAAAATTGACGGCTTCAAGCCTTCGCGCCACAACTTTAAAACCATAAAAAGTTATTGTAGTGGTAGGGGTGGAATCCTTCAGTGTTGCAGTAACCATGATTTGTTTCTCCTAAAAACGTGTTGCCTTCTTCATACCTGTCTCCAATTGGGCTAGGAAACTAGTCGTTTTCTCAACGGTAGCCCCTGGCACGGTCATCTCTACCTTTTCAATGTTGAAGATTCTATTGAACGTGTCTCCTCCTTTTGCAGTTAAT